>Ga0209123_1003671_pt1 | contig 11260 bp, 9 predicted proteins | sample BarGraIncu00431A_FD_184500 | JGI IMG/M metagenome (GOLD analysis project Ga0209123, IMG submission 184500) | Arctic peat soil microbial communities from Barrow, Alaska, USA - Barrow Graham LP Incubations 004-31A (SPAdes) (version 2) | ecosystem: Environmental > Terrestrial > Soil > Wetlands >...
TAGCTAAGGTGACAGAGCTTGTGGCGAAAAATAATAATATAAGTTGGAAAGAGGCCTTACTAGAAGTTTATAATTCTAGAACTTATAATGTTTTGGAGAAAGAAGACACTAAGTTATGGTATGAAGGAGTAAGTTATCTTTACATGGGGATTGAAATGGAAAAAAACGGAGAAAAATTCGATATTTAAAAATGTTATATCACTAAACAAAAGCGATGAAATTTATAAAAAATCTTAATTATTTAATAATTAAGATTTTTTGTTTTAAATTGGTATTATATTTTTACTCTTTTATTATATGATTTTCCAGGTAAATTGTCAGTGGGATGATGTAGTTTTTACGATAAAGAAAGCTAGCTAATTCTGTGTTTTCAATGATAGACGATCATTGCGGATAAGATAACCTAATAAAAATTTACAAAAAGTTTAGGATGTGATATAATACTAAATTAATTAACTAAATTAACTAAATAAAATTATATATATGAAGAGATGAGCAGATGAATATAAAAATGCTTTAAATATCAATTAGAATAATAAAGGAGTGGGAAAAATGAAGTATAGAGCAAAAGATATTGCTAAGGAATTGAAGGTTTCTCCAGCAACGGTGTCTTTAGTTTTAAATCGTAAACCAGGCGTTGGGAATACACTTAGACAAAAAATTCTGAAAAAAATTGAAGATATGGAGTGTGAACATTTAATAAAAGAAGACCTATCTGGCAAGGGAAATATAGGGCTTATCATATATAAATGCAATGGGGCTATTATTGACGAATTTCCATTTTTTGGTCTTTTATTAGAAAATATCAATAGGACAATTAGGAAATATAATTATCAAATGAATATGATATATATGGACAAGGTCATGACGATTGAGGAACAAGTACATATAATGGAGAACACTGGGTGCCAAGGGTATATTGTATATGCGGTAGAAATGTATGCGGAGGATTTAAAAGTATTTCAGACTTTAAATGAACCATGTGTGTTTTTAGATAATTCGTTTCGTATGAATGAAGTCGATGCTGTAACTATAGATAATTCTCTGGGGGTTTATCAGGCAATAAAATATTTGTATCAGAAAGGACATAGAAGTATAGGATATATTAAAAGTAAGGTTATGATTTCTAGTTTTGACGAGAGATTTGAAGCCTTTCAGAAATCTTTGGATATGTATGGATTGAAATTAAAGGAAGAACATGTAATGAAGGTAGGATACTTGGAAAGTGAAACAGAACAGGATGTGAATAATTATTTGAAGAGGACAAAGAATTTGCCAACTGCTTATTTTGCAGATAATGACTTACTTGCGTGTAGAGCGGTTCATGGAATGAAGGAAATGGGATACAAGATACCAGAGGATATATCGGTTGTTGGATTTGATAATCGTCCCATTTGCAGCTTTACAGAACCAACAGTTACTACGATAGGTATACCTAGAGATGACATGGGATATACAGCAGTAGAGATGCTAATGTCAAAAATAAAAGGTCATAGACAGCTTGGTTTAAAGTCACTAGTTGGCACAAGTCTAATAGAAAGAGAAAGCGTAAGTGAAAGAAAGGAAGAAAGATAGTAAAACAAGAAAAAGCACTAAATTAAACGGTTTAACTTAATAAGTGAACTGTTTAATTTAGTGCTTTTTCTTAATTTATTTATAACAAGTTTAGTAAAATATAAAAAAGTATTGACAAAACAACGTTATATGTGTTATAAATTAATAACAAACACTTAATAATACTAAATTAGTTTAAATTTAATAATGATTATTTAGGAAAATATCAATTATAAAATAATTATTATTAAATTTAAACTAAATATTTAATAAATTAATTGTTTAGAGATGCTTTTTCATCACAAGTAGAAAGAAAGGAGGATAGATTTTGCTATAGTTGTAATAATAGCATACTGTTCATGTAAACGTTATTATATTAGTATGATCCTGGGTTGTAAATTGAAAGGAGAATGAAAAATGAAAAAAAGAAGAATTACAAGTATTCTTTTGTCGCTAGCAATGGCGATAACAATTGTTGGATGTGGATCTAGTCAAGGCAGTTCAAGTTCTACTTCTAGTGCAGCAGATAAAAAACAGGTAGAAGCTACAGCAGGTAAAACGGAGTTAGCAGATGCTAAGTTTGATACTAGTTATAAACCAAAGAAAGATGAATACAAAATTTATTGCACATATAAAAATGTTCATAGTTGGTATGATGCTATCGAAGCTGGAGTTAAAGCTGCTAAGGCAGACTTTAAAGCAAAAGGCGTTACAATTGACTATGAATGGTATGCGCCAGTAGAGCCGGATGCTATTGACCAAGTTAACTCTATCGAAGTAGCTGTGGGACAAAAATGGGATCTTATTGCAGTTGATGTAAACCAAGTTGAAACAACAACAAAAGCTGTAGATAAAGCAGTTGATGCTGGGGTAAAAGTTGCTACATTTGCAAGTTCTGACTTGCTAAAAAGTAAACGTTCTTTTTTCGTAGGTAATAAAGACAACTATGGAGATGGTAAAGCATTAGCAGAATCTGTTGCAAAAAAAATGGGATATAAAGGTGAAATTGCTATCTTGTCAGGAACAATTGGAGCAGCTTCTCATGAAGAACGTCTTAAAGCATTCCATGATGTTATAGGTAAATATCCAGATATGAAAATTGTAGATGACAAACGTGATAATGACTCTGTTGAAAAAGCAATTCAAATTACAGAATCTTGGCTACAAGCTTATCCAAATCTTGGAGGAATTTTATGTAACAATATGTCTAATCCAGTAGGTGCTTGCCAAGCAGTTAAAGATGCAGGAAAATCTGGAAAGATTATTATTGGAGGTATGGATCATGACCTTCGTACTTTCAACTACTTAAAGGATGGTACATTATATGTAGCTCAAGTACAAAATTGTTATGATATGGGATACAAGATGGTTTACAATGCAGTCAAAGCTATTGATGGAGAAAAAGTTGATGAAATAACAGGTGTTGGATCAACATCTGTATATCAAGATCAAGCTGATAAGTACATTAAAATATTATATCCAGGAAAGAAATAAAACATTAAATTAGTCTAGGTGTATTTATAAAATAATTTAAATATATTAGACATAATAAATTGCCACGTGATGATATGTATACAATGCGAATTATCACGTGAAAATTTGAGAATGTAGTTTAGTAATTGTCTATGAAATATGAATAAAGAAGGTGAATAGGTTTGAGCGAATTTGTAATAGAAATGAAAGGAATTTCGAAATCATTTTCGGGAGTAAAGGCATTAAATAATGTAGATCTAAATATCAAACCAGGAGAAATTCATGCACTATTGGGTGAAAATGGCGCTGGAAAGAGTACAATGATGAATGTTCTTACAGGCCAATTAATTATGGATGATGGACAAATTTTTATGGATGGAGAATCAGTAAAGATTTCTTCACCAAAGGATGCTTTTGAGAAAAATATTGTATTGGTACCTCAAGAATTAAATTTAATACAGGATGTAAGTATTGCAGAAAATATTTTTTTAGGTAATGAGAGACAAAAAAACAAATTAGTTAATTGGGAAAATACAGAAAAAGAAGCAATTAAATTGTTAAAACTTTTAAATGTTGAAATAGATGTGAAACAGAAAGTAAAAAAATTGTCAGCAGCGTACCAACAATTAGTTTCAATTGCCAGAGCATTAGCATATTCACCTAGAGTACTTATTCTTGATGAACCTACTTCTGTGTTAACTAATCGTGAAGCGAAAACGCTATTTGCATCTATGCAACGATTAAAAAAGCAAGGAACATCAATGGTATTTATTACTCATCATCTTGATGAAGTATTATCTGAAGCAGACCGTATGACAATCATGAGAGATGGTCAATTTGTAAAGGTTGCAGAAGTAAAGAATATGACAAAAGACGATATTATTAATTCCATGGCAGGTAGAACTGTTAAAAAAACTGTGCGAGTAAAACGTAAAATTTCGGATGAAGTATTTTTTGAAGCACAGAATTTAAATCGTACAGGTGAATTTGAAGATGTGTCATTTAAAATATATAAAGGCGAAATTTTAGGTGTGGCCGGGCTTGTTGGAGCTGGCAGATCTGAGATATTTAAAACAGTATTTGGTATCACATCAAAGGAACCAGATGGAAAGACATTTGTTGATGGTAAGAAAGTTGAAATACGTAATCCACTAGATGCAATTAAATTAGGTATGGGATACGTATCTGAGGAAAGAAGGCATGATGGTATTACACCTGGAATGTCCATTATGGAAAATATGATGCTTCCTTCGTATGATCAAATAAAAGAAAAGGGCTTAATTAATTTTAAAAAGGCAGATGAAATAACAGATGATTACATTCAAAAATTTAAAATCAAAACTCCAAACAGGGAAGTGTTAATTAAGAACTTGAGTGGTGGGAATCAACAAAAAGTAATTGTCGCCAGATGGATGGCAAAAGGAATTAAAATGTTGATTATGGATGAACCGACAAGAGGTATTGATGTTAATGCAAAAGGTGAAATTCATCAATTGGTTCGAGAACTCGCGGATCATGGTGTGGCTGTAGTAGTTATTTCTTCTGAAATGGAGGAAGTATTAGCTCTAGCAGATAGAATTATGGTTGTTCACAAAGGAAAGATTCGTGGTTATATTGAAGATGTAGATACGACTACTGAAGAAGATGTCCTTAAATTGGCATTTCAATGATAGGAGGGTTAGTTAGATATGAATAAAAAAACATTAGATTTTTTAAAATCAACTGCAGGTATGGTATTAATTGTAACTATTATTATAGGCCTCGCAGTACATCTTATTACTGGAAATTTTTATACAGCATACAATATGAGTACATTAACTAGAGCAGCATCTTTTATCATTATTATTGGTTTTGCACAAACATTAGTATTATTAACAGGGGGTATTGATCTTTCAGTAGCAAGTATTGGTTCTGTATGTAGTATGATTAGTGCACAGTTAATGGTTAATATTGGTATGCAACCTTATGTTGCAATTATAATCGCTTGTTTGCTTGGTATTCTCTTTGGTGCAATTAACGGATTCTTTGTTGCATATATAAAAATTACACCATTTATTGTTACATTAGCAACAGGTGAGATATTTAAAGGTATTGTATATGTAGTGACAAAAGGTATGCCTATTACTGGAGTACCAGATAAAGCTTCTGAATTAGCAAACGGGTTTATAGGGGGAGTCATACCTAATATGGTAGTGATAATGCTTATTATCTGTATTCTTCTTACTATTATGTTAAAAAGAACAGTGTTTGGGCGTCATGTATTTGCTATAGGTGGCAATAGAAATTGTGCAAAGATTGTTGGTATCAGAACAGAAAGAGTAGAAATGAAGGTATATTGCTTAAGTGGTTTATTATCAGCTATAGCAGGTGTTTTGATGACATGTAAATTGGCATCTTTCCAAGCTAGTATTGGTCAAAACTGGGTAATGCCATCTGTAACAGCAGCTGTACTTGGTGGTACGTCAATGCTAGGTGGTATCGGCGGAGTTATAGGTACTGTAATCGGTGGATTGCTAAGTAGTGTAATTTCAGTTGCAGTAACATTACTTAGAGTATCTTCTTACTGGGAAACAATTGTTACTGGTGGAGTTGTATTAATTGCCGTAGTAATAGATGCTATGAAAGAAAATGTAACTATAAAAGAAACTCTTAAACGGAAATTTGGGATAAAGATACATAAATAAACAAATTCAACAAAGGATAAAGGAAAATTTTGTAAACACAAATATTATAATGAGGTGAGATAATGGAAAATTTAAAAGCAAAATCATTTGACTTACGTAAAAATGTAGTTGATATAATTATTGAAGGAAAAGGCGGACATATCGGTGGTGATATGAGTGTTATTGATATTTTGATATCATTATATCTTAAAAACATGAATGTAAGCCCCAAAAATATGAATGATGATAACAGAGATAGATTCGTTATGAGTAAAGGTCATTCTGTAGAATCTTATTATGCAGTACTTGCAGAAGCAGGATTCTTTGATATTAAAGATGTGATAGCAGAATTTTCAAAATTTGGTTCTGAGTTTATAGGACATCCAAATAACAAATTACCAGGAATCGAAATGAATTCCGGTTCATTAGGACATGGACTTCCAGTATGTGTAGGTATGGCACTTGCAGGAAAAATGGATAAAAAAGATTATCGTGTATATACAGTAATGGGAGATGGTGAACTAGCAGAAGGTTCTGTTTGGGAAGGAGCTATGGCTGGAGGTCACTACGAGTTAGATAACCTTTGTGCAGTAGTAGATAGAAATAGACTTCAAATCTCAGGAAATACGGAAGATATTATGGGACATGATGATTTGGTAGCAAGATTTGCAAGCTTTAGATGGCATGTAATTAGTATTGATGGACAAAATTACGACGAATTAGATGCAGCATTTGCGCAGGCAAAAGAAACAAAAGGACAACCAACAGTTATTATTGCAAATACAACAAAAGGATTTGGCTCTTCCATAATGGAAAACAAAGCAAACTGGCATCATAAACTTCCAACGCCAGAAGAATATGAACAAATAATCAAAGACTTTACCGAAAGAAAGGAGGTTGCAATTAATGAATAAGATTCCTAACCGTCAAGCGATATGTGATGTTTTAATTGAACAAGCAAATAAAGATAAAAATATTGTAGTATTATGTAGTGATTCTAGGGGGTCTGCATCACTTACTCCTTTCGTAGCAGCTCATCCAGATCAATTTGTGGAAGTGGGTATTGCAGAACAAAATCTTGTGAGTATTTCAGCAGGACTTGCCAAATGTGGGAAGAAAGCATTTGCGGTATCTCCAGCAAGTTTCTTATCTACAAGAAGTTATGAACAAGCAAAAGTAGATGTTGCTTATTCTAATACAAACGTTACTCTAATTGGTATTAGTGGAGGTATCAGTTATGGAGCACTTGGAATGAGCCATCACTCAGCTCAAGATATTGCAGCGATGGCATCAGTTCCTAACATGAGAGTATATATTCCAAGTGATAGATTACAAACGAAATGTTTAATTGAAGCATTATTAAAAGATGAAAAACCGGCTTATGTTCGTGTAGGACGTAATGCCGTAGAAGATATATACGAAGAAGGTAATGTACCATTTGAAATGGACAGAGCGACTGTTATTACAAAAGGAAGCGATGTAGCAATTATAGCTTGTGGAGAAATGGTAAAACCAGCAGTTGATGCAGCAGAATTGTTAAAACAAAAAGGAATTAGCGCAACCGTAATTGATATGTACTGTGTAAAACCCTTAGACGAAGCAGCAATTATTAAAGTAGCTAACAATGCAAAAGCAGTGATTACAGTAGAAGAACATTCTCCATTTGGAGGACTTGGTTCTATGGTAAGCCAAGTGGTTTCTAGAGAATGTCCAAAGAAAGTAGTTAATATGGCTCTTCCAGATGCACCAGTAATCACAGGTACATCAAAAGAGGTATTTAACTATTATGGATTAAATGCAGAAGGGATCGTAAAGACAGCAATGGAGTTGGTGTAAATGGCAAAGTTTATTCTTGGAATAGACCAAAGCACTCAAGGAACAAAAGCACTTTTATTCGATGAGCAAGGAAGGTTATTACAAAGAACGGATTTACCACATGAACAGATTGTTAATGATAAGGGATGGGTATCTCATAATCCCATGGAAATATATCGTAATACTATTCAAGTAGTAAAGAACTTAGTTGAAGAATCTAGAATTAATAAGAATGAAATTGTAGGTGTGGGAATTAGTAACCAAAGAGAAACTTCACTTGCATGGGATAAAGAAACTGGAGAACCAATTAATAATGCCATTGTATGGCAATGTTCTAGAGCTACAGAAATTTGTGAAAGAGTGGAACAAGCAGGGAAAGCGGAATTAGTTCGTCTAAGGACTGGTATGAATTTATCACCATATTTTCCGGCATCAAAGATGGCATGGTTACTTGAGAATATTGAAGGAGCAAAAGCAAAAGCAGAAGCTGGCACGTTGTGCTTAGGTACAATCGATAGCTGGCTGGTTTATAAGCTGACAAAAGGTTTATCTTATAAAACAGATTATTCCAATGCTTCTAGAACGCAGCTTTTCAATATCATGGAGTTGAAATGGGATGAGAAAGTGTGTGGGTTTTTCGGAATCAATCCCAAAAATCTCGCAGAAGTATGTGACTCTAATGCAAACTTTGGGGAGACAGATTTCGAAGGGGTGTTTGATAAACCTATACCTATTCATGGTGTTTTAGGGGATTCACACGGTGCTCTATTCGGACAGGGATGTCTCCAGCGAGGAATGATTAAAACTACTTATGGGACAGGTTCTTCCGTCATGATGAATATTGGGGAGAAACCAGTATTAAGCACTCATGGAGTTGTAACATCACTTGCATGGAGAATGAATGGAAAAGTTAATTATGTGTTAGAGGGAAATATTAATTATACAGGCGCGGTAATCACATGGCTTAAGGATCAATTGAAATTAATCACTTCACCAAAAGAGACTGAACAAGTTGCCTTAGAGGCAAACGCAGATGATCAGGTATATTTGATACCTGCGTTTACCGGACTTGGAGCACCTTATTGGGATAGTAAAGTGACAGCATCAATCACAGGAATTACCAGAACAACAGGTAGATCAGAGGTAGTAAGAGCTGGACTTGAGTGTATTGCTTATCAGATTACAGACATCGTAAAAGCAATGAGTGAAGATGCAGATATTGCAATTGAAGAGCTTCGTGTAGATGGTGGTCCAACAAGAAATAAATATTTGATGCAATTTCAAAGTGATATGCTTGATATTGCAGTTCAAGTTCCAGATGCAGAAGAATTGTCAGGAATTGGAGCGGCATATGCAGCAGGTCTAGCACTTGGAGTGTATGATGATACAGTTTTTGAAAAAATAAAAAGAGTTAAATTTATCCCTAAAATGGATGATGGTCTAAGAAATAAGAAATATAATGGCTGGCTGACGGCTGTAAAATCTATTTTATCAAAAAAGTAATCTATTATGTTGGGTATAAGAATGTGGAAAGTATATACATGGAATATGAAAACAGGAGTATTCATGGTTGGATATGGCGAAACAGAATATGACGTATAATGCCGATTTAATAATTGTTTAATGAATATTGAGTATAAAAAAATTAAGAAAGAAGGATATTAGAATGGAAGGAAAAATGAAAGTTGCAGTTATGACAGGTGCTTTAAAAATGGAATGGGAAGAAAGAGATATTCCGCAAGTAAAATCAGATGAATTATTAATAAAATTAGAGTATGTTGGTATATGTGGATCTGATTTACATTTTTATTCAGAAGGAAGACTTGGTAACTGGGTACCGGATGCTCCATTAGTATTGGGACATGAACCAGGTGGTGTTGTAGTAGAAGTTGGTTCAAATGTAAAAGAATTTAAACTAGGAGATAGAGTGGCTCTAGAACCAGGTGTACCATGTGGAGAATGTGAAGAATGTAGAAAAGGTCTTTATAATCTTTGTAAAGATGTTAAATTCATGGCAATTCCAAAGGAGAAAGACGGTGTATTTTCAGAATATTGCACACATTCAGCAAGTATGTGCTTTAAATTACCAGACAATGTAGGCACAATGGAAGGTGCTTTAATAGAACCTTTAGTGGTAGGTATGCATGCATGTGAATTATCTAACGCAAAACTTGGAGAAACAGCAGTTGTATTAGGATGTGGATGTATTGGTCTTGTAACAATCATGTCATTAAAAGCCAGAGGCGTTAGTGAAATTTATGCAGTTGATGTCTTAGATAAACGGTTAGAAAAAGCAAAAGAAATTGGAGCTACAAGGATATTTAATGGTAAAAAAGAAGATATTGTAGAATTTGTAAAAACACTTCCAGGTGGAGGTGTTGACCAAGTATATGAATGCGCTGGGAATAGATATACAACACTTCAAACGGCAAAATTGATTAAACGTGGTGGAAAAATTACATTAGTAGGTGTATCGCCAGAACCAGTTCTTGAATTAGACATTGCAAGCTTGAATGCAATGGAGGGAACTATTTATTCTGTATATCGTTACAGAAACCTATATTCAGCAGGAATCAATGCTGTAAGTAATGGATCTATTCCATTGAAATCAATTGTGTCTCATGTATTTGATTTCAAGGATCTTATTGAAGGTGTTGATTACAATTTGAACCATAAAGATGATGTAATCAAAGCCGTTATTAAATTCTAGCAAACAGGAATAAACATGTTTTGTGAGGTTATACTGTTCAGGGGTAGTTGCCAATTATCAGTAAGTTGATAATTGGCTTATTACATTTCATTAAACCATAAGACATTAATATAAATATAAACTTGATAGTGTATTATGGAAGTTTAGGAATATAAGACCAAGCAGGTGTGATTATTCAGATAGTTCACAGCCACTGTCTAAGTGTGAGTAATAGCTAATAGACCAGGCTTCAATTTCTTTAATAATTTTAGTGAGTTCTTGTCCTCTGTCGGTTAGAAAATATTCTACCTTAGGTGGAATCTCTGCGTATATTACTTTATCTATTAATTCATCATTTATTAATTCTTTGAGATTTTCGTTTAAGACTTTTTGACTTATTCCTGAAGTTATTCGCTGGAGTTCTAAAAATCTTTTAGGTTCATCATATAAATGACATAACAAAATAGACTTCCATTTACCTCTTATAAAATCCATTGCGAAATCTAATAAGCATACATATTTTTTTCCATTATAGTTTATCATTTGGTACCTACTTTCTGTTATTTTATGATAAGGCTAATTTGATAAATACATTAGAGTTACATTATATACTTAGCCATTTGGTAATAGCAAATTAATACATGGCTGGCGCTAACCATAGATATGGCAATAAGTGGTATCTAGGACTCTAACCTACAGGTTAACTCTAACCTAAAGGTTAGTCGTCTAACTAAAAGGTGCGTACTTGTTGGTTAAACTACGGGTTGGTATAATGGGGATATCACTTAGAAATACTATAATAAGAAAAAATATACGGAGGTAAAAATTATGAAAGTAGTCGCTTTTAACGGGAGTCCTAATAAAAATGGTAACACTTATGAGGCAATAAAAGCTGTAGCTATAGAGCTTAAAAAAGAGAATATAGAGGTGGAGATTATTCATGTAGGAAATAAAGTAATACGTGGGTGTTTGGCATGTGGGGGATGCAGCAGAAACATGGATGAGAAATGTGTTATTAAAAATGATGAGGTTAATGAATGGATTCAAAAAATGAAGGAAGCTGATG
>Ga0209123_1003672_pt1 | contig 11258 bp, 10 predicted proteins | sample BarGraIncu00431A_FD_184500 | JGI IMG/M metagenome (GOLD analysis project Ga0209123, IMG submission 184500) | Arctic peat soil microbial communities from Barrow, Alaska, USA - Barrow Graham LP Incubations 004-31A (SPAdes) (version 2) | ecosystem: Environmental > Terrestrial > Soil > Wetlands >...
AAGGGAATCAAGGTGAGTGACACAGCGTTTGAATCTATCCAAATTGCCCGCGATGATTTCCATGGTGAATGGAATTATGTCATTTCACCGAACCGATAAAGGTTCATGTTATTTGTTTACGGCTCCTTAGCGGCGATGGCGGTCGTGTTTTTTCACTTCACCACCCGATTTGGTGAACTGTTCAAAGGCGACCCCAGCCCGTCAATCTCTTTTCCAACTGGCTATTACGGCGTTAACTTGTTTTTCATCATCAGCGGTTTCGTCATCTTCATGACACTGGAGCGCACCAAAAAACCGATGGATTTTGTGGTGTCACGGTTCAGTCGACTATTCCCTGCTTATTGATTTGCGATTTTTCTAACTTTTGCCGTCACTCATCTTCTGGACCTGCCGGGACATCTTGCAGGCATTGACACGGCATTTGCGAACATGATCATGGTGCACGGATTTTTTAATGTCCCTCATGTGGACGGCGTTTATTGGACGCTGGAAGTTGAACTGCTGTTCTATTGCGGGATGTTTCTGCTTTATAGAATGGAGCGCCTGGACAACATCCACCTCGCTCTATTTGGGCTCTTGCTGCTGCGGGTGATCTACAACCTGCTGGAGCATCAATTTGGCATCAGTCTGCCGTGGATGATTTTCAGATTGATGATCTTGCAGTACATCCCCTGGTTCGCGCTTGGCATCTCGGTGTACCTTTTGGTGAACCGCAAAAAAACTGGCGTGTGGCAACCAGCGGCGCGCACTGCCGCATGTGCCATCTTGACTCTTCTTATCTGTGAATCGACGTCTGTGGCTTTGCTTGCGGTGATCTTCGCATCCGCCGTATTTTTGGCTGCCAGTGGTCGTCTGAGCCTGCTGCGCTTTGGGCCATTTGTCTGGTTAGGCACCGTCTCGTACCCGCTTTACCTGGTGCACGAAAACATAGGCTGGGCTGTCATCCTGAGACTGCTGTCTGTGAACGTGCCGATGGACGTTGCGGTCATCCTGGCGCTTGGTGTAGTCCTGCTGTTGGCAGGTGCCTTAACCCGCTGGGCGGAACAACCCGCCATGCGTTGGATCCGGACGAGTTATAAAAACAAAAAACATTTGAGCGCGGCATGATCCGCAAAAACAATCATGCCCTTGGTCATGCAACTGAATTGTGGGCTAGTGAACGGCAGCTTATCTTTGCTAGTATCTGACCCGTCAGCCTAACGGGAGCCAATATGACACATTTCAAACTGAACACAGGATTCATCGCCCTTTTGTTTGGCCTGCTCAGCAGCATCTTTTCGGCTGAGCCAGCTTTTGCGCAAACAGGCAACTCTGCATGTGGACCACTCGCCAATGCATTTGGACCACTCGACTACCGTACTGAACGCGGAAATAATTTATACCTTGTTGAGAGCACTCATTTCTTGCCATACATTGAATCGTTAATCCGTGGCCACACAAACATCACACCAGGTGATGACATAGATTACACACTTAGGGCGTATCCAAATCATCACCGTGCTTTGTTGGCGATGATGCGATTGGGTGAAAAGGAAAAGACCCCAAAACCCAATGGCTCGCGCTATACCGTTGAATGCTGGTTTGAAAGAGCAGTCCAGTTTCGCCCTGACGACACTACAGTGCGTATGATTTTCTCGTCCTACCTGAGCAAGAACAAGCGGGTACCTGAAGCCATTTCCCAACTGGAGCACGCCACTGCTCTTGCCAAAGACAACTCATTCACGCACTACAACATCGGCTTGGTTTACTTTGACATGAAAATTTATGACAAAGCCCTAGCCCAAGCTCATAAGGCTATAGCGCTTGGTTTTAAGCGAACTGAGCTGCGTGATCTGCTCGAAAAGGCCGGCCAGTGGCAAGAACCGGTTGCGACCCCTGCAGATGCCCCCGCCTCAGCGCCACAATGACGCATCCGATCCCAAGGCTCCCCATACTTGACTGGGGCACCTTCTCTGGCGCCAACGCTTCCGCCACGCCCTGCGTACTGACACACCCCACAGCCCAATTTACGGTAAGCGGTCGCGCCGCCATTTTGTTGGCGCTAGAAATGCTCCAGGTTGGCCCTGGTGACAAAGTGCTGGTGCCCACTTACCACTGCCCCACTATGGTCGCACCCATTGTGGTGCTGGGCGCACAGGTCGTTTTTTACCCCATCGACGGCAACGGCGGGCCTGATCTGCAATGGATCAGACAGCACCACAGCACCGACATCCGGGCCATTCTGGTGGCTCATTTTTTTGGCCTGCCACAGCCCTTGGCAGACATTCGCCATTGGTGCGACCAGCACGGTATGCGCCTGATTGAAGACTGTGCCCACGCCCTCTTTGGCAGCAGCGGTGAGCGCGCCGTGGGCCGCTGGGGCGATCTGGCCATTGCCAGCCTGACCAAGTTTTTGCCGGTGCCTGAGGGCGGCTGTCTATTGGACAACCTGGTGCCCGCCCCCATGCCGCCGTTGCATCAGCCCAGTCTTAAAAGCCAAGTCAAAGCGGGTTTTGACATTATCCACGCCGCTATTAACCACGGCCGGCTCGCTGGGTTAGGCCCATTGATCAACGGGGCGAACCAACTGCGTCGCCTGTTTAAACCCAAGCATCTTGACCAACCGGCCAGTCAGGCGCAGCCGATTGACTCACCCACTGATGGCTTCACCGTTGACGAAACGCAGGCACATTTGGAGCTCACCGCAGCCAGTCGCTGGATCGCCCAGCATGTACCCCGGGCGCGCATCGTAGAGCGGCGGCGCGAAAACTACCTGTTGTTCACTCAGGCGTTATCAGGTGTGGCGGGCATGCACCCGCTGCTGACCTACCTGCCAGACCACTGCGCGCCCTATGTCTTTCCGCTGTGGGTTGACCAGCCCGACCCGGGCTATGCCGAATTGCGTCGGCTGGAGTTTCCGGTGTCACGCTGGGACCAGCTCTGGCCAACCGTGACCACACTTGAACCAGACTTTGGCCTCAAATGGTCGCACCATGTGTTGCAACTGGCCTGCCATCAAGACCTGACAGCGACTGAGTTGCAGCGCATGGTCGCCACCCTCAAGCAAGTTTATGCGCCACCTCGTGCGCAGCCACAAGCCGCATAAGGCGCCGCCATGCAACGTGTGTTGATGATCGCCTACCACTACCCGCCTTTGGCCGGTAGCAGTGGCATTCAACGCACCTTGCGCTTCAGCCAGGACCTGCCTTCTTTTGGCTGGCAACCGGCGGTGCTCAGCGCGCATCCCAGGGCTTACGAGCACACCAGCTACGACCTGCTGCAAGACATTCCGGCCAGTGTTGACGTTGCCCGGGCTTTTGCCCTTGATGCCCGGCGGCACTTGTCATTGTTCAACCGCTACCCTGGCTGGATCGCCCGGCCTGACCGCTGGCTAAGCTGGCTGCTGGGCGCTGTGCCCAGCGGGCTGCAAATGATCCGACGTCACCGGCCTGCGGCGATCTGGAGCACCTACCCCATCCCCACCGCCCATTTGATTGGTTACTGGCTGTCACGGCTCAGCGGCCTGCCGTGGGTGGCAGATTTTCGTGACCCCATGGCGCATGTGGGCTACCCCGCTGACCCTGCCATCTGGCGCAGCTACCTGCGGGTGGAGCAAAAGGTATTTGCGCAGGCCAACCGCATGGTGTTCACCACGCCCGGTGCCGCAAGACTCTACCGTGACCGCTACCCGGTGAAGGCTGACCGCATACAAGTCATTGAAAACGGCTACGACGAAGCATCTTTTGCACCGCTTGCCACCCAACCCCAGCCTCTCAACCCCGGCAAGTTCACCCTGCTGCACAGTGGCATCGTTTACCCGGAGTGGCGTAACCCACAGGCGCTGTTTGTGGCCTTGCGCCAGTTGATCGACAACGGCCAAATGGATGCCAACACGCTGCGCATCCGGTTCAGGGCATCCGAACACACCGGCTTTTTGACCCATCTTGTTCAAGCGCATGGCCTGAATGATGTGGTGCAGTTGCTACCGCCAGTGGGCTACCAGGCCGCACTGGCTGAAATGTGTGCTGCCGATGGCCTGCTGGTGCTGCAGTCAGACGATTGCAATGACCAAATCCCCGCCAAGGTGTACGAATACATTCGTGCCCAGAGGCCGGTGCTGGGCCTGTGCGGCAAGGGCAGCGATACAGCGACCGTCTTGCAACGCGCGGGCATGGCACACCTGGCGCCCCTGGAATCGAGCCAGCACATCTACGCGGCATTGGACAACTTTCTGGCTACCTTCCAAAGCGGCGTGTCATCAAACCACAATGCCAAGTTTGTAGAATCATTCTCGCGCCGTACCAAAGCGGAGGAATTGGCTGCATTGCTCAACCAAGTCCGGCTTGAGCAGCCAACGCGCATCACAACAACACACTGACACAAACAAACAATGACCTGGACGCTCTACCCCATCGCGCGATACAAAGACTTTGCCGACCAATGGGATGCACTTGCGAAATCCAGCCCAGGCGCACCGTTTCTGGAATCGGCTTTTTTACAACCCGCCCTTGACACCTTTGGCAACAGTGAAGAACTGCTGTGCCTGCACCACACCAATGGCCAGCTAACTGCAGCCGCCATCATGCAGCGCGGCCCCAGGGGCATGTGGCAAACCTTTCAACCCTCTCAGCTGCCACTGGGTGCCTGGATTTCAGGCGAGGGCGTTGACCTGGTCGCCACTGGCAATGCGCTGGTGGCCGAACTGCCTGGTTTGACCCTGGGCCTCGGTGTGACGCAGCTTGACCCGCGCTTTCACCCCCGGCCAGCAGACGGCCCCAAAGTACGCACCCAAGACTACATAGCAACCGCCTGGGTGGACATTGAAGGCAGCTTTGATACCTATTGGGAAGCGCGCGGCAAAAACCTGCGGCAAAACACCCGCAAACAGCGCAACAAGCTGCAGGCTGAGAGCACTGATACCCGGCTGGAATGCATCACCGCCGCTGCCGATGTGCCCAAGGCCATTACAGACTATGGCGCACTTGAAAGCGCTGGCTGGAAGACCGCAGACGGCACCGCCATCCACCCCGACAACGCCCAGGGCAAGTTCTACGAAAAAATGCTGGAAAACTTCTGCAGCCTGGGGCGCGGCCGCATCTACCGCTACTGGTTTGGCGACAAAGTGGTGGCCATGGACCTGTGCATCTGTGACGACACGACCATCGTCATTTTGAAAACCACCTACGATGAATCGTACAAAGCCGTGTCGCCCTCCACACTGATGCGCCAGGACGAATTTCAGCAGCTCTTTGACGAGGCCATGTTCAAACGCATTGAGTTTTATGGCAAGGTCATGGAATGGCACACCCGCTGGACAACCAACAGCCGCGATATTTACCACATCACCCTCTACCGCTGGGCGATACTCAAGCAGCTACAGGCCAAAACTGTCACCACAGAGGAATGAGGCCAAGATGAACACCCCCACCCTTGCTGTCATCATCCCGTTCTTTCAACGCGAAACGGGCATCTTGGTCAAGGCACTTTCATCCATTGCCGATCAAAACTACCCCAGCGAGGCCCTGTATGTGATCTTGGTGGACGACTGCTCGCCCATTCCCACTGCCACCGAGTTGCACACCTGCCCCCCGCCTGCGGGCCTGCGTATCAAAGTCATCCAGCAACCCACTAACTCAGGCCCCAATGAAGCCCGCAACGCGGGGCTACAAAACCTTGAACCTGGCACCCAAATTGTGGCCTACCTGGATTCAGACGATGCCTGGGAGGGCAACCATCTGGCCCGCGCTGTGCGTGTGCTGGCCAGCGGCTACAGCGCCTACTTTGCCAACCTTTACCACCTGGGCGACACCGTCAACGAATTTGAAAAAGCCAAACGTGTCACCCCCTCAGACCATCCCATGGTGGGTGACGACCCCACCCTGAGGGCTTATCAGGGCGACATGGTGCATCAAATATCTACCGCCAACATCATCTTCATGCCGTCTTTGGTGATTGACGTAGCTGCACTAGGTGACGCACGCTTTCCAATGGCACACCGCCACGGCGGCGGCGACTACCTGTATTGGATGGACTTGATTCAGCACGGTGCCAAATTTGCCTTTTCAACCGAGCCTGAAGTGCGCTGTGGCAGCGGCATCAACATGTGGTACGGCAGCGGCTGGGGCACGGACGGACTTGCTATGCGCATCGTGGATGAAGCGCGCTTTCGCAAGACGGTGCTGAACAAATACGCCAAGGCGGAGGCTACCAAAGACAGCCTGAGAAACCGCCTAGCCGAATTGCAGATTGGCATGATTCAAGATTTAGTCCACCGCCTACGGAAAAAGAAGAAGGTGGATTGGCGGGTTGTTCGGATCTTCTTCACCGAAAATTCCATGAGTCTGTTGTTGTTACATAAGTTAGCCGACACCGCCATTGCCGAGTTTAAAAAATTGTTTAGTCGCATCAATTCCAGGCACTGAGCAACTGGCGCGTACATTCCTCACGACTGAATTCTGTCTTAACACGTTTCTTCCCACGCTCAATAATCTCCCTTGTGTCGTCAGGGTGTGCGAGTATCCATTGAATCGTATCGACAATGGCTTGCGGATTGGCTGGCGGACATAGAAAACCAGTCACACGATCTTCAACTAGTTCAGACACGCCAAGGACCGCAGTCGCTATAACTGGGCGGCCGCTGGCCATGCCTTCCATGTTTACCAGCCCCATGCTCTCGGAAAGACTGGCGAGCACTGCAATATCGCAATCACGAAATAGTTGACGAACCTGTAAGCCTGTTTGTTCACCCGAAAAGTGAACATTGGCGCTGATCGCCATTTCGTTTGCCAAGTCTTCAAGAGCACGTCTCAGGGGCCCACCTCCAGCCAGATTAAGGCTTATGGCAACGCCCCGTGCAATCAGCATACGCACTGCTTCAAACAAGTATTGATGCCCTTTTTCTGGTACCAGCCGCGCAACACAGAGAAGCCGCAGTGGCTCACCTTGCAGGGCAGGCACGCGCGTGTCATTTTCAAACTCATCCACATAGATTCCGCAACGAATCACTTTAAGTTTGCGCTCATCAACACCAAAAGTTTTCACCAGATATCGCAAGTTGTAATGTGAAATGCAGACCATTCCCTTCGATTCATCAACCAACTCTTTCATGTTGTGAGGTGGCGTCTTGAAAATATCGTATCCATGAGTCGTCAACGTAAATGGCGTACCGGTCCAGCGATGCGCCCACATTGCAAGTTGCGCTGCAGTATCTGCGTAATGCGCGTGGAAATGTGTAACCCCCAGCCGTTGGCCCGTCCTGGCAATACCCAAGGCCGACCTGGCAAGCCATTTGTGCTCTTTATCACGTAGCGCTGAAGTGAACGTACGGACGGTTCGTATTGGATTTTGAATTGCAAGGGCAAGAAAATCCCATAAGTCAGAAACCGCAGACTTGGGCTTGCAATAGGAGACCACGCCCGAGTCGACCACTTGTTTGGCCCGCGGATGAACAATTGCCAAAGGAGGCTGGTCAAGTGAAAACACGTGGCACGGAACCCCGGCCTGTATGACGGAAGAAACCTCATCCGAAATGAACGTTTCTGAGATGGCGGGAAAGCGGTCAAGAACATAACCAGCAAGCATTTTTCTCCCTCTTTTTTTACGTTGAAAATTGTGGATGCATTTGTGGACAATATCAGGGGCAGCAGCAGCTAACATCACCTCAAATCTAAATACGATCGTACCAACAATGACCGCAACCTTGAAACTGCCCCGACTTGACATTCAAGCCCTGCGCGGTCTGGCTGTGCTGATCGTGGTGCTGTACCACACCAAAATTGGCAACTTGCAGGCGGGGTTCCTGGGTGTCGATATTTTCTTTGTCATCTCAGGCTTTCTGATCACCACACTGGTTGCTACCTTTTACCTGCTGCCCACACGCGCTTGGGAGTTGTTGTTTGGCTCTTTGGGCGCGCTATGGGTGCTGTCGCCACCCAATGACCAGTATCAGATCATCAGCAGGTTAATCAGGCTGCTGTTTGTGCCCGCATTGTTGTGCCTGCTAGTGTTGCCATTTTTTGCAGTCACGGGTAACCATCCGGGCCTGATTGCTGTGCTGGTCTGCTTGGCCACCCTTATCGTTATTTTGCGAAACAGTCCGCAGTTAAATGCCGCACTGCCCACGCGCTGGTTGGCGCTTGTTGGGGATTTTTCGTATTCGCTGTACTTAGTGCATTGGCCTGTAATTACCCTCATGAAGAATGCCTGGGTCGGCAGCACGCCAGAGTTGCCGCTTGAAATGCGCATGTTGGCGCTGCTGCTGTCTTTTGTGTTGGCCTATCTGCTTTATCGATTAGTGGAAGACCCCATCAGGCGCAGCCGTTTCAAGCTCGCAAAACCGCTGCTTTCAAAAGTGGCACTGTCGTCGATGATATTAATTTCGATTACGCCGCTGGCCATTCAAGGTATGCCTGCAAGAGTAGACTTTTCAGAGGTGCGCAAACCAAACTTTGGCTTCGCTGCTACCTGTGACTTGTCCACGCCCTTTGTGGCAAAGGGTGAATGTCAAAGCGATAACAGGCCAAACTTATTGGTTTGGGGTGACTCATATGCAATGCATCTAATTCCTGGTTTATTACGTGAGTGGCACAGCGGTGGCGTGATCCAGGCCACCGCGAGTTCCTGCGGACCATTTCTCGGGTTAGCACCTCGCAGAATCATTCATCCAGGACGTGGCACAGTCTTAAATCAAAAGTGGGCGGAAGGATGTATTGCCTTCAACCAGTCAGTGATTGACTACCTGCGCATGGCACCATCAATTGAAACTGTGGTCCTGTCAAGTCCCTTTGCGGCTTACGTCACCCCAGAGAACTCTGAACATGTGCTGCAAATAGGCAAGGCGTTTTCATCAGTGCCGGTGCGTGCCACTGCAGCACAGGCTGGGCTTCAACGCACGGTGGAGTCGATCAGGGCCTTGGGTAAAAAAGTGGTGCTTGTTGCGCCGCCACCGTCCGCTGACTTTGATATCGGTGGCTGTCTGGAGCGCCAGATCAGCGGCAAGATCGCTCTTGGCGGACGCAAGGGCTGTACTGTTGACCGCGCTGAGTACCAAACCAAGCGGGCCAATGTATTGGATTTGCTAAAAGCTGTGTCCGCCGCTGCTGACGTATCGGTAATTCGCTTTGACCCCTACCTGTGCAACGCTACCGAATGCCAGACCATGCTGGACGGCACCATGATTTACCGCGATGCGGGGCACTTGTCATACGCCGGCTCTGAACTGGTGGCCAAACGCGTGCAGTTGGGTGAGCTAATTCGGGTGCAAGCGAAATGATGCTTAAATGGTTTAGCAAATGAATTCCATCAACAACAAAACCCAAGTATCCAACAACAGCAGTTTTGTGTTGCGTGGTGGCATCATCGTGCTGGAATCAAAACAATGACCCGAGCCCTTGTCATAACCCGTGCCTGGCCACAGCATCCAGAGCAGGCTACACACGGCATCTATCAGCGTCTGTCTATGTTCCTGGAAGCGTTGTGTCAAACTTTCGACACCGTTGAAGTGTTGGTCTTTGCACCGCCAAACCACATCCACCAAACGAACACGCTTCGTTATGAAGCCCTGTTGCAGGGCAAACACGGTGTGGGCATCCAGCTCAATGTACATCCGCGCAGTCCCAATCCAAATCCATGGAGTTTAAAAAGCCGTTATTTGGCTGGCATTACCTCTATAGATCGACAAGAGGATTACATCAACGTTGGTGGGCCAAGCCAGGTCAAAGCTGTCCAAGCTGCTTTGGCACGCAAGCCTGCCTTGGTTTTCGCACACAGGTTGCACACATTCACACCACTATGGCCGTTACTGCCAGTTCTAAAAGTCCCGTTGTTGTTTGACATGGATGATATTGAGCATCGGGCACTGGCTCGCAACATCGTTGCGCGACCACTTTGGCCGTCAGAGCGGCTGCGACTCATGCATGTGCCTGCCGTCATGTGGCGCGAGCGCCAAGCCATACGGCTAAGTTCGGCCAGCTTTGTCTGCTCACAGGATGACGCAACAGCCCTGCGCAAGCTGGCGTCTACAGATAGGGTCCACGTCATACCCAACACGGTAAACGCGCCTGACCATTTTCATCACAACACCAGTTCGGTCGATACGCTGGGCTTTATCGGATCTTTTGCACACACCCCAAATATTGACGCAGTGCAATGGCTACTGGCTGATATCTGGCCGCAAATACGGCACGCAAGGCCAAACGCGCGCCTTCGCATAGGTGGCGCGGGCTCGCTAAACATGTTTGGTCATGCGCACGGTAAGGATGGCGTTGAAATACTTGATTTCGTTGACGACTTGGGTGCGTACTACCAATCGCTCAATCTGGTCATAGCGCCCTTACGCTTTGGCGCTGGCACACGCGTAAAGATCATTGAAGCTGCCGGATACGCTATGCCAATAGTTTCCACGACTTTGGGCGCAGAGGGACTAGCCTTCAATAACGGAACAGAGATCTTACTTGCAGACAAGCCTGATCATTTTGCTGACCAGTGCGTGCAATTGTTGGAAAATCAAGATAATGCAATTGAAATTGGCCTTACAGCACGTCGCTGCTTCGAACAGCACTACAACCGAAACGCTGTTGTCGCGAGCATTAACGAGCACATTAGGTGTGCCCTTGCTGAAACGCCAAACAAAAAACAGAACGAACTACCGCCCTGAGCCGGGTAAAAGAATCCATGGGGTTGCCGCCTTGAGTATTCATGCACCAAATGACTTTTGAAATTCGGCCACCAGCGCTCCAGTTTGCGTCGCATTCCAGGCTTGGGCAAAAACTTGTGCCGCTTGCGACAGCCGGGCTAACTCATCAGAGTTGGCCAGCAGCGTCAGCGCAGTCTGTGCAAATGCTGCGGGTGAATCCGCCACGGCCATGGCCCGAGCCCTGGCTGCGTCGAGGCCACGTGCACCACTGGCTGTCGCCAACAAAGGCATGCCAAACCCCAAAGCCTCAACCGACTTGATGTTGAGCCCTGTGCCGCCACGTACCGGGTTCAGCACCAGTCGGGTACATGCGTAAACTGTTGCCAAGTCGGGCACCACGCCCAATTTGAGCAAGCCCGGCATTTCTGGCGTAGCGGCGCACACCCCGCCCGCCACCACCACACGCAAAGATGGTTGTGCAGCCATTAGCAACGGCAACACCTCGCGCCCAAACCAAAGCAAGCCCTGCACATTCATTTCATTGCCTGAACCAACCATCAATAAGTCGAACTGCGCCGGTGCACTGCCCCACAACAAGTCAACTGCCACCGTGTGACCAAAAGTAATGGCGTTAACGCCATAGGCT
>Ga0209123_1003673_pt1 | contig 11256 bp, 7 predicted proteins | sample BarGraIncu00431A_FD_184500 | JGI IMG/M metagenome (GOLD analysis project Ga0209123, IMG submission 184500) | Arctic peat soil microbial communities from Barrow, Alaska, USA - Barrow Graham LP Incubations 004-31A (SPAdes) (version 2) | ecosystem: Environmental > Terrestrial > Soil > Wetlands >...
ACTACACCGAGTTCGCCGAAGCAGTACCGAGCGACTGCGTCATCCTGACCCTTGCTTGCGGCAAGTTCCGCTTCAACAAGCTCGACTTCGGCGACATCGGCGGCATCCCGCGCCTGCTGGACATCGGCCAGTGCAACGACGCCTACTCCGCGATCCAGATTGCCGTGGCACTTGCCGGCGCCTTCGAGTGCGGTGTAAACGAGCTGCCGCTCTCCTTCATCCTTTCCTGGTACGAGCAGAAGGCTGTCGCGATCCTGTTGACACTGCTCCACCTCGGAATCAAAGGGATCAAGCTGGGACCGACCCTGCCGGCATTCATCACGCCGAACGTGCTCAACTTCCTGGTTGAGAACTTCAACATCGCTCCGATCGGCACCGCTGAAGGCGATCTCAAGCAGATCCTTGGCTAACCAAGGCTGAACGACTAGTCTGAAGAGATAGCAACAAAAGTGGCCCCGGGAAGATTCCCGGGGCCACTTTTGTTTTTGCTGGGTGCCACGTGAGGAAGCATAGGGCGAACGGCCGTTCGCCCGCCTCACCACTCCCGTCCTTACCTTTTTTAATCCTCCAGCTTGGCGACCAAGGTGATGTTCGCCTTAAGCACCTGTGACACCGGGCAGTTGACCTTGGCATCCTGAGCGATGGTTTCGAACTGGCTCGGGGTGATCTTGGGAATCCGCGCGGTCGTTTCCAAACGAATCGTGGTGATCCTCCAATTCCCCTCAACGTTCTCCAAATCGAGCAGGGCCTGAGTCTTGATCCGGACCGGCTCGAAGCCCGCCTTGCCGAGCCCCGCGGAAAGCGCCATGGAGAAGCATCCGGCGTGCGCTGCTGCAATCAGTTCTTCCGGGTTGGTACCGCGCTCTTCACCAAAACGCATGCTGAACGAGTAGGGGGTGTCGGTCAGCACGCCGCTTTGGCTGGAGATGACGCCCTTACCTTCCTTCAATGTGCCGTTCCATACTGCTGAAGCTGTTCTTTTCATGCTGAGTCTCCTTTTTGGGGTGGCAGGCCGCTGCGCAAATGCGCAGTGGAACCGGAACCACCAAGATCAATTGTAACTCTGACAATAGATAATGGCAGGAATTGATCTCTTTTCCAGAGCAACTCGACAAAAAAGTTAACTCTCCGCCAGGGCCTCCGCCACCGACGTACTTAGTAACTGCAACCGGTAGGGCTTGTGAATGAAACCCTTGGCGCCAATTTCCAGTAGTTCGTGGACCGTCCCCTCGCGATGGAAGCCCGAGGAGAACAGCACGCGCACCTGGGGATTAAGCTCTTTCAGCCGCAGGAAGGTCTCCTTGCCGCTTAGCTTCGGCATGACCATGTCCAGAATGACCAGCCCGATCTGATCACGCTCGCGGGCGTAAAGCTCGAGCGCCTGTTCGCCGTCCTCGGCGAGATAGACCTGGTACCCGAGTTCCTCCAAAAGGCAGTGGCCGGAAAGCCGAAGGATCGCTTCGTCGTCCACCAGCATGACGCCCCCCTTCCCCTGCACCGTTTCTTCACGGGGGGCGACCGGGGCGGCCAAAGTCAGGCCGGAGGGGAGGCAGACCCGAAAGACGGTGCCCTGTCCGGGTTCGCTGCAGACGTCGATGGTTCCGTTGTGCTCCTTGACCGATCCGTAGACCGCGGCCAGTCCCAAGCCGGTTCCCTTGCCGGTATCCTTGGTGGTGAAGAAAGGCTCGTAGATATGCTCCAGGACCTCTGGCGTCATGCCGATGCCGGTATCGGACACCGCTATTTCCAGGTAGGCTCCGGGGCTCAAGAGCGACTGGTGCGGGGTACCGCCAGGCGGCCCCAGCTCGAGGTTCTTAGTGGCAAAGCTGAGGGTTCCTCCTTCTTCCATGGCGTCGCGGGCGTTGATTGCCAGGTTCAGCAGGGCATTTTGCAGCAGTCCCGGGTCCCCGATGACAATCGGATTCTCGGCGAGCAGGTTCACCTCCAGGGTGATCCTTTTGTCGATGGTGCGCTCCAGGATCGCGACGACGGCGCTGATGCAATCGTTGATCGAAATCGGGGTCGAGGTGATCTTCCCCTTGCGGGAAAACGCCAAAAGCTGCCGGGTCAGGTCGGCGGAGCGGGTTGCTGCCTCGAGAATGACACCGGTCAGCTTGGCGTTGTAAGGGTCGTCGCCCAGGCGCCAGTTGAGCATTTCCGTCGCCCCGATGATGCCGGTCAGCATGTTGTTGAAGTCGTGGGCGATTCCGCCTGCCAACTGGCCGACGACGTCCATCTTCTGCGCCTGGCGCAGCTGCTCCTCGACGCTCTTTCTTTCAGTGATGTCCTCCGAGATGCCGAGCAGGTAGCGCGGCTGCCCTGCGGCATCGAAAAGCGGAACCTTCCTCGTGTGCAGAATCCGCTCCACCCCTCTTCTGTCGTGAACCTTTTCTTCCGCTATTTCCTGAACGGTCCCCCGCTGCAGGGCAAAGCGGTCCATCCCCATGCTGAAGTCCGCCTCCGCTTCCGGGAAAAGGTCGAGGTCGCTCTTGCCGATCAGTTCCTCGCGGGAATATCCGAGGAGCGCCTCGCCCGCCTTGTTGATGCTCATGAAACGCAACTCCAGCGCGTCCTTGACAAAGACCATCGCCGGCATGTTCTCCACGATGGCGGAAAGAAACTCCTCGCTCTTCACCAGAGCCGCCTGGACGGCGAAGGTCTCGTCGAGCTGGTGACGCAGTTCCTCCTCGATGGCGGCGAGTTCCTCGTTTCTCCTCTGAAGGGTGTTTTCCGAAATCTGCAGCTCCCGGGTTCGGGAAGCGACCTGCCGGCGCAGTAGGACGATAAAGGTGGTTCCAATGCAACCGCTAAGAGCCAGTCCTAGCACGGTGTTAATGAGCCAGACAGGTGTCACGACCCGCACAGCCCGTTCACCTTGGGATTGGGCAAGGGCAGCCATCGGCCAGCAACTGGCAAGGATCAGGACGAACAGACAGAGGCTGAACAAGAATTGCCTGGCGCACCGTTTGCGCGCGGAGCAGGAGGTTGGGGTTTGCTGAAGTTTTTTCAGGACGGGGATTGCCACGCGAAGATTACTCCGCATCAGGGCAACCATCTGGTTACCGGCTTTTCCCGGTTCCCTATCCTGTTTGTTAAGAGGCATGTCAGCTCCGGTTACGTAGTGCTCGGCATGGTAGAGCAGGGCAGCATTATTTCGCTTGGGCCGCAAAGCGAGGGGGATCTCTGAAACCTTAGCGCTGTGTGAAAGCTTTATTCCTTTTCGACCCGGGTGCGATTAACTTTAATTATATTCATCACTAAATGGTCTCAATGAGTCTCGCGTGGGGTGCTGTGGTCCCGGTGGAAAACTCAGGATAGGCTTCTCAGCTGCTGACGCAGACAAAAAAAAGGGCCACATCCTTTGCCGGATGCGGCCCTGCTGTGTCAAGTGAGCTAATTTGCGTCGCTTTTCGGAGCCCCGGTTAGAACATGAACCTCGATATTGTGTAGGCCACGACTGTCGAGACGCCGACCCCGATGAACCCCGGGATCATGAAGCTGTGGTTCAACAGGTACTTGCCGATTCTGGTGGTGCCCGAGCGGTCCATGTTGATGGCGGCGAGGTCGCTTGGGTAAAAGGCGAAGAAGAAGTATGCGTAACTGGCAGGCATCAGCCCGAGCATCAGGGACATGGGAAGACCGAGGGCGAGGCCGAAGGGAAGCATGATGATAAGCGTTGCAGCCTGGCTCTTGACGAAGGCGGATACGCAGAACATCGCGATGCCGAAGCTCCAGGGGGCGATCTTCACCATCATTCCTATCTTGTCGACCAGAAAGCCTTTGTTAGCGGTCACGAAGGTATCACTCATCCAGGCGATACCGAAGATGGAGACCACCGCGATCATCCCCGCGATGAAGACGCTGGAGTGCGCTATTTCCTTCGCCTTGACGCCGGTGGCGAACATGATGAAGGCGCCGAAGCCGAGCATGATGAACTGCACGACCGTCGTCATCGGGATGGGCTTGCCGGCAACCACGGGAAGCAGGGAGGGCCAGACAGCCAGGGCGATGATGGTTAATACGCCCGAGAAGAAGAGCACCACGGAGAGCTTGGCGCTGCCGCTGATTTTCTGGTCCAGGGTCGTGACGGAAGATCCCACGGACTTGGCGAATTCGGGGTCCTTGAGGCGCTCCAGGTATTCCGGGTCCTTGTCGAGGTCCTTGCCGCGGTTAAAGCTCCAGGCGGCCGCCGCCAGCACCCCGACGACGCCGGCAGGCATGGTAACCGCGAGGATGTTGAAGAGACTGACCGGCTGACCGGCCTTAATCGAGAAGGCGAGGAAGGTCGTTACCGCGGCGGCCACCGGGCTTGCAGTGATTCCCATCTGGGAGGCGACGGAGGAAATGGCCATGGGGCGCTCGGGGCGGATCTTGGTCTTCAGCGCTACGTCGGCGATAACCGGCAAAAGAGCGTAAACCGCGTGCCCGGTGCCAACACAGACCGTCAGGAAGAAGGTGGAGAGCGGCGCCAGGATCGTCACGTACTTCGGGTGGGCGCGCAGCATGCGCTCGGTCAGTTGCACCAGGTAGTCGAGGCCGCCCGCGACCTGCAGCGTCGCCGAGGCGGTAACCACTGCCAGGATGATCAGCATGACGGCGATGGGGGGCTCGGAGGGCTGTACCCGGAAGAGCAGCACCAAAACGGAGACGCCGAGACCGCCGATGAGACCAAGGGCCACGCCCCCCCTGCGGACGCCGAGTAGGATCGCTCCCAGGACAAGCACGAACTGGATCCAGAACATTACCATGATGATTTACCTCTTCCAAGTGGATTGCGGTGCGTAGCGCGGCAAAGCGCGAGCCAACCGTTTGGCGTATGCCATAGCCTAGCTAGAGCACGGATGGTGCCAGAATCCAACAAAATGGTTAAGAAGCTGTTATTGCATGACAAATCAGAACGAGCGGGATGCGCAGCGAAACAAACCGGCATAACGAGAGGTTATGCCGCTGTTGGGAGAGTGGGTATTTCCTTCATATGTTACGGGTGTTTAGCCGGATATAACCGCAGGCTATTGTTATAACCGCACGTTATGCCTGTTGGCCGCGCATCATTTTGAGCCGTTTATTGAGTGCTGGTTGGGAGATGCCCAGCAGGCGGCCGGCGAGCGTCTGATTGCCGCCGGCGCGCTCCAGGGCCTCCATGACGAGGAAGGATGCGGCCTCACTGAAGGTGGGAAGCTCGGCAAAACCGGCGAAGGGATTCAGCTTTCCGGTGCTTACCGGGGGGGCCGCTCCGGTCTCCAGGGAGCGCTCGACCGCCTTCACGAAGCAGTCCATGGAAAGCATCCGGTCGCGGTGCACGCTGACGGCATCGTAGACCATCGCCCTCAGTTCCCGGACGTTGCCGGGAAAGCTGTAGGTGGCGAGAAACTGCGCCAGCCCCTTGGGAGGGGTCGGCTTCTTCTTGCCAAGCGCGAGCGCTGCCTCGGCCAGGAAGAACTCCAGCAGCAGCGCGATGTCCCCCTTGCGCTCGCGAAGCGGCGGGATCTGCACCTGGTGGGTGCGCAGGCGAAAGTAGAGGTCCCTTCGGAAGGAGCCCGCCGATTCCTTGGCGCTCAGATTTTGGTGGGTGGCAACGATGATGCGCGCCTTGAGGCGCTTGGGGAGGTCACTTCCCAAAGGAAAGTACTCGCCTTCCTGGAGCAGGCGGAGCAGTTTCACCTGGGAGGCGATGGAGAGATCGCCGATCTCGTCCAGGAACAGGGTACCGTCGGCCGCTTCCTCAACCATCCCTTTGCGCACCCCTTCGGCCCCGGTGAAGGCACCGCGCAGGTGGCCGAAGAGGGTATCGGCAAAGACCGAGTCGTCCAGGCCGGCCACGTTGACGGTCACCAGCTTGCCACGGCAGCCGCTCAGAGAGTGGGCGGCGCGCGCCAGCAGTTCCTTTCCAACGCCGCTCTCGCCGGTAATCAGCAGCGGCTGGGGGCTCTTGGCGACCGCCTCGAGATAGGAGAAAATGGCCAGCATACCGCGGTCGCCGGTGACGATTTCGGAAAAGGCCTCGGGATGGCGCAACTCGCCGGAAACCAGGCGGCTGGACATCTCGCGGTAGTCGCGCTGCATCTCCAGCATCCGGACCGCCCGCAGCACGCCGCCCACGATGCGGTCCTCCTCGTCGGTCTTAATGAAATAGTCGAAGGCACCGAGCTTCATGCAGCGCACCGCGGTCTCCAACTGATTCAGCCCGCTCACTACGATCGCCGTGGTCTCCGGATGACTCTCTGCGATTCTCTTCAGGAGTTCCTCACCGGAGAGGTGCGGCATGGTAAGGTCGAGCAGCACCAGGCCGATGCCGCCCGCGTCCAGCAGACCCATGACCTCCCGGCTGTCCTCGCAGGTGACGATATTGCTGAGCCCGGCGAGGCTTTTGAGGGTAAGCGAGAGGGACCTGAGCCAGGCCGGTTCGTCGTCCACCAAAAGGATCTGAAAGCTGGGGTAAGCGCTTGGGTTCATGAGGGCCTCGTTGCGGTAAAAAAATTGTTGAGTCGTTAAGCATTCCCAAGCGGGAGCGGTAGAGCAACGCTAATCGGATACCTTAAGCCGTCCCCTCTTTAGCAACCGGAAAGCTGAGAGTGACCGTGGTTCCCACTCCGGGAGTCGAATCAAAGGAAATGGTGCCTCCGTGCTCCTTGACGATGCCGGCGGATACCGACAGTCCGAGCCCGGTCCCGCCGCTATCCCGCTTGGTGGTGAAAAAAGGATCCGTCAACCGGGAAAGGTACTCCGGAGCGATGCCGCCCCCCTGATCCCGGACCCGAAGTTCCAGCCGCTGCAGGTCGGCAGCGAGCCGCGTGGAGATCTCAATACCGTGCTCCCGGTCGGGAAGCGCCTGGCAGGCATTGAGCACCAGGTTCACCACCACTTGTTCGATGCGCTGGGTGTTGCCGAGGAATTTGGGAAGGCCAATACCCAGGTCGATCGCGAGACTGGCGGTCGCCTTGCGTATGCTCGGATCAACCAGCCGCAGCGCGGTCTGCACGACGCGGTTTAGGTCGATGAGCCCCTTATCGCCGGCGTCGTCGCGCCTGGCGAAGTCCTTCAGGTCGTGCACGATCCGCTTGATCCGCTTGGCCCCGTCCTGCATCCCCGAAAGGATGCGCGGAATCTCCTGACGCATCTCGGAATAAGGTAAGCCTCCCAGGGAAAAGTCGCCGTGCTCCTCGAAATATTCCTGGAGGATGGGTGCCGCGTCCTGGTGCGCTCTTTTAAGGACCGGAATGTCGAGCAGGAGGAGACCGGTCGGATTGTTGATCTCATGGGCGACCCCCGAGACGAGGACGCCGAGCGCCGCCATCTTGTCCGCCTGCAGCAGTTGCTGCTGATTCAGCAGCAGTTCCTCCTCGGCGTGCCTGCGTTCGGCAATCTCCCGGGTGAGGTCGGCGGTGCGCAGCGCTACCTCGTGGTGCAGGGTCCGGGACCAGAGCGCGATGCCGCCCAAAAGGAGCACCAGCGGGACCACCACGATCGCGGCGTACTTCACGATAGTCCACATGGCGACCGGGGTCGGATCCAGCACCCCGAGCCATTTCTCGTAGATCGCCTGTTGCTGGCCGGTCTTTTTCAAAATGGCGAGCCCCTCATTGAAGCGGGAAATCAGCTCGTCGTTTCCCTTGTCAACCGCGTAGCAGTAGCGGTGGGTCGCGACATTGCGCACCACCGGGATCAGGTTGCTGAGTTTCAGCTCCCGAATAATATACATCCCCGGCACGATGGCGACGATGGCGTAGTCGGTCTTTCCCGCGGCAGTCTGGCGCAGGGCGTCCGCGGGGGTATCGGTCAGGACCAGTTTCCCGGTAAATCCCTTCTTAATCAGGTAGTCGTGCATGATCCCGCCGCGATGTACCGCAACCAGTTTCCCCTCCAGGTCCTCCAGAGTGTTAACGGTATGCGAATCCTTGCGGGCGAAAACGGCATGATTGACGATAGTATGCGGCAGCGAGAAGTCGACCTCCGAGAGTCGGTCCTCCGAGTAGGACATCCCCTGCAGCACATCCACCGTGCCGTTTTTCAGTGCAGAGCGCATTTCGGACCAGGTCCCGAGCCGGAATTGAACCCGCATCCCCATAACGTCGGCGATCGCCTTGGTCAGTTCGACGTTATAACCTGAAGGGTGACCGTCCTTGTCGAGGAATTCGTAGGGGGGATAGTCCCGGTCACCACCCACCAGGACGGCGGCGGGAGCCTGGCTGGGCCCTTCGGCGGCCAGAGCCGGTGTGGCGCGGACACCAGAGAGTACCACCAAAAGTAGGGAGACCATCATGAGCCAGAGAAGAGCGCGGGTTACGCGACCATGTGGCAGGAAAGAACTGAGCGTTATGTCGGGTAAGGCAGAAAGCAAAGGCATTCGGAGGGCATCTCCCGAGACAGATTCAGGGCACTGAGTAATTTCAGATTAGCCCGAAAGTCCCCTCTCCCTCCTTCGCGCTTAGCGCTACGGCGGGCAGCCCCGGAGGGGAAGGGCCAGGAAGGGGGGAATTAACGTCCCTCAAATAAACACCACCGCAGGCGGGGGTTTGGTGCTCATTAGGTATCTAGCACTAGACTTTTGATCATTATTAACACGTTTCCAGTCTCAGGTCAGCCGGAAAAACCTTGGGCTATTTGTGCGGTGGGCCCGGCGTAAGAAGTTCCTGGCAACGGCTGGTAATTGTGCCTAACTCGGTCAGCTTCTCCAAAAGGGAACTCCCCGGAACCAAACCGAGCTCCTTACCGGGCTCCAAAGAGGTGATGCCCGCTATCCCGATTATCTGAGTTCTCTCTCCTCCCCCTCCAACATTTCCAACATTCTCTCCTGCTCCGGCTTCCTTGAGCCGGACGGACCAGGCATTGTGGAACAGGAGGGGTCGCCCCTCGGTATCCACTCCGACGTAAAGCATGATATGACCCGGTTTGTAGAGGAGCGTTAAAAAGGGAATACCCTGGCTTCGAATCAGCTCCTCCTTTAGCGTCGGAGTCATCTGGGCAAGCGGGATCCGCTTCGCTATTGATGCTATCTGGTCCGCTGAAGTGCGCGGCAGCCAGGTCCCGAACGGGAGAAAAAAATCACGCAGCATTGCTGAACAATCCCGCAGGTCGTAAATCTCTCCCCATCCGTAGGGCGTTCCCAGCAGCTGGTTCCCAACCAAAGCGATATTTTCCCGGTTAAACTCCAAGGGAAACCGCAGAGCCGTTGCACTTGGCAGCCGAACCGGCCGGATCTCGGCCTTGCCCCCCTCCCCCGCCGAAGCGACGCTAACCTCCCAGCCATCCTCGTCCGACCGCAGCATCGGCAAAAGGGTACCGACCTTGCTTCGGAACACCCCCACTCCCCTGCCGTCCGGAACTGGTGCGTAGTCTCGGACTACCACCAGATGCGGCGCCTGCATCCAGGTTTGTATGAAGTCGCGATCGACCAGTGCTACGTCGCGTGCCTCGATCCAGCCATTCGTGTAGCCGGTCTCGACGAATAACCAGACACCGTCCCTTGAAGTGTGGAGCACCCGCAGCGGCTCGTTCAGCTTTACCTGCGGATAGGAAAGCATGTCGAACGGGTAATCATCGGCACGTTGATAGAAGGGAAGCTGGGTCGGGAGCCCACGCAGGTGACCCGGAGCCACAGAAATGGCGGTATCGTTTCGGGAGGGGAAGCTCTCCAGGGCGCAATTCTGCATCAGATCCTGCAGCTGAAGGGATCTTATTTTTCGCTTGTTAGGACCGTACCAGGTAGCCTGTCCCTCTTGCCTCATAAAGTCTCGCGCCTCTGCCGGATCAAGTGCCGGGCCAGAGACACTCCAGGGCGCAAAAAAACGGTTGTAGAACTCCTCCATCAGTTGTTCATGACACGGTTGCGTTATCACCAGTCGGTCCCCAGCGGCAGCAGAGAGCCCGTCAAACTCCTGAGGGATTCGTACTAGGTCCTGGATCTCGACATCTCCGGTAGAGAGAGGTTTAGTTTCCTTGTGTCCCATTTCTGTAGTCGGGCCCGCGGCGAGCGACGGGACGGCATCCGCAGGCATAGTCCTTTTTCCCAGCTTCGGGCTGCAGGCTCCCAAAAGAAGGACGGCAACGCTGACCGCAATCCTTCTTGAAAGGTGCAGCAATTCTCTTATCATGATTTTTCCTCCAGACAGATGTACCGCTTCAGCCAGAGAGTATAAGTGCTTTTAATATTTTTCAGGGTGATAAATATTTATTTCTCACTCTTGCCACACGAAGAGTGGAAGGGGCTTTAAGGTGGCGGGGGAATCAGAGAAAAGGAGCTTGAGCGCTCAGTTAGGACGACCATCAAGTGCCTTAATGGATATCCAAGGGCCATCTTCCAAATGGAAGGCGGCCCTTTTTCGTGGCTATGCAGAGGACAGGTAGAGATACAGACGGAGTTGATGTAAGGACTAAAGCTGGACCTGCATCATTTTCCTTTTTCACCATGCGGCTCGACACTTTCACAGATTATTTTTTTGCTGTCCTTCATGTCGGAATACTTGAAGCCGCCTCCCAAAGTAGTTGGAGAACAAACATTCTTCGGCGAATTGGCATTGACCAGGCATATTGAGCAAGTTACTGTCGGGTTGTCTGTCAGGAGTTCCGCCTCTGCAATAAGTCCCTTGCTATGCAAAGCACAGATATGTTCTTCATGAGTTTTACCGCAACTGCATGTCTTATTGGCCTCCATATATATATCCTTTACGGGGTTTTAAGGCGGAGCTACTCAGCATTACTTGCCGCAGCTCCCCCAACAAATATGCTATATCTTTTCAGAACAGCTGTCATTATTTTATTCTTAGATTCTGCCGGCAATTGGAGGGGACTGCCTTGACGGCGAAAAGACTCAAAGGACTTGAAGGACTTGAAGGACGTAAAGGACGTAAAGGTCAGAGAAGGTCAGAGAAGGTCAGAGAAGAGCAGAGAGCAGAGAGCAGAGAGCAGAGAGCAGAGAGCAGAGAGCAGAGAGCAGAGAGCCCGAGAAGTCAAAGAAGTTGATAGGATTGAAAGGATTGAAAGGATTGAGAGGATAAAGGGGATTAGGTAGAAAGTGAAGAGGTTTAGACAGCCAATTCAGTTGCGGTGTCCGAGCCAGAAACAAATTGTTCAATTGTTTCCTGCAGTTTTGGTGCTAGATCGAGAAACCGGACTCCGTAGCTGTACCGCCCGCGGAATGTGTCAATGACTTTGAGACACCTACCATTCGAATTTAGTGTAGCTCTTTTTAGCTCGTCGCCAGCTTGGGTGGATTAATCCATACAGCTTCCGGCATGGGCTCGTGTGTTGGCGGCTTCC
>Ga0209123_1003674_pt1 | contig 11255 bp, 8 predicted proteins | sample BarGraIncu00431A_FD_184500 | JGI IMG/M metagenome (GOLD analysis project Ga0209123, IMG submission 184500) | Arctic peat soil microbial communities from Barrow, Alaska, USA - Barrow Graham LP Incubations 004-31A (SPAdes) (version 2) | ecosystem: Environmental > Terrestrial > Soil > Wetlands >...
CCAGCCATTTCATGGAGATATGGAGCCTTAAAAATTACTCAGATTTTAAAAGATGGCAAAGAAGTCAAAGCCGGCGATACGGTGGTCGTTTTTGATCCTTCAGAAATTAAAAAAGCGATTGTAGAAGCAGAGTCCAGGTTACAGATCAGTTATGCTGAACTTGAAAAACTAAAGGCAGAACAGCAATCAAACCTGGAAGAGCTAAAAGCCGATTATGAAGTAACCCGCATCTCACAAGAAATATCAAAAATTCAATTTGAAGGATCCGGTTACGAAGCAGCCATCAAGCGAAAACAAATTGAACTCGAACTGGAGAATGCCAATATAGCACTTAAACGTGCGAAAGAGCAAATCGACAACACTGTTAAAATTCAAACAGAGGATGTAAAACAAAAAATGTTATCCATCAACCAGGATAAAGAACGTCTGAATGAAGCGAATGAGACTTTAAACAAACTCTTTTTGATCAGTCCTTCACCCGGTATTGCCATCATCGGCAGAAACTGGAGCACAGGAAATAAACTTCAGGTAGGAGATCAGTGCTGGTCAGGGCTGCCAATGATACAACTTCCAGATTTAGGTTTACTAAAAGCTACTGTACAAATCAACGAAGTCGATATTGCAAAAATTGTCAAAGGATTGAAAGTTCAGATTAAACCCGATGCCTTTTCCGACAGCATCTACAGCGGTGAAGTTCTATCAGTGGCCAATCTGGCCATCAACAAAGATGGAACCTCAAAAATCAAAGTTTTTCCGGTGGATATACAGATTAAAGAAAAAGGAAAAAAATTACTGCCTGGCCTGACGGTCAGCTGCCGCATACTGGTTAAAAAAATCCCCAATGTCATTTATATTCCGGTAGAGGCCTTACAAACGGATGGAATAGATGAATACGTTTTCGTAAAAAAGGGAAGTGGATTCAAAAAAGTAGTTGTACAAACCGGAGCTAGCAATACCGACTTTATGATCATAACCAAAGGATTGGAAAAAGACAATGAAGTAGCTATGACAGATCCGTTTGCCCTGAAAAAATCAAAGGAAACAAAAAAAGAACAAAAATGATGAGGTCTGAAAAATTACGCTTATTATTGATGATTCCAGTTGTTTTCGCCATGCTGGTCTCTTGTGAAAATCCTTTTTCGGATACCAATGAAATTAAAAAAGGGGCTTTCAAACAAACGATCGTTGAAACGGGTGAGCTCGCGGCCATAGACACAAGATCCTTTGTTTTGCCGCTATTCGGCAGATACTGGTACCAAATGAAAGTCATCGGATTATTGGAACAGGGAGCCGAGGTAAAAGCGGGTGATTCTATCATTCAGCTGGACCCATCTGATATTAAGAAATACATTATTGATGTGGAAGGGGAACTCCAGACACAGCAAGCAAACTTGGATAAATTGATTGTTTTTCAAAGCAATAAGCGAAGTGAAACGGATTCCAACCTGAAAATGGCACAAGCATCCTTTAATCTAAAAAAACTGGAAATGGAATATTCCCGTTTCGAATCGGACCGTACTAAAAAAATCAAGGAATTGGGTTTTGAACAGGAAAAAATCAAACTTGCCAAAGTGAAGCGAAACATCGTTTTAAACAAGATCATTGCATCTAACGAACTGAAAATTCAAAAGCTCTATGTTTATCAGAGGAAAAGAGATTTGAAAAATGCTTATGCCGTATTACCGACCCTCACTATCCGAACCCCCATACCAGGCATTTTTCAGATAGGCAGAAACAATGAAACTGGAAATATGCTTAAGATTGGAGATCAAATTTGGACTGGTAACAATATGGGAAATGTGCCAAACCTCAAATGGATGAAAGTAATAACGACCATCAACGAATACGACTTTTACAAAATCGGCCTTGGTCAGAAAGTTCTTGTTCGTTTGGATGCCACCCCCGACGTGACCTTTAAGGGAGAGATAACCGACATTGCCAAATTGTGCCACCAAAAAGATGCAAAATCCCGTCAAAAGGTCTTTGACGTAGAGGTGAAGTTGCTGAAGTCAGATGAACGATTGAAGCCAGGCATGACCGTTAGTTGCGAGTTTTTCTGCAATGAGTTGAAGGGTGTCAACTTCGTTCCGTTAAACTGCGTGGAAACTACTGAGAAAGGCAGCTTCATCTATTTAAAAAATAGCAGTGGCTATTTAAAAGTTAAAGTAAAAACTGGTGCCAGCAACAATACCCACATTGTAATTAAAGGCGATTTCCATGAAGGACAGGATGTAATTCCAGTTGAAGAGATTGACAAACAAAAAGAAAAGAACTAATCATGCAGTTTGAAGAAAATATTCGGGTAGCCCTCAGAGGCTTGCTGGACCACAAATTCCGGTCTTTCCTGACTATGTTGGGTATTATTTTTGGTGTTGCGTCGGTCATAGCCATGTTGTCCATCGGAGAAGGGGCAAAAAGGCAGGCCATTGCCAAATACAAAGATTTGGGTGTCAATAACATTATCATCCGGGACAAACAGCTTTCGGATGAAGAGCTGGAAGAAGTCCGGGCCAAATTTTCACAGGGATTGTCTTTGAACGATGCACAGGTTATCAAGGAAATCGTTCCCGGTGTGGTCAGAGTTGCTTCTCAGGCTGAATTGACTACGGACGTGAAACAAGCAGACAAGTCAGCACGTTCCACCATTATCGGCATCACCCCCGATTACATTAAAATGCTAAATATTGAACTGGCTAATGGAACATTTATAAACGAAGACCATTACAAACGTAATCTGAAAGTCTGCGTTTTGGGTTCAGGTGTTGCCAAAACCTTGTTTCAGCATAAAAATCCACTTGGAAAAATGATTAAAGCAGATGATCAATGGTTTGAAGTTGTAGGTGTCATGAAATCTAAGGCACTGTTTACAGAAACCGTTGGTGAACTATCTTCCAGAGACCTGAACACGGATATTTACGTTCCCCTGACGACCTACATGAATCGTTTCACTCAGGAGAAAAAGTTAACGAGTGAAGTTCAACAAATCACCGTACAAGTGGAAAGTTCAGAGAAACTGATGGAAATTTCTGAATTGATAAAGGGCGTTCTTCAACGGCACCATTTTAACAACGAGGATTACTCCATTGTAATTCCATACGAATTGCTTAAACAGGAGGAAAAGGAACGACAAATCTACAATTATCTATTAGGGGCCATTGCCGCTATTTCATTGCTAGTAGGTGGTATTGGTATTATGAACATCATGTTGGCTACCGTCATGGAACGTACCCGTGAAATAGGTATCCGTAGGGCTATCGGTGCCAGAAAATCTGACATTCTGAGCCAATTTGTTACAGAAGCTATTGCCATCAGCATCATTGGTGGAATTATTGGAGTTATACTAGGTGTCAGTCTATCACTGTTCATCACAGTTATTACCGATGTCGAAACATACATCCGGCTCTATTCGGTGGTCATTGCTTTTGGCTTTTCCGTGTTAGTCGGAATAAGTTTCGGATACCTACCCGCCAAAAATGCAGCAGATCTGAAACCCATTGATTCAATCAGGTACGAATAATAGATTGCTAAACTAAAAACTATGTTGATCGAAATAAAAAATCTGTCCAAGAACTATCGCATGGACAATGTCGAAGTTGAGGCTCTGAAAAACCTAAACCTGCAGATCCATAAGAATGAATATGTTGCCATTATGGGGCCTTCCGGCTCGGGAAAATCAACACTGATGAATATTCTTGGTTGTCTGGACACCCCGACAGAGGGACAATACCTTTTTAAGAATGTGGATGTTAGCAGTCTGGATGATAATGCCTTATCATCCATGCGAAACAAAGAGATTGGGTTCGTCTTTCAAACATTCAACCTGCTTCCTCGTATGAGTTCACTTTACAATGTAGAGCTGCCACTGATGTATGCGGGTGTTCCAAAATTAGAAAGAAAGGAGCGAGCCATAAAAGCATTGGAACGAGTAGGTTTGGCAGACCGTATGGAACATAAACCCAGCGAACTAAGCGGTGGTCAACGTCAAAGGGTGGCCATTGCAAGAGCATTGGTTTCAAATCCAGGCATCCTCTTGGCCGATGAACCTACCGGAGCGCTGGATTCCAAAACAGGTGACGAAATCATGCTGCTTTTCAACAAACTTCACGAAGAAGGAAATACCATTATCCTGATCACTCACGAACAGGAAATTGCAGATTACGCCAATCGTACCATTCATATCAGAGATGGCATGATTCACTCCGATAAACCGAACATCGTCCATCTAAACACCAAAATAGCAACTGAAGTGTCCCGTTAGGTCTCATCAAAACAGAAATTGGAAAAAAAATGAAAAAGTTACTAAGTCTATCGCTGGCAATCATCTGCCTTACAACGCCAATCTTTGCGGAAACATACGTTCTGGATCTGGAGAAAAGCATTAACATAGCTAAAGAAAAAAGTTATTCCATGCTAAATCTGAAACAAGATGTACGTATAGCCGGGTTTAATTTGAAATCTGCAACAAGCCGTCTAAAGACACATATAAATCTGGATATGAATACACCGAACTATTCTGATAATATGACCAGACAACAGGACTCATTAGGTGTCTATTATTCACATGTCAAGATGTTGAGCTACGATGGTCAGTTGACTATTAAACAACCTTTACCTACTGATGGAAATATTTCAATTATATCCGGATTGTACAACGATGAGGATTTTTTATGGAATAAACGTTCTTTTTTAATGGAAACAGAGTTGCAGTTGACTCAACCTCTCAATTCGCTTTGGGGCTATAACGACATTAAATCCACTTTAAAAATCGCAAATCTGGACTATGAACTTTCCAATAAAAAATTAAAACGAGAAGAATTAAACCTGGTGTACAACGTCACCTATACGTTTTTCAGCTTGCTTAATAATCAAAAACGAGAAGAAATTGCCAAACTTAATCTCGAAAAGCAAAAAGAAGCGCATCAGATTGCCAAAAACAAATATGAAGCCGGTCTGATCAAGGAAGTGGAAGCCCTTCAAATGGAAGTGGACTTATCAGAAGCTCAGAACAATTACGATTTGTCCATCACCGATCAAAGTTCGGCTATGAATGCACTTAAAGAATTGATTGGAATCGATTTGAAGGATAGCATCATTTTAAGCAGCACCATGGATTATAAAATCGTGGTAGTTGATCCACAGAAAGCTTTTAAACTGGCCATGAACAATAGATCGGAATTACGTGAACAGGAGATTCAAATAGAGAAAAACAAAATCAGCATCAAAAGTCAAAAGGCTCAAGGCATGATTAAAGGCGACCTGGTAGCATCTTTGGGGCTAAATGGCTTGAGTTCTGAAAATCGCAATACAGCCTTAACGCAATCTGTCAACAACGCTTACAGCAACCTGACTGATGGGCACAAAACCTTTGGAGTTGGATTAAAAATTTCTATTCCAATCATCGATTGGGGCGAAAACAAATCATTGGTCAACGCTGCAAAAGCACAACTTCAACAAAGCATTTATAGCCAGGAGGAAACTAAACGAAGCATTGAACGTGAAATCCTGGACTTAGTGGCCAACTTGAACAGTAGCTTAAAACGGCTTCAATTGCTGGAGAAAAATGTCAAAGTAGCCGAAAAGAGTTTTGATATCACCCGTCAGCGCTTCTCCGACGGCGACATTGACAGCCAGGCCCTTGCACTGGAACGTGAACGTCTGAATACAGCCTACACCTCCCATCTGAATGCCTATGTCACCTATGAGTTGATGCTGGCCGACCTGATGCGTAAAACCTTCTACGACTTCCAGCGGGATACTTCCATTAATTAAATGGACTTTTCATTATAAGAATATAGCCCGCTTTTCAATATTGAGAGGCGGGCTATATTTATTAGATCGGAAGACTATTACTCAACAATCAACTTGGTCACCGCTTTCTTTCCGGATATTTTAGCTTGCAGTAAGTACACACCTTTTGCAAAGGTACTTACATCGTAAACTGTATCGTTGTTCATAAACGTTTTCAACACTTTTCCATTCAAATCGCAAAGTTTTAGATCTGAAATTATACCGTTTCTATCATTGATCTGGAATTTACCGGTAGTAGGATTGGGAGAAACGATCATATTTCCATAAGTCTTGACATCCTTTATAGCAGAATAGGTAGAACTGGTCACCGATATATTATCCCAACTGGCATTGGCATTGTAACTTCTCACACCGATACATCCAGTTGAAAAAGAAGCATCGCTGTAATTAATTTTTGGTGTAGTCATATCATCCACATAAATCTTGATGTTTGTACCTTTAGCTTCAACCCGAACCTGATACCACTGGTTGGCGACAATATCCATGACAACTGATTTAAGTTGGGTCCATGAACCATTGGCTTTTCCTAAAACTATATTTTTTCCTGAAAAACTGAGGCCACAATAATATCCATTGTATTCATCAGGCCCCATTGACAATTTACTGGTCCTGAATAGAACTCCGGCATCGCCGGCGGTTGTAACCATAACTTTCGCATCGTAAGTGAAATCCGAAAAGGATGTGGACGTTTTAACCGTTTTAGATCCTGCAGCACCTTCAATATTGGTCCCGACAAGTTCACCATTTTGAACATAATAATTTCCACTATATGTGACCCAACCATCCTGATTATTATCATTGAAATCATCGGTGAATTTTCCATTATCTAGAGCAGTAGTTCCAACAACAGGCATACATGTTACACGGATATTTTCTGATCCAAATGGAACCAAAATTACATTTTCAGTAACTTCCGACGTTTCAACCGGACCGAAAGGAGGATCACAAGCAAATTTTGTGTTGTATGTATAGCCCCATGATGGAACCTTTTTGGCAGCAACGGTTAAAGTTATTGGTGTAGTTGACTGTACAAACGGATTTTCAGGCATTGCAGCCTTATTTACCTGGATGAAAGATTCAGGGCTGTTTTTATCCAGCACTAATGCATAATTCCAGCTGGAAAGTGGAGTAACTTCGTATTCTTTAAATCCATTGCCATAATCGGTTCTGGCCGTCCATTTTTCCTGCATTTTAAGTGAATAGACCAAGGGACCACGTTGTACACTTACAGAATTATTGACTTCATCATTAATCTGAATTTTCATTGGCAAATTAAGTAATACTGTATCATTATCGTTCCAAATGCGGTTTATGGTATAAAAATCACCAGACACAACTCCAGTTTGCAAAACACCGTTTACTTTGACCTCGGGAACCAGACACCAGGCCGGAATACGCAATTTCAAAGGAAATGCTACAGACTCAGCAGTAGAAAGTGCTAAACTAAGTTGCTCGTCAAAAGGATAATTGGTCGTTTCATTGATAGTAACCGAGACACTATCTCCAACCAAAGCAGTCACATGATTCGGGCCATAAGCCATTGCAGCCAATCCATTATCATTGGTGGCAGCCCACATTGTTTTCACAAAATAAGGCCAGCCCATATGCAGGTTAAAACGGCAACAACCATATCCTGACAGTGGTCCTGGTAACAAGCCATTGTCGTAATTCTGACTAAAACCGGTTCCACCATAAACGGACTTCACCTGATTGGCTTGAGTATAATATTGCAAACCCTTAAAATCTTTGTTCGTTCCACCCGGGAGTCCATTAAAAGCAATTTTTTCCAACTGGTCGCCAATGGTCGCATCACCTAAAATCATCTGTGCAGTCTCGCAACTTTGCATCTGTTCCACAAAAGAACACATTTCAATGGCCGCCATGGCAGATCTTCCAGCAAGCATTTCATTACCGGACTGCATGCCTTCGGGTTGTCCGTGTTCACACATTAAATGTTCACGTCCAAGAACAAACGCGTTTTTATCGGCCACCAACTGCGATTTCTGGTAATAGATTGCAGGCATTTTCATAGCCTGAGGAACATTTACATTGTGTTTAGGCTGAAAATCGCTTAGAAAATAAAAGAATTTATTGTTGGTAAAAATATCCGTCCAATCATAAGCCTGAGCTTTTAGTTTATCAGCAAGGGTCAACAAAAAAGCATCACCCGTATGGTTGTAAAGCCAATAAATAATTTCAATATTGTCGCCTGCTCTTGATTTGCCCCAATCGCTCAAGGTTCTACCGTCAATATTTGCGTTTTCGTATTGAAAATATTTTGTGAAAAAAGGAATGACCCTTGCATCCCCGGTTGCATCGTAAAAATCGCGTATGGCATAAAGCATAGGCATACGTGCCCACCAATCTGTATTGTTTACGGGGCCAAAATATCCACTGGTAAGTTGGCTGTTTATAGACCAGTTTACCCATTTCTGAGCTTTTGTAATCAGAGAAGTGTCGTTAAGTACATAGGCTAAAGCGACCAATCCTTTGGTATAATAAGGAGCTCTTTCCCAACTATTGCCTGAACCACCCAGCCAATCACTGCCCGAACCTAAATCATTTGCACCGTTGTATAACGTTTCAGAATATCCGGTTAATCCGTCTTTTTGCTGTTGAAGTTGTTTGAGTAACCATCCATCAGCTTTGACTGCTCCTACAGGAAGTGGAGTAAATGGAACCTCAATCAGCGGAGATTTGTTTGTTACGTAATTTGTATTTACTGCTACACCTTTAAAGGATATAGAAACCAGAAGAATTCCAGCTAAAACTGCACTAGTTTTTTTCATGTGAGTCAAAAAGTATTAGAAATTAATTTAAAAAACGCCACTAATATACTATATTCTAGGATTCTATCCAATAATAAGGTTTCACAAGAAACCCATTTTACTTAAAGATAATACTATTTGAAAGTCTCCCTTAAAATTCAGGATCCTGTTCCACCAATTTCCAACCTTGCATTTGGTTGTCCTTTTTTAGTTTAAGCAAAATATCGGAATTGGTATCTTTGCTCGATGGGGTTATGTACAAATCTGAGCCGTCTAATCGGATGTTATACGTGTTGTTGCCCTGTTTTTCAAATACCCAGTATTGAAGTGTATCTTTTATAAGTGGCTGTTGTATGAGATTTACCCCATTTGCCGGTTTGCCGGAAGGTTGAAATGTTTTCCCGGTAAACCGGTTCTTTAATTGATAGGTCTGATCCTTTATCAGGATAAATTCCCAGGTCATGCATTTCCATTCTACATGATTGTATAGTACAATTTTAGTACCATTAGCTGAGTTGGCATCAAACGGCCTCAGGTTTTTTCCTGTCTCACAATTTTGAATGGCATACCTACCTTTTATTTTCTGTGCCTTCATACTGAAAGGCACCACTAACAAAAATAGCAAAGAAAGAAATGTGATTTTTTTCATAGGAGTTTCATTTTATTTCAAACAAATCTTTTGACTGAATTTGAATTTGGAATTACTAAGTTGAATTATGTAAACCGATTTTGGCAAACGGATACTGTAACTTTCAGTCACTGATTTCCCGGTTTTAACGATCTGACCATTAAGATCATAGATTTTAAAATCAAAAGAAGATCCATCACCTTTAAAAGAGATTTCATCCCCATTAACAAAGACAGTTACCGGGAAGTTCATAGCTGTAGGTGCTATAATTCCATTAGCCAAAGAGCTGTACAACTGCCATCTGTCAAGTTCTGAATCCGTACCATCGCCGTTGTCACTGACAGCAAGTTTTACATACTTGTAACTGTTTTCTGTATTTGAAACAACATTAAGATTTGAACCGCCTGAAATAAAACCCTTTCTTTCCAATTCAGCCAATAATTCAAAAAGCATGGTCCCGCTTAAATGGATGGATGAATCATAGGTGTTGCCGGTGTCGGTTAATTTCATTTCTGCCGGTCTTGAAATCCAGTTATTCCCAAAAATAGTATCGGCATGAAGAGTTGCAGCGTCGCACAGGCTTTTTCCATTTTCAATCATATAGTTGACATAATCATTTTCATGGTTTTTATCTAGTTGACCAGTCAAAATCATCTGAGAAAGATAGCGCATAAATATGCCTTTAAACAAGCCTCCGTCTCCCCCGCCTTCACCGTTGTAAAGGATCCCATAAGGTGAAAATTTGGTTCTGTTGTTTACGATGTAATCGCATGTCCTAAGCGCTTTGTCCAGATACTTTTGTTCGCCAGTTATCGTGTACAATTCCATACAGGCTCCAATCCAGGTACCTTGATTGTAGGTAAATGTCCAACCTGTGTCTTCATTGCCATAGCCATCTTTAACCAAACCTGTCGTGGGGAAAATCAAATAATTAAAGTCCTGAATTTAACTATTAACATGGTTCTAAATCTTTAATCAATATATTTTTTACTATTCTTCGCCCCCATATTCCATCAAATAAGCCTTAATAAAGCCATCAATATCTCCATCCATAACACCCTGAACATTGGATGACTGGTAATTGGTTCGGTGATCTTTTACGCGACGGTCGTCAAACACATAACTACGTATCTGAGAACCCCACTCTATTTTCTTTTTACCGGCTTCTACTATTTGTTGTTCAGCACGGCGCTTTTCGAGTTCTATTTCGTAAAGTTGCGATTTCAACAAACGCAGGGCATTTTCCTTATTACCTAACTGCGATCGGCTTTCGGTATTTTCAATGACAATGCCTGAAGGGCCGTGATGCAATCGTACACCGGTTTCCACCTTGTTTACATTCTGTCCACCTGCTCCCGATGAACGAAAGGTATCCCAGGTTATATCGGAATCCTTGATTTCAATCTCGATGGTATCGTCAACCAATGGAACAATAAAAACGGAACTAAAAGAGGTCATCCGTTTTCCCTGAGCATTGAAGGGTGAAACGCGCACCAATCGGTGAACACCGTTTTCTCCCTTGAGATAGCCATAGGCAAAATCGCCTTCAATGGTCATGGTAACGGTTTTGACACCCGCTTCATCACCATCCAGCCAATTGGTAATTTCGTTCTTGTAGCCACGGGATTCAGCCCAACGCTTGTACATCCGGAAAAGCATGGATGCCCAGTCCTGACTTTCAGTTCCACCGGCACCAGAATTGATTTTCAGTACAGCTCCAAGTTTATCTTCTTCCTTACGAAGCATGTTTTTAAGCTCTGTTGCATCCAGTAATTTGATGCAATGAGTATAGGCTGCATCGACTTCTTCTTCGGTAGCAACTTCTTCCTTGTAGAAATCAAAGGAAAGGACAAGCTCCTCGTTGGCCATAACAACGTCGTTGTAAGCATCAATCCAGTTCTTGATTCCTTTAACTTTACGCATTTGAGCCTCAGCGGCCTTATTATCGTCCCAAAAACCCGGGACTTGTGTGCGGATTTCTTCTTCTTCTAATTGGATTATCTTTGCATCGATGTCAAAGGTACCTCCTCAACGCGTGCTCGCGCTCCTGA
>Ga0209123_1003675_pt1 | contig 11253 bp, 7 predicted proteins | sample BarGraIncu00431A_FD_184500 | JGI IMG/M metagenome (GOLD analysis project Ga0209123, IMG submission 184500) | Arctic peat soil microbial communities from Barrow, Alaska, USA - Barrow Graham LP Incubations 004-31A (SPAdes) (version 2) | ecosystem: Environmental > Terrestrial > Soil > Wetlands >...
GAAGATATTTCTCAACAGCTGCTATCTTTTCTGCTCCTGATATTTTTGCTTTGTATGACAAAAAAAGCTCCTCCTTATAATAAACAGTTTTATTATTTAAACTGTCTACCACAAGGGGAGCATATCATTTTGTCGGAAGGCTTTTTTGTGCTTGGGTAGGAGTAGGAGCGACTATTCGATCTATGTCTTGCCTTTAGATGTCTTTATTTATTACTGAAACAAGATATTTCCATATTTTAAATTATTGTGATATATTAAGATATTATGAGTACAAGCTTCGATTCATCAAGGAGGATACATGAAACTTTATTTTCGTTTACTGAGTTATGTAAAACCATATGTTTTGCGGATAGTTATTGCAATGCTATGTACCGTTCTAGCGGCTGCAACAAATTTATATATCCCCAAAATCATTGGGGATATTATTGATAATGTATTAGCGACAAAAGATATTCTTGCACTTAATCATATTGCAGTTGGTATTATTGTCCTTATTATACTGCAAAGTGTCTTTTTATATGGACAAGCTTATTTTATGGCCTATGTGGGACAAAAGGTCATCATTGATATTCGCCGAGCGATCTATCAGCATTTGCAACGTCTTTCCCTGTTGTTTTTTGAAACCCGTCAGATCGGTACGATTATGAGCTATATTACGAATGATGTTGCTGCCTTACAAAGTGCATTAGTTGATAATGTGATTGACTTAGTGACCCAGTCAGTAATCTTAATTGGATCGATTGCGTTCATGTTTTATCTCGATTGGAAATTGTCCCTAATTACTTTTATTGGTTTACCATTTATCATAAAAGCGATCAGTACTTCTGGTCGAAAACTACGAATAAAGAGCCGGGTTCTGCAAGAACGAGCAGCTGACATCACTGCCTTTCTTCAGGAATCATTATCATCAATACGAGTTATTAAGTCATTTGTTCGGGAAGATTACGAAATGGATCGTTTTGATCACCAAAACAATCAAAATTTTAGTGCACAAATGAAAACGGTACAAATAACCTCCATAATAACGCCAATTATCAATATCCTTACTGCAATCGGCGTTACTGGTATAATTTGGTATGGAGGTCATGAAGTGATCAGTGGCGTATTGACTACTGGTTCACTCATGAGTTTTTTAACTTATGCAATGAATCTTTCTAACCCCATAAAACGGCTTAGTAATGTATATGGTAATATCCAAAAAGCACTAGCTGCTGCTCAACGAGTTTTTGAAATAATTGATATTGATCCTGATATAAAAGATTTACCTGGTGCTACAACACTACCTTCAATTAACGGACATGTCGTCTTTCATAATGTTACATTTGAATATAAACAACATGAACCCGTTTTACATAATCTTTCTTTCGAAGCCAAGCCAGGACAAATGGTGGCCTTAGTCGGACCAAGTGGTTCTGGTAAAACAACCATTGCAAATCTTATTCCTCGCTTTTACGATCCATTATCTGGCGCTATAACGATTGACGATGTGAATATCAAAGAAATAACGCTTACGTCATTACGTGAACAAATTGGAATAGTACCACAAGAAACATTCCTATTTAGCGGAACAGTATATGAAAATATTTTATATGGTGATTTGGATGCATCTCAAGAAGCAGTTATAGCCGCCGCTAAAACTGCAAATGCTCACCACTTTATTATGGAAATGCCTAAGGGTTATGAGACTCCCATCGGTGAAAGAGGCTCCACATTATCTGGTGGGCAGCGTCAACGCATCGCTATTGCTCGTGCTATCTTAAAAAACCCACAAATACTTATTCTTGATGAAGCTACCTCGGCACTAGATACTGAGAGTGAAGTATTGGTGCAGGAAGCACTAAACAAGTTAATGAATGGCCGTACCTCTTTCGTTATAGCCCATCGCTTATCGACCATACTAAAAGCAGATCTAATACTGGTAATGGAAAAAGGCGAAATTGTCGAGTACGGTACACATCATAAATTAATTAGTACTGGTGGATTATATAGTAAGCTGTATCATATCCAATTTCAAACTTCAAAATAATAATTATAAATGAATTATTCCCAAGCCGTGGGTCGAGAGTTCGAATCTCTTCACCCGCTCCAGTAAATTCGCGGGTTTCAAGATGTGGCGCAACCAGAGCAGTGGTCAATATGGTGCAACGTTACAGAAACAAGCTTAAAAGTAAGACGGATTTCCTTAATTGGAAGTCCGTCTTTTGTTATTTATCTTCATTATTTTTCTGCCTGTTATGGGCGGTCCTTTCTTATTATCTACCATAGCAAATGGCATTGGGTAGATTGGTATGAAATGAAAAAAAGTCGGTTTTTATAATGACAGATGAATATCGGTGCTATAAAGGTGAAATTATACTAAGATAACAGTGGCCTTATTTCACAAAAAGATAAAAAATGAAATAAGACATTTGCGGTAACAGTACGGGAATCCAGTTATAGACGGTATTTTAATATTTCTAAAAAATATTGTTACAAATGTAGCAATATGATACAATAGATACATATACTATAATAAACAAGGGGGGAGATTTTTGTATGAGCATTCCGATTCGCATTGATGAAGAGCTTTATGACCAGGCCAAACGGACGGCTTTGGCTGAATCTCGAACAGTACCTTTGCAGATAGCCTATTGGGCTAAACTTGGTAAGCTAGCGTTAGAAAACCCAGACCTGCCGATTGAATTTGTTAGGGATATACTAATTGCCAAAAATATGAATGAACATGAACCGTTTAGCTTCGAAGAATGATAGAATTACTGCAGACGCCGACTTTTAAACGGGCATATAAGAAGCTTCGGGATAATGAACGTAAGGACGTCAATACAGCTATCCGAAACATTACTGACCATCCCGAAATGGGAGAATTAAAAACGGGCGACTTGGCAGGCGTTCGAGTGTATAAGTTCCGTATGCATGACCAACAAATACTATTGGCATATGAGTACGATGGCGAAAAGGTAATACTCCTCATGGTTATAGGGGTACATGAAAAATTTTATAGGGATTTAAAAAATAGATAGACATTGGTTCAAAAAACTAAGTGATTAGTTATTCACTATTGACAAAAATTTTAATAAGGAAATTTAAGACGTAAGGCGCACCCGGGCAGTAGCCGACATGGTGCAACAGTGCAGAAACCAGCTAAAAGTAAGACGCATTTCCTAATTGGAAGTCCGTCTTTTGTTATTTATCTTCATAATTTTGCTGCCAGATTATATATGCCGTCGATTGAATCCGCTATCTCATCGTCTTTACCTAGCACAGCAAATACTCCCGGTCAAAATGAGCCAGCGTTCCAGATAGTGAGAGCTACGTCTCCGGTATTTTTGATCAACCCTTATTGAAGGCGGTAGTTGTCAGAATATCTGTTGTATCAAAGTAAACATTGAATTTATTACCATAAAATGATAGAGGAGGACGGTTTAGTGGATTTTGAATATTTGAGAAACGTCCCTGTGTTTGAAGGCTTGCCACAGGAAGATTTGACAATTATCAACCAGGTGACGGCTGAGTACAAATATAAAAAGAATGAGACTATATTTAATGAGGGAGAACCTGGTGCAGGATTTTATTATGTTAAGACAGGAAAGGTTAAGATCATAAAATTATCAGCAGACGGGCGGGAACATATTATTAATATTTTGGGGCCAAGTGAGGTTTTTGCTGAAGTCCTGCTGTTCAATAAAGGACCCTATCCGGCTACAGCCGTTGCTTTAAAAGAATCTTGTGTAGGCATCATACGCAATAGTGAACTAGAGAAAATAATTATCAATCATCCACATGTTGCGATGAATATTATCCAGATTATGAGCAAAAAATTGCTGTTTATTCAACAAAAAGTGAATTCACTGGCATTTTCCGATAGCTATGCTAAAATAGCTCAGACGATAGAACTTTTATCTCGTCGTCATGGCAAGGAAACCCGCCGTGGTTTAGAAATTGATGCCGATATTACAAGACTAGATATCGCTAATTTGGCGGGAACGACCAGAGAAACTGTGAGTCGAGTATTAAGCGTTATAAAAAAAGAAAAGATATTGGAAGAGGATGAACGGCGGATTATTATCCTTGATAGAAATGGACTACGTAGCTATTATGAGTAGTCTCACAATACCAATTATAAAGTAACAGGTTATTCTGGGGGACAAGTTGTTTGTCCCAAAAGGAAAAGATAAAGGCTATACAAGGTATGTCGAGTAGTAGAGTTTACATCTCCATATAATGATGGCTTATTGCCAAAATTTTTTCAAGTAACCACCTATGACTGATGGCAATTAGCATGTAGAGTGGAAATGAATAGTAATACTGCCATCTTAACATTTTATATATACCTAAATAGCTGAGAGAAGGCTCAGCAACAAAAGAAAAGAGCAACGCCATTATGAACATAGCCTTTATATAAGAACTCCAGAAGGGAAAATATTGATAGATTAACATAAAAACTACGGGCAACACCGCGTAATTTATGGGAATTAATTCTGGATAAATAGGCAATAATTTGTATGGATAATACCATAAAATAAAATCAGTCCCTAAATCATCCATCCAGGAGGCTGTCGCGATAACAAACATTCCTAACAGACAAATCGGAGTAAGTCGTTTCTTATCTACAAGAAATGACCACAAAACCCAAGGCGTAATCATTAAAAAAATAAGTATCCACCATTGCCATGTAAATATCACATCATGTAACCACTGTTGCATTCTCATATCGGTAAAGGCAGATTGTACTTGAACTACTTCAATGGCTGATTCTGGTATGCTTACCATAGCTTATTCTGCCTCCCCGAAACTTTTACAACCATTTTATTATTGCATGAAATAGAGGAATTAATGTTGACTTTTTTGACGATTGATACACTTAATAATTCCCGATTTTCGCCAAACTTATACTTTATCGGGAATTAACATCACATCTTGGGAATACGTAAATTTGATGCTGTGGAATATCGGTGCCGTAAGTTATGACTTTAGATATGAAGACGACAAGGGAGTTGTGATACGTTCTTTTACGCGAGAATTTTCGGGTCCTCAGAATAAATTCACCTGATTCCGTCGTGTGAAGGCCTTGACGGATAAAAAGAGTACCGTCTAGATCCATCCAACGCAGCCCTAAAAACTAATTTAGGCATATACCTGTAACAACATCCATAGATAGGGCAGGGTACCATTGGTGCTCAGGATATTTAACTGAAATCTGTCTTACTATATTTGGTGAGACGGATTCTATTTTTCATGCCTGTTTGGTACTGTCATATAATAATAGTTATCAACAACCTAAAAAAATCAACATGTTATAAACAGGTTTATCCACAGATTGTGACTTATTTCTACAAAATCTAGTAATCGATAAGCATATCACATGGTATGGATCTTGTATTAACCAATTTATTTCATAAAAATAGGAAAAAAGTCTTAGAAAAAGATGACGTTAGTATATTTAAAAGTTCCAGATTTATTGAGATAATATTGGTATTAAGTTTCTTTTGTTTATATGGACATGGTATGTGATCGTATTTTCTTTTAAAGGATAGTGTTTTAAATGAACGTTAGAATTATTAACAACATAGAAGTCACTATTAAAGGCACGATCAGTGATGATGAGTTATCAACCTACCTAACTCAGCTGCAAGCCAAACAAAAATATAAAATTATCAAAGCCGATATTGCTGTTGATGGTGAATTTATAGATATTAAGACTATAATTGAGCCAGTACCATTTGACCGCATACGCAGGATAACGGGATATCTGGTGGGTACTACGAATAGGTTTTGTGATGCCAAGCGAGCAGAGGAGCATGACCGAGTTAAGCATGGACAATATTTCAATAGTTAACGCTTGCCGCAATTGCTTAATGATACCCCTGCTATAGTTGTTCTTTTGAGGCTAGTTTTTCTTTAAGATTCCCCAAAAGCGGATACATACCGATAGGGGCGAGAACATACGGGCAACTCAATGTTCAATACCCCCCCAAAAATAATTCGGTGAAAAGTTATTAATTACCTGTGGTACATAATAATCATCGGCCAAATGGTAATAATATCACAAAGGCAGGTGTTTATTTTGTTACTGGGGATTTATCAATTTTGTATCTGGTTATTCTTGGTTACGGTTGGTATGTTATTGTATTGTGTTATTAAGACGCTGTGGAAGTATAGTATTAAGCCAAGGTTATAGCTACTCTGATGAGTGGCTATTTTTTACTTACAACTTCCAATAAATGTTATACAATAAAACAAACATACTATAGCATGTAATTAAAAATTTGCCATTATCGGAGAATCGAAAGATGACTGGTAATGGCAATTTTATTTTTAAAATCAGGTAGGCAATAGAATCATAGTTACAAGCCATAAGTCCTGAGTTGGAATCTTTTCACCATAACCATGGTAAGGTATGTTATACTTGTCTGCATCCAAAGATATTCATGATGGTGAATAATAATATGCTTGATTGCTGTACTAGAATATGCAGTGAGACAAGTGTAGCGAGTCTTAAGATTAACTGAGGGGAACCGTATCAGTTATAATAGTTAAAGAAATTCTGCTAAATTCAAACATAGTTTGGCAGGATTTTTGTATTATAGGGTGAATATGTTGGAAGGAAATACTACAGTAGAGTGCTAAGCTGGCCTAAGAGCAACGTTTGATCTGAAAGAGTAAATTCTGATGTTAGAAAAAGTGTACATCCATAAAGAAAAAACATGTAGATGAAATTATATTTCCAAGGAGGATTTTAGATGCAATCTGTTGGTATCTGTTTGGGAGCTTCTCGCATTAGCTCAGTTACGGTGGAAGAGGATAAAGAGGGGCATATTTATATTATTGGTAAAAATTGCATAACACATGAAGGCGTTGTTATCGATAATCTCCAAAAAATCCTTAATAATATGGGTGCCAAAAAATTGGCTGTAACAGGGCGGCAATTTCGTAATTTAGTTAATCTATCATCCATTCCTGAAGCGAAAGCCATTGAGATTGCTTATAACCACTTAAAGGACAAATATCAAGGGTGCGACACCATAGTTTCTGCTGGTGGCGAAACTTTTATGGCCTATAAGTTGGATAAGAATGGACGAATCTTTAATGTATATACGGGTAATAAGTGTGCATCTGGAACAGGAGAGTTCTTTTTGCAACAAATTAAGCGCATGAACCTTTCGATTGATGAAGCAATGAAAGTTGTTGAGAAAAATAGTCCCTATACTGTAGCGGGCCGATGTTCCGTGTTCTGTAAGAGTGATTGCACCCATGCTTTAAATAAAGGGGAATCTAAAGGCAAGGTTGTTGCTGGACTATGCAAAATGATGGGAATTAAAATTCTCGAATTGCTTCATAAATGCCGCCCTGCGAAGATTTTATTTATTGGTGGAGCATCTCAGAACCATGCTATGTTGCATTATATTCGCCAAGAGCTTGCTACTGGCATCGAGGTGGTTGTTGCTGATGAGGCAAGCTACTTCGAGGCGTTAGGTACTGCCATTTGGAGTCTGTCACATGATACAGTGGCTCTGGAGGGTACTGATGTTTTCAAGGAACATGATGGCAAACTTTTCATGTTTTTACCTGCAATTAAAGAGTTTGCCGACAAAGTCGTGTTTAAGGAAATGGTGAAAACAAAGGCGTTACCTAATGACGAATGTATTGTTGGATTGGATGTTGGCTCAACCACGACCAAAGCCGTTGTTCTACGTACTCGTGACAGCAGTATCATTGCATCTGTTTATCTTCGTACGAATGGAGACCCTGTGAAGGCATCGAGGCAGTGTTATTCGGAACTTATAGACCAAATTCCTGTTTCAATCAATATTATCGGACTTGGTGTTACTGGTTCGGGGCGACAGATTGCTGGGATTCACGCCGAAACAGATGGGGTTATTAACGAGATTATCGCCCATGCCACTGCGGCAGTTCATTTTGATGCTGAAGTGGATACGATCTTTGAAATAGGTGGGCAAGATGCAAAATATACCTACATTACAAACAGAGTACCTTCCGATTATGCCATGAACGAGGCTTGTTCGGCTGGGACGGGTTCTTTTTTGGAAGAAGCTGCCAAAGAAACCATGGGTATTGATACCATAAAAATTGCTGAGATTGCGTTAAAAAGTGCCAAGCCACCTAATTTCAATGACCAATGTGCTGCTTTTATTGGTAGCGATATAAAAAATGCCATACAAGGTGGCATCAGCGGCGAAGACATTGTCGCTGGGCTAGTATATTCCATTTGCCAAAATTATATCAACCGTGTAAAGGGCAATCGCCTTGTGGGCAAAAAGATATTTATGCAAGGTGGAGTTTGTTATAATAAAGCAATTCCTATGGCGATGGCAGCGATCACGGGCAAAGAAATTATTGTCCCACCTGAACCTGGTCTTATGGGAGCCTATGGCGTTGCTCTTGAGGTGAGAAATAAATTACAACTAGGACTATTGGAAAGACAAAGCTTTAGTTTAGTCGATTTGGCCAGCCGTGAGGTTGGATACGAAAAGCCATTCATTTGTGGTGGTGGTAAAGAAGGTTGCGACCGTAAATGTAAGGTGAATATGATTCTTATTAATGGGAAAAAACATCCTTTTGGTGGAGCTTGTAACAAATATTATAATATGAGCAAAAATGTTGAGTATGATATTGAAAATCTCGACCTGGTGGCCTTGCGTGAAAAGATGGCATTTGAAAATTATGCAACACCATCGGAAAACCCCAACGGCAAGACGGTGGGCATCATAAAATCATTGCTTGTTAATAGTTTATATCCCCTATACCATAATTTCTTTTCAAAGATGGGTTTTGAAGTGATCTTGGCTAAAAGCCCTGATGTTGACGGCCAAGAACGTAAGGGAGCTTCTTTTTGCTATCCTGTAGAGTTGGCACATGGTTTTATGCAAGACCTTTTAAAAAAAGACGTAGATTACATCTTTTTGCCACATGTCATGGGGATGTCCGTTGAAAATGGTATTGATGCTAGCGTATCATGCCCCTTTGTCCAGGGTGAGCCATATTATCTAAAAACTGCTTTTGGAGAGCTGAAAGAAAAACACGTATTAAGTCCCATGTTGGATTTCTCTAAAGGCTATGAATGTGTAAAAGAATCCTTCCTTGCCATGGGCGCTGAACTCGGGGTGGAAAGTAGTCTATGCTCAGAGGCCTTCAGTGCTGCGGTTGAAGCGCAACAAGGGTATGTAGATGAGCTGAAAGAAATTGGGCGTAAGGTACTGACCCGTCTAGAAGAAGAACCCGATAAAATAGGTATTGTTTTATTCGGTCGATCCTATAATGCTTTTTCTTCTAATGCGAATATGGGTGTACCACATAAATTTTCTTCCCGGGGATATATCATTTTGCCGTGGGAGTTTTTGACTTTCCATGAGGAAGAACCAATACATCATATGTTTTGGTCCATGGGGCAAATGATTCTCAAATCAGCGAATGCGGTGAAAAAACATGACCAGCTATTCGGAACCTATATCACGAATTTTAGTTGCGGACCGGATAGTTTTATTGTTGGATATTTTCGCGAGATCATGGGGCAAAAACCATCTCTCACCTTAGAATTGGATAGCCATACGGCGGATGCGGGAATTGATACACGAATTGAAGCGTTCATTGATGTTGTAAAAAGCTATCGGGAATTACAACCTGTTCACCAAGAAATCATCGATCATTACCAGCCGACAGAAGTTACCATGAAAAAAGGTAAAAGTGTGATTATTACCTCAGACGGCGCAGAGCTCTCCTTAAAAGATAAGAAAGTCCAAGTGGTCATTCCTTCAATGGGGGAAATAAGTTCTAATTTGTTAGCAGCAAGTCTTCGTTATGCTGGGATTAACGCCCGTTATTTAAGTCCAGCAATGGAAGAAGAAATGGCGGTTGGACGCGCTAATTCGTCTTGTAAGGAGTGCCTTCCTTATGTTCTGGTGATCGGTAGTATTTTACATGATATCGAAAAACGTAAAAATCAAGACGAAATCCTGGTTTACTTCGTAGCCGATAGCTCAGGACCATGCCGTCTCGGGCAATATCATATCGCCATTCAGAAGTTAATCGCTAAAAATAAAATAAAGAATGTGGCCATTCTGTCACTCTCCTCGGATAATGGTTATGCGGGTCTTGGCGGCAGTTTCCAGATAAGGGCATGGCAAGCAATGCTCATCGCTGATGTTCTTTCAGATATGTATAGTGCCTTGCTTGTTTTGGCAAAAGATAAGCCCTCAGCCATCCTTTGCTTTAATGAATGTATTGGCCAGATTGAAGCTGCGGTTGCAAAAGAAAGCTGGGACAAGGTTAAAATCGTCTTGAAAAATGTGGTTAAGGAATTGTCTAAGATTCCTCTAGACGGCAAGCTTCATGATGCACCTAAAATAGCAATCATCGGCGAAATTTTCGTGAGAATTGATGGCTTTTCCCGCAAGTATTTGGTTGAGAAATTCGCACAAAAAGGTATCGTGGTTAGAGTCGCCCCCATTACTGAATTTATGTATTTCTGCGATTACTTACTCCAGAAAGCACTGTATCATGTTAAAAGTGGTATGACCACTCGTGCCATGTCCGTCTTTAAAGGGTATATGAAGAAACATTATGAAAAACAAGTCAAAAAAATATTAGCCAAATCAGGATTATATGAAGCCCATTTGATTAATATCGAAAAAATAACTAACAATATAGACCATCTGATTTCCACGAAATTTACAGCAGGGGATACAACACTAACGGTTGGAAGTGCATTAAATAGTATCATTGATGAGGTTTCTGGCGTTCTTTCCATCGGACCCTTTGGCTGTATGCCCAATCGAATCGCTGAGGCCATTATAACGGAGTGCATCGATACAGAAAAACCTAATATTACAAGTAATAAAGAACTTGTTGAGGAAGTTCTGTCCAAGCATCCTGCACTCCCCTTCTTGTCAATTGAAAGTGATGGCAACCCATTCCCACAGGTAATTGAAGCCAAGCTTGAAATATTCTCCATGCAGGTGACTCGTGTCCATGGAATTACACAAGAGATATTAAAAAAGCAAATTGGTTAAAAAACAGTGAGACGGAAGACTAGCTTTTTTAGACTTAGCTCTTCAAGAACTGGCGCAACATTACAGAAATCAACTTAAAAGTAAAACGGACTTCCTATTTAAAATGTACCCTATAGAGTAGGCACTTGAAAAAGTCTGCCCTATAGGGTATTTTTATGTATAATGGGTTCTTACCAGCAAACCGTACGCTAAGGATTAAAGCAGGAAAATACATTTATCTAAGACG
>Ga0209123_1003676_pt1 | contig 11253 bp, 6 predicted proteins | sample BarGraIncu00431A_FD_184500 | JGI IMG/M metagenome (GOLD analysis project Ga0209123, IMG submission 184500) | Arctic peat soil microbial communities from Barrow, Alaska, USA - Barrow Graham LP Incubations 004-31A (SPAdes) (version 2) | ecosystem: Environmental > Terrestrial > Soil > Wetlands >...
ATAGACCAATCAGACAGCGGCCGGGACGTAGTGAACCTCGATGCACCAAGCGGCGGCCCAAAACTTTTCAGCTTCTGACTGCACCAAGACATGAAATGAAAGAGGTCCCTCATCGGAACAGATACCAGAAAAGCTTAAACTAGCGCCATTCGGGCCACGCATTGATAGATTGATAACTTTTGGCGGCGAGGCTCGGCGGATTTTGTGCATTGGGTTTCAGGTTGCTGGTGAAGGTCGGTGAGGCCAGATTCTGTTAATGGAAGCTGATGAGAGGCCGAACTCAGCCAAGAGAGTTGAGGAACAGCAACCGCGAACCAACGGCAGGAGTACACTCCGCGGTCGATGAGAGTTGGGGAAAGTCTGAAAAGCCGAGCGCTCCGGTGCTCAGCCTGGCGTCGGACAGGAAGGCAGAGTGAGCTTGTTACCGCATAAAGGTTTTGAATCAATTGAGTCAACTTTTTTAGATATTTTCAGACTAAGCAGAACGCTTGGGGAGACTGTTCTGGGCGCTAACCGACGACGAAACATCTTCATCAACGCTTCGGACCCGCCCAAAGATTCCTGACAGTCATCTGAGATAAGCAGCTTTTCACTTGAGATGTCGCATAAAAACAGCTTTTTGGGGCACCTATCACCGCTATCTTCCTTTACTATTTTAAATTTACCTGCTGTAATATGTCGAGTAAACGCAGAGGCGGACCGACAAATAAGTCAGATAAGTAACCCAAGGTTGATGCCCGTTAGTTGATTCCCTGGGATTGTCGTCGCAAATGGAAAAATGACGTGATGAAGCTATAAAATCCCTCTGAACCTTCCCTGACTTTACAGCGGGTCACACAATGGGGTCTTTTCATGGTCGTCGAAGGTAACTCACACCCTGCGCTGGAACCGACCAATCTCCCCCCCGCCCCTTTGAGAGGCCAGTCTCAACTGCGCCCGTTCCTCGTCGCGTTTCTTGCCTGGTTGATCCTCATGACGCTCGGCTGCTGGGCGGGCGGCCGCTGCTACCGGGAATATCTGGTCGGCAAGCAGCGCCTGGTAACCCTCAATCTCCTGAGCGGCAAGGCAACGGCGCTCTCGGCCGCCATCAACCGGAGGCTCGCGCTGCTGGAGGGGATGCATACCTTCTCGGAGGAAAACGCTCACGCCCCTGATTTCCAACGGCGTTTTGCAACTTATGCCGCGGGGCTCCACGCAGGGGCCCGGGACGTCCGCATCTTTGCGATCGCACCCGGCGGAGTGATTCGCTATATCTACCCGCTGGCCGGTAACGAGCGGGCGCAAGACCTCGACCTGTTCCGTGACCCTCACACCCGGGAAGACGCTCTAAGGACCCAGCGCAGCCGGGGCGTCACACTGAGCGCCCCCTACGAACTGCGCCAGGGCGGCCTCGGGCTGGTGGCGCGCCAGGCCGTGTACGACAGAGGGAGGTTCTGGGGCCTGGCGACCCTGGGGCTCGACGTCCCCTCCGTGCTCGCCGAGGCCGGCCTGGACGACGGGAACCGCTTCGTCGTGGCCCTCAGGGACCGCACCGGCAGGGTCTTTTACGGGGAGCCGACCACCTTCGCCGCCAATCCGGTGATCCTTGCCATCGCCATCCCGGAAGGTCACTGGGATCTCGCGGCGATTCCCAAAGGGGGCTGGGGTGCGTCAACCGGCGAGGATCTCCTCCTGTTCTACGCGGTAACCCTCTGCACCGCTCTTTGCCTCGCCTGCATCATCTTCCTCACCTGCGACCAGCAGCGCCGCCTACGCAATGCGGTGGCCGCAGGCACCCAGGCACTCAGAAGCGAAAACCGCTTCGCCGTGGGACTCATCGATAGCCTCCCCGGAGTCCTCTATGTCTACGACCAGAACATGAAGTTCCTCAGGTGGAACAGCAACCTGGAGCGGGTCCTGGGGTATTCGCACGAGGAAATCGCGGCACTAAGCCCGCTCGACCTTTTCGCAGGCGCCCAAAAGGAGCTGCTCCACGGAAAGATTCAGGAGGTCTTTGAGAGGGGCGCCTCGCACGTCGAGGCCGAGTTCCGCTGCAAGAACGGCGCGACCATCCCGTACTTCTTCACCGGCCTTAAGACCGAGATCGAACAGCGCACCTGCCTGATCGGGATCGGCATCGACATCTCGGCCCGCAAGCGGCTGGAGCAGGAATTGACCGAGATGAACGCCAGCCTGGAAACGCGGGTGGCGCAGCGGACCTGCGAACTGCAGGAAAGCAGGCTCGAACTGGAGCAACTGGTGCAGGATCTGAAGCTGAAGCGCGTTGAACTGACTGCCGCCAACGAGAAACTGCAGGAAGTAGACCGCCTGAAGTCAATGTTCATCGCGTCGATGAGTCACGAACTTCGGACACCGCTTAATTCTGTCATAGGCTACTCAAGCATCATGATGAATGAGTGGCTGGGGCCGGTTCTGCCCGTCCAGAAGGAGAACCTGGCCATCGTACTGCGGGCCGGCAAGCACCTGCTCTCCCTGATCAACGACGTGATCGACGTCTCCAAGATCGAGGCAGGACAGATTGAGGTGCGCCTGGAGGAATTCGACCTCTTCGATCTGGTGACCGAGGCAACGCAGCAGATTGAGCCGGAAGTCCGACAAAAGGGGCTGGAGTTGCGCGTCAACAACCTGCATCTCGCCGCCCGGACCGACCGCCGGCGCCTGCTGCAGGCGACCCTGAACCTTCTCAGTAACGCCATGAAATACACGGAATCGGGATCGATCGAAATGACGGTCAGCTCTGAGGGGACCCGGGTCGAGATCGCCGTGACCGACACCGGGATCGGTATTGAGGAAAAGGACGCCAAGCTGATCTTCCGGCCCTTCCAGCGCCTGGACTCGGCGCTGCGCGGCACGGTTTCGGGGACCGGGCTCGGGCTTTACCTTACCTCCAAGCTGGTCAGTGAGATCCTCGGTGGGACCGTAGACTTTATCAGCCAGCCCGGGAAGGGCTCCACCTTCACCCTGCGCCTGCCGCTTTGCGCCGGCGCTCAACCGGCAGGGAGCAGCTAACTGATCCGTCGTAACCCGCTGCGGCTCGATTTTTTTCAGGACCCGGCAGAAGGAGGGCCCCATGAAACAGGTGCTGGTCATAGAAGATAACCGCGACAATTTCGGCCTGATCAGGTTTGCCCTGGAACGTGCCGGCTACCGCGTCGAAGCGGCCGAGACCGGCAGCGCCGGCGTCAGCCGCGCCCTGGACCGGGCCATCGACCTGATCATCGTCGACATCAATCTGCCCGACTGCGACGGCTACGAGGTGACACGCCGGATCAGGCAGGCCCTGCCTGACCGGGATGTGCCGATTGTCGCCATTACCTCCTACGCCATGCTGGGCGACCGCGAGAAAGCCCTGGCGGCCGGCTGCACCGCCTACTTCGAGAAGCCCATCGACCCTATCACCATCGTGGAGGATATGGAGGCGGCTATCGCCCGCTTCCGTGCCGCCCACCCCGCAGGAGATCCCCCATGAAAGCACTGATCGTCGACGACCGCGAGGAAGACCGCAAGCTTTTGAGGTACAACCTGGAGTGGCACGGCTACCAGGTGGTCGAGGCCGACAACGGGCAGGTGGCTCTGGAACTGGCCCGCCGGGAAATGCCGGACCTGGTGATCGCCGACGCCCTGATGCCGGTGATGGACGGCTTCCAATTGCTGCGCGAGATCAGGAAGGATCCGGCCCTGGACCGGGTCCCCTTCATCTTCTACTCGTCCGTTTACACCGGCGAGCGCGAGGAGGAGCTGGCGCTTTCCCTGGGTGCGCAGGCCTACATCACCAAACCCAAGGATGCCGACCAGATCTGGGCTGAGATCGCCCGCATCTCGGCTACCGGGCGCCCCGGCCCCGCCGCCCCGCCCGCCGGGGCAAACCCCGGTGACGAGGCCTTCCTCACCCAGTACAGCAAGATCGTAGCCACCAAGCTGGAGGAAAAGGTGCGGGAACTGGAAGAAACCAACCGCAGCCTCACCCTCTCGGAGCGGCGCTACCGTAACCTCTTCGCCAGTCTGCGCGATGCCGTCATCATTTCGGACCTGTCCCGAATCGTCGTCGACGTGAACCAGCCCGCACTCTTCGATATCTTCGGCTATCGAAGCAACGAGGTGCTGGGGCAAAGTACGGCCCTTTTCTACGCCGACCCGGCCGACTTCGCCAGGGTGGGCCACGAGGTCTTCAGCCCCACGGCCCGGCCGGGCCGGCTCCTGGAGCTCAGGTTGCGGCGCAAGTCCGGCGAGGTCTTTGACGCCGAGATCTACGCCCTGAAGATGCTGGGGGACGACGGAGAGCACACCGGCAACGTCGGGGTGATCCGGGACATCACCGAGCGCAAGCGGTCGGCCAAGATGCTCGCCCAGAGGGAGGCCGAGTTCAAGCGCATCTCGCAGGAGTTCCACGTCCTTTTGGACGCGATCCCCGACAGCCTGATGCTGATCGACCGGCAGTTCCGTGTCGTCTGGGCCAACAAGGCGGCGGCCCAGATGGTCGGCGCCCCCCTGGAAACGCTTGCCGGCAGGCGCTGCTACCAGCTGGGCTCAGAGCGCAGCGCCCCCTGCGAGGACTGCCCGGCGCTGGAGACCTTTTCCACGGGGAAGCCGGTGAGCGAATCCACCACCGGGAGTGACGGCCGTGCCTGGGACATCCAAACGGCTCCACTCGTGGACGAATCGGGGGCAGTCAACCGCGTGATCGAGGTCAAGCGCGACGTCACCGAGCATAAAAAGCTGGAAGTGCAGTACCTCCATGCCCAGAAGATGGAGTCGGTCGGCACCCTGGCGGGTGGCGTGGCGCACGACTTCAACAACATCCTGACCGCCATCATCGGGCACGGTCAGTTGGCGCGCATGAAGATGGAGACCGGCCACCCGCTGCGAATCCACCTCGACGGGATTCTCGAGGCGGCGGACCGGGCAGCGCATCTCACCCGGGACCTGCTGCTTTTCAGCAGAAAGCAGGTCAACGAGCGCAAGGCGATCGACCTGAACGAGGTCGTCGCCAGGTCGGGGACCTTCCTGCAGAGAATCGTCAGGGATGACGTCATGCTGAAGTGCATACTGGTCGGCGGTGCACTGCCGGTGCTTGCCGACCGGCACCAGTTGGGGCAGATTCTCATGAACCTTGCGGTGAACGCCTGCGATGCCATGCCGCAGGGGGGAGAGTTCATCCTGCAGACAGAGCGGGCGCTCCTCGACGAGGAGGCAGCCCAGGCCCAGGGGCACGGCAAGCCTGGACCGTATGCGCTTTTGACCATCTCGGATACCGGCGAGGGGTTCGACGATGCGACGAAGCAGCATATTTTCGAGCCCTTTTTTACCACCAAGGAGGTGGGAAGAGGCACCGGGCTTGGGCTGGCGGTGGTCTACGGCATCGTCAAGCAGCACGATGGCTTTATCGGCGTGCGTAGCGAGCCGGGCCGGGGGGCCACCTTCAGCATCTATCTGCCCCTTTTATCCGAGATGATGCAGGAGGGCGCCGCAGCCATCGAGGACGCCCCCTTGGACCTGGGGAGCGAGACGATCCTATTGGCCGAGGACGACGCGCTGGTGAGGAACCTGATGGCAAATGTACTGGCAGAGGCCGGCTACACGGTGATAGAGGCGGTTGATGGCGGCGATGCCGTGCGGAAATTCCGGGAGCATCCCGAGGCCATCGATCTTTTACTTTTCGACCTCGTCATGCCGCGCATGAGCGGCAAGGAGGCCTATGACCTGATTGCCGGTGAGCGGCCGGAAATAAAGATCATCTTCGCAAGCGGCTATGCTCCCGACTTGGCCCGGCAGCAGGAGTCCTTTGACGACGGTATTCACCTGGTACACAAGCCGGTGGCTCCCAAGGAATTTTTGAGGGCGGTGCGCAGAGTGCTGGATAAGGGGTAACTGTAGGAAACGTGGGGGTGAGGTGGGCCAAGCTAACGATCAGTAACCAAGGGGTATCCTTGTGTGGTCTCTTTATTATCCGGCGTGCGCAGGCTGCTTTTCTCTTATACGTTGGCTGAGTAACCGGAAGCGGTGTTGAAAGTGAGATTATCCGACGTAAGCTAGAGTTTGTTGAGTTCCCGATAGTCTACGGACGCGGGAACAGGGTCGATCGAGTTTGTGAAGCGGAGGAAAGAGTTGTCGAGCCGGGGCAAGTGGCAGTTGACGAAAGCTGAGGAAAGAAAGAAGGCAGCTCAACCAATGGGCTAGACACGGACGGCTTTGCCGCCGTTTACTAGCGCTGTCATAGAAAGCAGACCTGAATGACTAAAATTAATATCGCTACTGGCGTTGCACATGAAGTACCAGCGGATTTACTAGAGGCCCTCACCCTTGCTCCAGATCTGCTGGCAGTGTGGAATGATCTTACGCCACTGGCCCGCAATGAATGGATCTGCTGGATTATCTCCGTCAAGAAGCCGGAAACCAGAAAACATCATATCGCGCGAGCCTGCGCGGAGCTTATCGAGGGAAAGCGCCGACCCTGTTGTTGGCCCGGCTGCCCCCATCGTTGAGATATTTATAATCAAGGAGTGGCAAATTGGATTGCAAACCGAGAAAACCATGGGTCGCTGGAGTACTAACGCTGGTAACCAGAGGGCTTGGCCATCTTTATGCCGGCAACCCTGGAAGGGGTATCGTCCTTTTTGTCATGGAACAGTTGGCCTACATAAGCTTCGCTTTTTCAGCTGCCGCATTTACTCCCGATATTTACTTTCTAGCGGTAGCAATCCTGCTTAACCTCGGCTATACCGTCTTCTGCGTTCGGGACGCGGTGCTAATCGCAAATCTAAATAAAGACACCTACCTATTGAAACCATATAACAGATGGTATTTTTATGTCGGCTATTTGATCTTATTGTCTCTCTGCATATCCACACCCATTTCTGCAGGCTTAAAGGCCAATTTGATTAAGGCATACAAGCTGCCATCAGGTGCCATGGAGCCGACACTGTTGATTGGCGATCATGTTCTGATTGATCGGACCAAATCAGGCAGGTTACCCAAAAGAGGTGATATTATAGTATTCGAATATCCCGAAGACCCTACCAAGGATTTCATCAAGCGCGTGGTTGCGGTAGAAAAGGATACGGTCGAGGTGCGTGATAAGCAGCTATTGGTAAACGGAAAAGAGATGATTGAACCGTATATTGTTCATAGTGAACCTGAGACAATACCAGCGGCACAAAATCGTAGAGACTATTTCGGTCCTCAGGTTGTCCCCCCCGGTTGCTACTTTACCATGGGTGATAACCGCGATAGGACTTACGACAGCCGGTTTTGGGGGGCTGTGCCTAAGGCAAAAGTCAGAGGTGTCGTCAAGAGTATTTATTGGTCCTGGGATAAAGAAAAGAGGGCGGTCCGCTGGGACAGGATTGGTGTAAAAATCAGGAATGGAATGCTTTCCAAGTACGGAAGCTGATGAAAGAAGGCGGCCCAGCCACCAAGGGTTGAGACCGACTCCGCGGGTCTCTACTGAAAGCATAGCCTGCTGCTCCGCCCACTCAGGTGGTAATTATGCAGCGGTTCTTTAAGGGTAGAGTGGATAGCAGTTGGTGCAAGGGGAGGGAGGTTTTGAGGGCCGGGCAAAGCTGAAGTGTAAAAAAGGGGCGCCTCATCCGTTGAGGCGCCCCTTCTCTTATTTCCATTGCCGTCATTTACTTTGTGGCCAATAAGGGCGACCGCCGGTCGCCCCTACGAGATGCGGCCTAGGTCTGGCTGCGCTGACTAAACCCGCGTCAGTTGCCGGTACTTGATGCGGTGCGGCTGGTCGGCCGCGGTGCCGAGACGCGCGTGGCGGTCCTCTTCGTATTCGGAATAGTTCCCCTCGAACCAGACCACCTTGCTCTCACCTTCAAAGGCAAGAATGTGGGTGGCGATGCGGTCCAGAAACCAGCGGTCATGGGAAATGACAACGGCGCAACCGGCGAAGTTCTCCAGCGCCTCCTCAAGCGCCCGCATAGTGTTCACGTCCAGGTCGTTGGTCGGCTCATCGAGCAGGATGACGTTGCCGCCCTCTTTGAGCATCTGGGCCAGATGGGCGCGGTTACGCTCCCCTCCGGAGAGCGTGCCCACTTTCTTCTGCTGGTCGGCTCCGGAAAAGTTGAAGCGTGACACGTAGGCGCGCGAGTTGACCAGCTGCTTGCCGAGCTGCAGCTGCTCTTGGCCTCCGGATATGGCCTCCCAAATGGTCTTCTCCGGATCGAGCGATTCGCGGCTCTGGTCGACGTAGGCAAGCTTAACGGTCTCGCCGATCTTGAAGGTCCCGGAATCGGGCTGCTCGGCCCCGGTGATCATCCGGAACAAGGTGGTCTTGCCGGCGCCGTTGGGGCCGATGACTCCGACGATGCCGCCGGGCGGGAGCCGGAACTCCATCCCTTCCATGAGGAGATTCTCGCCGTATCCCTTGTTGACTTGGCTCGCCTCGACGACGACTCCACCCAGGCGCGGCCCGGGCGGAATGAAGATCTCCAGGTCGCGTCCGCGCTTCTCGCTCTCCTCGCTGAGCATCTCCTCGTAGGACGCGATGCGCGCCTTTCCTTTGGCGTGGCGCCCCTTGGGCGACATCCTGATCCACTCCAGCTCGCGCTTGAGGGTCTTCTGGCGCTCGGTCTCGGTCTTCTCTTCCTGAGAGAGGCGCTTTTCCTTCTGCTCCAGCCAGGACGAGTAGTTCCCCTGCCAGGGAATCCCCTGGCCGCGGTCCAGCTCCAGGATCCAGCCGGCCACGTTGTCCAGGAAGTAGCGGTCATGGGTGACGGCGATGACGGTCCCCGCGTAGCGCTTCAGGTGCTGCTCCAGCCAGGAGACCGACTCGGCGTCCAGGTGGTTGGTCGGCTCGTCCAAAAGAAGGATGTCGGGTTTCTGCAACAGCAGGCGGCAAAGGGCCACGCGCCTTTTCTCGCCGCCGGAAAGGTTCGCCACGTTGGTGTCGGGCGGCGGGCAGCGCAGGGCGTCCATCGCGAGCTCCAGACGGCTATCCAGGTCCCAGGCGTCCAGATGGTCCAGCTTCTCCTGTACCGCGGCCTGGCGGTCACAGAGTTTCTCCATCTGTGCGTCGGTCATCTCCTCGCCAAAACGGAGATTGATCTCGTTAAACTCGTTAATCAGGTCCACGGTCTCCTGGACCCCCATCTCCACGCACTGCCGGACGGTCATGGTCGGGTCGAGCTGCGGTTCCTGCTCCAGGAAGCCGACGGTGTGGCCGGGGGAGAGAATCGTCTTACCGTTGAACTCCTTGTCGGTCCCGGCGAGGATGCGCAGCAGGGAGCTCTTCCCCGAGCCGTTCAGACCGAGTACGCCGATCTTCGCGCCGTAGAAGTAGGAGAGGTAGATGTCTTTGAGTACCGGTTTCTTGTCGTAGAATTTGCTCACTCCGATCATGGAGTAGATGACTTTGTTCGGTTCGATCGCCATGCTCTGTCGTTACCTCCCAATTATAGGTTTAGTGTCTCATTTCTACATGGAAGGAGCCCGCCCTGTCAACAGGCGATTCTCATAAGTCGATCCTTGACATTCTGATTCAGGTATAGTTAAATCCGCAGGTTCAAATAAACTGACGAGGGGACTCTTTACATGAAAACCGCTAAATCCTCAGGGCTTCTTGCCTGTGCCGGGCTCTGCGCACTGTTACTGTTATCCGGCTGCGGCGGATCGTCTTCTAACACGACGATCCCTGCCAGTACGACGATTTTCTTTGCCCACAGCGCCATCTTCAAGAACACGAGCACCCTGACCATGGGGTATAACGCTTTCGGCCAGCTGGGGCTCGGCAACCTGGATACCAAGGCCGTCGCCACGGTGGTGCCGAACCTGGGACCGATGGACCGCGTTGCCGCCGGCGGCGACCACACCATCGCCTGTTCTTTCACTAACCTGAGCACCGTGTATGCCTGGGGGTCGAACTACCATGGTCAGATTGGCAGCTCCATTGCTACCACCGGGACCTCAGCCTTCAGTGCCACCCCGGTAAGGATATCGCTGCACCAGGATGCGGGACGTTGGCCGGCAACAAAGGGAGTGGTCGCCGGGGTTGCAGCCGGTTGGTACCATTCGCTGGCGCTCGTTGAAGGCACCGTTTTCAGCTGGGGCTACGGTGGCAACGGCCAGCTGGGACCACGGTCGACCGTGTCGTCCACTTTGACAAATGCGGATGATGCTACCCCGCTGCAGGTGCAAAACGGCGGCGCTCCCCTCAGCAATATTAAGCAGATCGCCGCCGGTGGAGCCACTTCTTTTGCGTTGGTGACTGATGGGACGGTTTATTCCTGGGGTGATAATAGCAATGGCCAGCTCGGCAGAACTCCGCTCAACGGACTCAACGATGGCACCCCCACACTGGTTAAGGGAGCCGATCAGGCGCCGTTTGGCGACGTGCAGCAGATCGCTGCCGCCGGAAGTAACGCTTATGCGTTAAAAAATGACGGGACGGTCTGGGCCTGGGGCTACAACGGGATGGGACAGCTCGGCAAGAGCCCGCTCGATATTCCGGCAATCGGAAATAACCTCGCCGTGACGGCCACCCTTTCCAGTACCAACCCGGTTAAAATCCTCAAGTCCGATGGTAAGGATCTTATCGCGACGAAGATCATTGCAGGGTGGGACCATGTGCTGGTGCTGCTCGCCGATGGCACCGTCATGGCATGGGGATTCAACGAATACGCCCAGCTGGGCAACGGCCTGACTGCCAACAGCTTTGTCCCGGTAACGGTGAGCGCCGATCAGCTCGGAAATCCGCTGACCGGGGTGGTGGACATCGCCGCCTTCGGCAATTCCTCCCTCGCCCTCTTGCAAAGCGGCCCCGGAAACTGGGTTGGTTGGGGCGACAACGGTTTCGGGCAGCTAGCCAGCCCGATCTCCAGCACTTCTCTCAGCAAACTGTTCATCCCGGTGCCGATCCAGAGGCAGTAAACCTGAATCTGCCAGTAGGGACGGGGGTTTTGGCACCGGCCGGCCGCGGGCTGGCACCCCCTTTTCCCTTGACTTGGCGCGGCGAAATAGTTTAATTTGACGGATTATTTTATCAGGCCTCGGCTTTAGAAAGGTATATCAAAGACATGGAAGAGTTGAGCGAACTGCTGTTGCAGAGAAGACGTAAAGTTGATGCACTTTGGGAGGCGGGCATCAACCCGTACCCCAATGATTTCAGACCGCAGCATACCTCGGCGGACCTGCGCGCCGCCTATGGGGATGTGGAAGTCATAGAAGAAAACCCGACCACCTTCGTGGTCGCCGGCCGCATGCTGATGCGCCGCTCCTTCGGGAAGGCCGCCTTCGTCCAGATGCAGG
>Ga0209123_1003677_pt1 | contig 11252 bp, 7 predicted proteins | sample BarGraIncu00431A_FD_184500 | JGI IMG/M metagenome (GOLD analysis project Ga0209123, IMG submission 184500) | Arctic peat soil microbial communities from Barrow, Alaska, USA - Barrow Graham LP Incubations 004-31A (SPAdes) (version 2) | ecosystem: Environmental > Terrestrial > Soil > Wetlands >...
CCAGCAATGAAGATTTTCCATAGCGCGCGTTCTTTTCCATCCACACCTCCGAAATATCATTTATAATTATAACTGAGGTAATCGATATGAACAACACAGATTTGCCAAAAGGAAGAATAATTCTTGCTGAACAGTACACTCATCGTGTTCATTTAGCGAAATTACTTGAAAATACCGATTTTTTAGCCGGAATCAATCTGATTTCATTCGATTCCTGGCAATATCAATATGCAGATCCAAAAAAGAATCGCACTCAATTTTGGTGTTCTGTTGCGAAAACTGTAGCGGAAAAGCGAAATTCTTTGGCTGTTTTGAACTCAAGTGCCGGATTTCCGGCCTTTATTGATGAAATCGTTACCTTTATTGAAACGATGGCTGACTTAGATTTGTTACCGACCGATCTCCCTTCATCTCAGTTAAAAGATGATGATATCAAAAAATTGATCACTGAAATTTCTCGTTATGAAAGTCCTCGAGCAGCGTTGATTCGGCAGATGAAACAATCCTATGATTTGATCGATTTCTCAGCGTTAACATTTATGCCTAACTATCGTTCTCCAGAAGAACAAAAACTTGTGGATGATTTCATCGTCCGCGGAAGCAGATCGATCGAACTACCGCAATCAAAACCGACAAATACCGAGTTTTATTATGCAGTCAATCCGCGCAGTGAAGCCCAGGCTGTTGCCCAACGGATCGCGCTTGAATCGATTCCGCTTAAAAACCAAATGATCGTATGTCTTGATCCATCGTCTATGATCGAACCGCTGACTTATTTCTTGAACCAATATAAAATTCCCTATACACTCATCAATGATCGGGAAAATCTATCTGTCCCGTATTATATGAACACGTTACTTGATTTCACCGATTCTCCCACCGCTGATAACTGGATGAGGATTCTGAAATGCGGTTGTTTCGGAAGTACACTGTTACTTGATTTGGTCGAATATGCGGAGAGCTTTTCCATCGACCTGAATGCCCATTTAAAAACGTTCGATCATGTTGGAAAAGCCATGGTCGATACGATCTTGTGGGATCCCGCCCGAGTTACAACATATTCAAAAATGGAAAGAAAAGCAGAACAGATCCGTTTAAAATTACAACCTGTTTTAGAAAAATTGGTCGCGTTGTCGGTACTCCCATGGCAGAAGCGCGTTGAAGGTTGTTTTCACTTGTTGAGTGAAGTAGTGGATCTGGAGAATACACTTAGTGTTCAAAGCATGTTGAAGGTACAGGAAGTTCTTGAAAACAGTCTGCCGATTTTAGCCACATTGGATAAACCAACACCCTATCTGCAATTTCTCCTAGATAAAATCACGATTCAAGCTGAACGTACCGAAGGTATTCTGATCGGTGATCTTCGCCACTTCCATGTCCCCGATCTCAAACAGGTCTATATCTTAGGTTGTACACAAAAAAACTATCCGCAATTCGCGACCCATAGCGGTCTGTTTGATGAAACTTACCTGTCACAGTTAAAGTCCTATGATTTGTCAAAGCGTTATACCTTGCATATGAAACAGGTCAGTGAAGTTTTCTCGATTGCTCCTTCAATGATCTTCTCGTATCCGATCGGTAATTACGAAGGCAAAAGTAATGATCTCTCGTTCGAGATCGAACAGTTACTTCGAAAATCAGGAGTCTACCCAGCTAAACCATGGGCGATCCGAGAAACTTCAACACATCGAGTCCATACTCCTGAACTAGCACCAGAGTATGCGCAACGCTTGTTTTTTAAGGAGGGACAGTTAGTTGGCAGTGTTTCCTCTTTCGAACGTTTCTTTGGTTGTCCCTATAAGTACTTTTTAACGACCGGTCTTAAATTGAGTACACCGCCTAAAGCATTGATTGAGACTTCATTGATGGGTATTCTTCAACATGCCTTACTTGAAACGACTGTCAATGAATTCGGTAAAGAGTATGCTTCACAAGCCAAAAATACCTTACAGTCAAGGATCGATCCTTATTTCGATGATTTATGCCGACTCTATCCGGTTGAAAAAGCACGTATTGAATCGATCCGACTGCGGACTGTCCTTCAACTTGAATTAGCTCTTGATTTTCTCGCTGCCATGGAAGCAGATACCTTGTTTACACCGGTCGCTACTGAAAAAAAATTCGGAACTGTTCTTCCGGTGCCGAGTATTGTTCCTGTCTATATCAACGGCTCGATCGATCGTGTCGATACGACTGCTGATTCATTCCGCATCATCGACTACAAGAGCAGTGCCAAGAGTTTGAATGAATTGAAGATCCAATCCGGTCAGCAATTACAATTAGCTACTTACCTTTGGATGGGAGAAAAACTATTTGAGAAGAAACCGATGGGAGCCTATTACTATTCATTGAAACAAGTGGATACACCTGTTTCCGCTTTGTCGTTCAGTCTGGCCAAAACCGAGTTGACTGAACTTGATCAACAGGAATGGAAACTGAGTCGTTTGAAGAATCACCGCCTAAAAGGTTGGACCTTCGGTGATCCGACTACGTTAGATTTTCACGGAAATTATATATCGTCACTGAGTGTCAAAGAAAACAAAGTTAAAGTACTCACGCAAAATGCGTATGATTTTGAGTTGATCAAAGAAGCCCTCAAGCAATTATATGCGGATCTCGCAAAACGTTTGAGTGAAGGTGATATCAGCAAGAGTTGTTTGGAACATGCGTGTGACTATTGCGATTATGCGAATTTCTGTCAGTTCCGCGGTGATCCGATCAAAGCATTCAACCGAACGACCATTGCGAAACTGAAAGGCGGTGCACCTGATGGGATGGAGTAAGCAACAAGAAAAGGCAATCGAACTCGTCGGTAAGAACGTTCTCGTTTGTGCATCTGCCGGTGCCGGGAAAACAACTGTTTTGATTGCACGTCTGATGAAACGGATTACGATCGATCGTATCGGTGTCAATGAGATCTTGGCGATGACCTTTACCGAAGCGGCAGCCGCTGAGATGAAGAAACGTCTCTCTGTCAGCTTGAACACTGAGTACGAAAAAACCAAGGATCCCTTTCTGTATACACAGATCAGCTTACTACCTTCAGCTCAGATCTCGACGATCCATTCTTTCTGTCTGTCTGTCATCAAGAATTACTCTTATGTGTTGGGTCTCGATTCGAAAAGGTGCACAAACATACTGGATGAAGCAACCTCTTCCTTATATAAGAAACAAGCTTTACAACTCGTATTGAACGATGTGTATCAAGAAAATCCAGATGAATTGAGTGATCTGCTGGGTCATTTCAGCGGCCGTCCGGAAGATGATGAAGGGCTTCGAAACGCGATCAAGAAAATGTCGGTTGTCTTGAGTTCGAAAACCGATCCTGAAGCCTGGGCGAATCAAAAATGTGCAGCGTATACAACGATGAATTCGTTATCCGAATTGGCTGAGCCCTATCGCAGTGCTTTCTTTGTGACATTACATTTAAAACTGGAAGATCTGAGCTCGGCTGTGAATGATTATAAATTCTACATTGAACAGAATTATCCCGATCAAGCCAAACACTTGGGTGAACTACGATTCATCGAAGTCAGGATCCGCTTGGCGGAAGATGCGTTAGCTAAGTACGATTATGATACCTTCAGAGCTGAAATGATGGAGTGTGCCAATGCCGGATTCACCCGCAGTTTCAACAGTAAGGATAAAAATATTCAACAGTATCGCAAAGTACTGATAGATACCCTTCAAAGTAAAGTATTCCCTAATTTATTTGACCAAAAACAATTTTTAACTGATATTGCGTTAGTAGGACCGCGACTTTCCTTGTTAGTTAAACTGACACTCAATTACCGTCGTGTGATGCAACAGATCAAAGAAAAACAGCAATGTTTGGATTTCGATGACATGGAACACTTCGCGTTGGCAATCTTGAGTCATCCTGGTTTTGATGTTGCGGATCAATATCGACAACTTTTCAAAGAAATCCTGGTTGATGAATTCCAAGATTCAAATGATGTTCAGAACACTATTGTCGATCTGATGAGTCGCGGAAATAATGTTTTTAGAGTCGGAGATATCAAACAGTCGATCTATCGTTTTCGTAACGCCAAACCTCAACTTATGCAGGGTTTAGTCGAAAAACAAGGTGAACTAGATGAAGTGATCTATCTGGGTCAGAATTACCGTTCGAGTCAAACGATCGTTGAATTCAATAACTTGTTTTTTAATGAAGCCATGAACGTAAACGGGCTCAGCAGCCGTTATCTTCCTGAAGACACCATCAGTATCGGAACCGACTTTCAAAGCGGCGGACTTCCGGTCGAGATCCATTTACTGATTGACGAAGACAACGATATCGGCGGTGATGAAACTGACGAAAACGATGAAACAAAAACAATCGTTCAAGAAGAATCACTGAGTTCTGCACAACTTAAAGCTCGTCATATCGCAAGTACCATTGTTAAACTTCATACTGAAGGAACATTCAACCATTGGCGTGATTACGTTATTTTGGTTCGCAGTCATGCGTTGAAACGTACGCTCAAGAAAGCCTTCGATGAAGCCAACATTCCCTATTTTATCGATGTAAAATCAGGTTTCTATCAATCCGACAGTGTTCAAGATATGTTGATGATGATGCACTATTGTTTGGATCCCGATCAAGTTCAAGCATTGGTTGGTCTGCTTCTTTCACCGTTCTTTAACTTCTCGGAACAACAACTTGCACTTCTGCAGTTGGATCGTCAACCGCGTGAAAGTTTAGTTTCGACATTTAATCGTACCTACCCGGAATTAGCAGCCTCATTGCGTGATCTCAGACTTGCTTCGTCGCGTTTGTCACTGACTGATTTCCTGCGACTGTGTTTCGATTTCAATGACTATTATGAATCTGCCGTTGATCGTCAACAACGTACGAATCTAGATCTACTTTGCGATAAAGCTGTTTCATTTGATCAAAAACATGTAACTTTGATCCAGTTTATTCAGTTGATCGAAGAAATTAAAGAAGAAAGCAGTTCGGAAGCGATTCCGATCTCGAATGAAGATGATGTGGTTCGAGTTATGACGATCCATCAATCCAAAGGATTACAATTCAATGTTGTTTTCTTTTGGTCATCACTTAAACAGTCCGTGTTGGATCTGGGTGATCCGTTATTGACGGATCCTGATTTAGGATTCGCACTTAAGACCGTAGAACTTCCCGAGCGTTACGTGAGAACGAATCCGATGCGTATTGCTCTTGAAACCAAGAGTGTTCAAGATGAGATGGAAGAACAGATGCGCGTGCTCTATGTCGCACTGACTCGTCCGCAAAAACTGTTGATCATCGTCGACAACGCTCCTTCCGAAAAGAAAAATATTCAATCACCGTTGACACGCTCGATGATTTTTAATAAGATCGGAACGACTGGTTGGTTGATTTCAGTTCTTAAACCCTTGGATTCTCAATTATTTAAACTAAGTTATATTTTCCCTGAACCAAAGATCTCCGAACCCATCCAAGAAGTGAGTGCTTCAGGTAAATTCATCGCTCCCATTCGAACGGATGAAACCGTTGTTTGGCGCAGTCCGACAGAGAGTCACACTTTCAAACCGACCTTCAATCTCAACTACAATGCCGGGCTGATTGGTAAATCACGCGGAACGCGACTCCATAAATTGATTCAGACACTGCCGGACGGTGTATGGAATCAAGATCTTATCCGAAATGTGGATCCTGAGTGTACCCCTGAAGAAGTTCGTCAACTGTTGTGTTTCAACCAATCTGATTGGTATGGGAGAATGCGTTTAAACACCCTCTATAAAGAATTCCCGTTTATCCTGCGTAAGAATAACGAATTCTTATCCGGAATCATGGATATGGTCAGTATCGGTGAAGATGAGATCCTCTTGGTCGACTTCAAGACCGACATCGGTCTCAGTCCGCAACAGTTACTGGACAATTATCGGGCACAGATCGCTGATTACGCAGCTTCTTTGAAGTTTATGTATCCAAATCATCATATCAGTTGCGCATTATACAGCTTCCAACACGAAAAAATACTCACCTATTGATAAAGGAGGACTCAGATGAAAATTATACTCGCACCGGATTCTTTTAAAGGGTCACTATCTTCGATCAACGTTATACGCATCATGAAACAAGTGATCCATGACGAATGGCCAAGTGCCGAAGTGATCGGTGTACCGATGGCTGATGGTGGTGAAGGTACGCTCGACTGTGTTTTATCTATTCCCGGGGCAGCATTGGCAGAAGTAAGTGTTCACGACCCGTTGCACAGAATCCATACTGCTCGTTACATTCGCATTCCTGCAATTGGAACGGCCGTTATTGAAATGGCGGAAGCCAGCGGTTTACTATTAGTAGAGAAACAACTTCGTGATCCGATGATTTCCACGACCTTTGGTTGCGGCGAACTGATAACGGATGCGCTCAATAACGAATTACGTAAGTTCATCTTCTTCTTGGGTGGCAGTGCCACGAATGATGCAGGTGCCGGTCTAATGGCTGCGCTCGGCGTTAAGTTCTATCAAGACTCCGCACTTCTTCATCCCTCACCAGATAATCTTGAAAATTGTACTCGAATCGATTTCTCAACTGTAGATCCTCGCTTGACTGAGTGCGAAGTCACTATCGCTACCGATGTGAATAATCCATTATGCGGTAAAACAGGTGCATCTTACATCTTCGGTCCGCAAAAAGGAGCTGATGATGAAATGCTTCAAAAACTTGATTCCATTTTGTCTCATCTTGCGGATCTGATCGAAACCGAGTTGCATGTCGATCTGCGAACGATCCAAGGAACCGGTGCTGCCGGCGGATTGGCTCTCGGACTGCTGAGTGTCATGCAGGGGAAGATCGTCTCCGGTATCGAAACGATCATCGAGTTGACGAATTTCGAAAAAATCATTCAAAATGCGGATCTCGTATTTACCGGTGAAGGCAATACTGATAATCAAACCGCCTTTGGGAAGACCCCGATCGGAGTTGCCAGGGCAACTAAAAAATACAATGTGCCTGTGATCTGTATCTCGGGTGGACTGTCACCGTCGTTGAATGTTTCTTCGTTAAGTGAAATCGACGCATTCTTCGGAAGCATCCCTTGTCCGATGACGATTGAACAAGCGATCGAAAATTCCGAACTGAATTTGACCTCGATCACCCGTTCAGTCATTCGCACATTAAAAATTGGACTTAATTTAATCAAATAAATCTGTCTTTAATCAAAATCTACAGGTATTGTTTTTGAATTTTCTTGACTTAGAACAAACTAAAACTTTCTCATACAGAAACATATGTGTTTCTAAAAAATAACCGATTATCAACAACTTATATATTTTTAGCTAATTGTAATATGAAGTCGTCCACCCAGATAAAATAAAAAGCACCACGCACGGAATCCGAGTATCATTGAGTTGCGAAACACATGAGAAAGGAACCATGAATGATGCACATCAATGATACAACAGGATTATCTAAAGGACAACACTTAACGATGATGGAACGGATTGAAATTCAAACCTTTAAACGGATGGGTGAATCAAATCGATTCATCGCTAAAGTACTAGGCCGAAGTCACAGTACGATCAACGATGAGATCAAGCGTGGGACTGCTGTTCAGAAGAAACTCGTCAACGGTAAGCCAATCTATCAAGAAGCCTATTACGCCGAGACAGGTCGATTCGTGTATGAGAAGCACCGAGAAACGTGTAAACCAAGATATAAGTTGCTTAACGTCGAAGGATTCATCCAGTATGCGAAACAGAAGATACAAGTGGAGAAGTGGTCGCCGGATACCGTCGTTGGAAGAGCTGTTACGGAAGAATTCTACGCACCCTATGAACGAGTCTGCGTTAAAACACTTTATCGCTATATTGATGAAGGATTGATGAATCTAACCAATATGGATCTGTGGCTTAAACTTCAAAGGAATACGAAACCAAAGCGTATCCGTGAGCGTAAACGCATCCTTGGACAGTCGATTGACGAGCGACCCCAGGAGATCAATGACCGCCAAACCTTTGGTCACTGGGAGATTGATACCGTTGTTGGGAAGAAAACCAAGGATGAGCCGGTTCTCTTGACGGTTACGGAACGATTGACACGTTACCAGATTACAATTAAGATGACCGGTAAAAATGAAACAGCAGTGAAGGAGACGATGGAGCGTTTATCTAACGGTAATCCGAACTTCCCTAAGCTATTCAAATCTGTTACGGCCGACAATGGTTCTGAGTTCGCCAGTTTAGCAGAGGCACTTCATGGGATTAGTTCTGTGTATTTCGCGCATCCATACTCTTCCTGGGAAAGAGGAACCAATGAGAAACACAACGGTATCCTGAGACGCTTCATCCCAAAAGGTAAATCACTAAAAGATTATTCAAGTGATCAAATCAAACAGATCACGCATTGGATGAATCATCTGCCTCGTAAGATTCTCAATTATCAAACTCCTACAGAAGCCATCTTAATCCACTTTAATCAATTTCAATTAACTTAATACTACTCAGATTCCTTTATTTTAAAAAGTGGACGACTTCCCATTGCAATTTACGCTTATATATTTTTTTCAATTCATGTATAATAAGAATGCTTAATCCATCAGATAAGCTTTATTTCCGATAAAAATACCTAAAGGAGAATTTATGATTTTAAAATTACTAATTGTTACATATAATGCCGAGATTGAATTATCACCAGTTATATCCTCTGCGCTAGGCTATGGTTTGGAACCATCTGATATTTATATATCGGATAATAGCACACTAGAATCATTTAAAAAAAGCAATTTAAATTTTTGCAATGAAAATGGGTTAGTTTATATTGATAACCATGGAAACGTAGGCCTAAGTGTAGCTTACAATAATGTGATTTTATTATTGAGAGATATTAATTATGATGCACTAATTATTTTTGATCAAGACACTGAAGTACCTAATAACTACTTTTCGTCAGTCATTCAATCACTGATCGATTATCCAGATATTCTTATTCATGCCCCTTACGTTGAAAGTCCAACTGTTTATATGTCTCCAAGAATCTTCAAAAGGCACAGAATAGTGAGATGGAAAGCTCCCAATAGCTTGCCTCAATATGGTTTGTGTTGTATCAATTCAGGACTCGTACTTCGAAAATCATTATTTGATATTGTAGGAGTTTATGACCCTTCAATCTTTTTAGATTATGTTGATCATGAATTCTTCCAACGTGTACGAAAAATGAACTTGGCTATTAAAATCATAGATGTAAAACTAAATCAGAATTTCTCAGGTGAAGCTTATTCAAACTTAAATGGTGATATAAATCGATATCGAATCTATGTTAAGGATATACGTCGATATGCTGAATTACACAATATTTCACGCATTTATATTAATTTTTTATTAGCTTGGAAGTGTGCAGCACTTACAAAACATTATCGTATTTTACAGCCATTAAAGATTTTCTTTGGTTTGAAATAAATTGAATAATTTGGATTTACATAGAATTGTATAACACTGTAACTTTTTTATTTGAAAATCTTTTTCATAAATAAATTGAACCCCATAGAGTAGACACGAAATATAAACCGTGACTACTATATGGGGTTTAGTTTAGTACGGTTCAAAATTAAATTTTTTTACGCTTATTTGTATTTGATTTTATAGGTGAGAATGACACTCGCCAAAATGAACGTTACCAGATTGGCAAGCAAGACAGAGAGATCTCCGATCAAATAACCGTGAATCGCCCATAAGAATACGCCGAAGACAAACATCGAATACATGACTAAGGATATTCCCGAAGTGTCCTTGGTTTTTACGACCTAGATCACTTGCGGGATAAAGGATAATGTTGTTAATGAGGCAGCTACGAACCCAATCACCTGCATAATGAGACCACATCTTTCTTATTTTTTATAACGGGGATATCATATCACAATTTCACTTCACTTGATGGCTATTGTTGCAATGGTCAGTTCATGGCAATAAAATCAGCGACTGCTTTTTGATACCCGACCGTATTTTTTCGGTAGCACATACCGTGACCGGCACCTTCGACAGTAAACGTACGGTGTTCACTCTTACATGCGTTCATTAATTCACTCATCATGCGATATGGAACAAACGTATCCGCTGTTCCATGAATGAACAAGACCGGAATTCTGATCGAAGAAACACTCTTAACAACATCGATATCATTCAACCCATATCCGTTGAAAACTCTGAGTAACAGATCAACACTTGTCAGGATCGGAAATGCGGGTAGATGATACACACGCTTCATTTGAAAACTCAGTTGATCTTTCACGTTACTGTAGGAACAATCCGAGATCACTCTTTTTACCTGAGTTGGTAACGGTTGTCCTGCACACAACAGAACGGTTGCTGCACCCATAGAGATACCATGCAGTGTAATTTCGATGTCATTTCCGTATTCACTGATCATCAATCGTATCCAATCAAGAATATCCTTTTTATCCGGAAATCCGAATCCGATGGTATTGCCTTCGCTTCGTCCGTGCGCTCTAAGATCGGGAAGAAGCACATGAGTATCCAATGTTTCTACATAGTAATTGGCGACTCCCAACATATCCATGCCTTTGGAGGAATATCCATGGACCAAAATCGTGAGTTTTTTACTGTTTTCGGATGCTTGGATGTATTTAGCGAACAGTTTTAATCCATCTTTGGAAGTCATCTCAAAATCACGTTGAACTTTCGTAGTTAACCATGGACGGTGATCGATGAAAGGTGTCGTAAAAATAGCAGTGAGATCTTTACTGTTTTTTAGAAATTCTTTTTTTGAACGTCGAAACGCAACGCGATAAAAATAGTAAGCAACTGCAATGTCAATTACCAAAAACAATAGTAATAGGTATCCGACTTGTTTCATAAAGAGCTCCGCTTTCCTTTTGAATATTATATCCCACAATTCGCGAATTGCAGAAAAAAACCTTCTTGCGAAGGTTAGTCGTTGAATAAATTATATAACTCACTGACCGGTGTATGATTTTGAATTGCTTCAATGGTTTTAGCCAACATATATCCGATCGAGATCTGTTTGATCTTCGGTTCTTTGCGTTTTTCTTCGTTCAACGGAATTGAATTGGTGATCACCAACTCTTTGATCTTGGATTCACGAATATTCTTCAAGGCATCACCGGAAAGAATTCCGTGTGAACAAGCACAATAAACTTCCGTGGCACCTTTCTCATACAACATATTGACTCCGCCTAACAATGATCCGCCGGTATCGACGATATCATCGATGATGACACAGACTTTACCGTTGACATCACCGATCAAATTGATGGCTTCGGCTACAT
>Ga0209123_1003679_pt1 | contig 11244 bp, 13 predicted proteins | sample BarGraIncu00431A_FD_184500 | JGI IMG/M metagenome (GOLD analysis project Ga0209123, IMG submission 184500) | Arctic peat soil microbial communities from Barrow, Alaska, USA - Barrow Graham LP Incubations 004-31A (SPAdes) (version 2) | ecosystem: Environmental > Terrestrial > Soil > Wetlands >...
CGCCCTGTACTCAACGTTATGGACGACATCGTCACCGTTAAGGAAACCGAGGCTCAATTCCGGAAAAGGCCGCCAGGGTAACCGATGTCTTGGCACATCCGGGTAACCGATGTCCTGGCACATGTCAGTTAGGCCTTAAAAACACCCAAAAAGAGTGTACCCCGGGGTACACAAAAAAGTACACCCCGGGGTGTACCTTTTTCCCACCCTGCAAGTCCTCACTCACACCCAACAAAATGCCCGAACTTTTGCTTTTGCCTTAGAACAGGACTAAAAAGAAACTGGGATTTCTGGTTGATGTCTACATTTTGTACGGGCAATGATCTCCACGATTCACGCTCTCGACAAGCAGGCCCCCTGAATTCGGCCTTCAAACCAGCTCAGACATACATCCCCCTACCCTGCCACCCATTTACCCCAATACAGACCCAATTTGAAGCTTTTGTCATTTCCGCGGTTTATCTCAGCGATAACTGAATGACGAATCCATTTTTACCCTGTCAAATTCAAGAATCCCGAGAAAAGTCACAAAAGCACCTCGATGAAAAGACTGGTCGCCGAGAACCAACAATGCTCTTTACTGTGCATTTTCTGAGAACCTTCAGGATCTTTTTTGACTGGATATTTTAATGCAGGAGAGCACGTGCACAAAACGTTTATGCACTATCAGAACTCTGTATAAAAATCCCGGATAATTTTTTTTGTGCACATACATAGTTGCTTAGTTACAGAACTCTGCATAAAACCCCTTCCAAAATACATATCATTTTAAGGCTTTTTCCAGTCTCCGCAGGTTATTTAGAATACCACCGGATGGCATTCAACTCCACACAGATTTCACGGTAGGCATGCCGATGTCAGGAAGCTAACTGGCTATTTGAAAATATTTTTGTTTCAAAGATCAAAAATGGGGCTCTCAACTTTGTTTATTTTACGATTGTATGCTCCAGGGCGACCACAAAACTAAGACATTTATAATAATTTCCCCACAAATTATGTCGTTTTTTTGTCGGCATTTGACCCCCTTTATAGGGTAGGGGAGATTCCCACAAAGTATCTAAGGAGGACGTACATGCGCCGAATCCAGACTGCCACTACTTTAGCACTTATTTTTACACTAATGTACCCGCGATTTGTCCATCACTACAAAATAAAAAATTCGAATCTGCCACGGCTCCGCGACGAAGTGATGGTGGAGTCAGGCGATGAAAAGCCAGTAGTGCTTTGTAGGGCCTGCGGCAATAAGTTGCAGACCCCAACCAGTAGAGAGAGGGGAATCGGGCCAGTTTGCCATAAAAAAGAACAGGCCGGTGCCGGAAAAGGGAATTCGTTCAAGGGACCGTGCTGGGACCTGCCCTCGCTTTTTGACGATCCTTCGCTGCAAGGCAAGGGGACCAAATCAAAACACTGATTTTCCAACGAGAGAATTGCGCGTCTGAGAGGTGATAGCATGTTAAAGGACGGAGTCATATCCAGATCTACACAATATCGCAGACTCCAATTGGCAAAAATGCAGGGTTTGGCTGTCGATCAATTACAGGATCGAAGAGGCAAAGGATTCCATGCGAAACGCGAACGGGTATGGCGGCGCGACGGCTACGTTCTTGTGCGAGTACACAAGGACCACCCCATGCATGTGGGAAACGGATACGCCTTTGAGCACAGGCTCGTGATGGCAAATCACCTTGGGAGACCGCTAACCAGCGACGAACTCGTACACCACACAAATGAGGTCAAGGATGACAATCGCATCGAAAACCTCAAACTCACTGACAGGGCCGATCACAACCGAATCCACGTTGAGGGCAGGCGAGATCCACTAACGGGTAGATTCTTCAGGAAAAATAACACTAACGAAAAAAGTCATGACTGTTCCAGCATGCGCCAAAATCGACAACACGCTCAACGATAACGGTTTATGAACATTAAGACGCTAGAAACAACTCGTACTTTCAGATAACCGGTTGGAGGTTATGATGATTGAGCCTCGCTCGTATTTCTGGCTGATGACTGGAACAGCAAGTCGGAGCCGGCTTGTCGATGGGAAGATAGCCAAACTCGTCCAGGATCAGATTGCTCACTCCATATTTTTCAATCTGAAAAAATCGAGTTCGGCAATTTCCTTGAATTTGCCATGAATAGGCCCATGAAAATCGCGGAGGTATTTTGCGACCGCTTCGTTGCCGAGCAGGCTTTTCAGATATGCCTGCATTGATGTCATGTCGATCATCGCAGTACCATACTGCTCCTTCAATGAGCCTATTTCGCTGGACAGGGCAAGGCTCTCTTCCTCAAGACGAGCCTGGCGAGCCAGTGTTGCCGGAGTTTCCTTTTTCGGTTTGCCTTTATTGACGAGCTGATTCGCCGGCGTTGCATCCAGAAGGGCCTTGGCATAGCTGGAGTTGAACTTGTTCTGGTCATTCATCAGCATGGCAGCGGTAATCTGCCGAGGCGCCTTCATTTTTTTCAATACCCTGAAAACCTGTTCCGGCACGGACTTTTCCTTCAACAGTTCGACAACCTCGGGGCAGATGCCCTCAAGCAGATACCTCTTATTTCTGATGGTGCTGATATCAAGATTCAAGGTTCTGGCGAGTTTTTCCTCGGAGACTCCTGACTGCACGGCCTTCACGATCATTCGATGTTCCTGAATTGCCGAGAGCCGATTGATGTATTTGTTGTAGGTATAGGTCTCATCATCGGTGGAGATCAGGCAGGACACGCGCTCCACCCCCAATTCCTTCAGAGCCATGATCCGCAAATGGCCATCTAGCAGGAGATATCCTTTTCCTTTCTTTAGCGGTGCGGCCACAGGAGCTTCGATAAGCCCCACTTCCCGTATGGATGAAAGGACCTGAGCATATTTTCTGCATTGCCTCACACTGATGGAAATGCTTTTGGTAGGGAGCAACTCCTCCACAGCAAGTTCTATCAGTTTTTCCTTGAATCCCTGCTTTATTCCGTTTGTCATCGCCGTTACCTTTTCAGAAGATCAGTTACATGCAGAGGGACTTCATTCATACCGACGGCCTTCAACTGATTGGTGAAATGAACCTCATTCAACAACTGGCGCAGGGCCATTGCTGTGTAGTCCAATACATCCTTTATATAGTTCGACTGAGCCAGCAACCGTTTTTTCTCCCTGGCGCCTTTTTCATAGGCTGCAATCAGATCTTCTGCTGAGACGTTGGCTTTTTCGCGTGGTGGGGCTGAAAGCCCTTTTCCGTAATGTTTGCGCCGGGAAATGATCTTTTGCGCAGCGACCAGCTTCTTTCCGGACAACGCCCCCGATTCATACGCTTCCGTCAAGGCCGTCTGTACGGCGACGTCATCTTCCGAAGCTATGTTCAGCGCCTGGTATAAAGGGATTCGCCCCTGTTCAACGGCGTTGACCAAGTATTCCTCCCCCTGTTCGAGCAAGCGGATGATGCCTCGAATATAGTCTTTGCCAAGGTTGGTTTTGGCAGCAATGGCATCATCTGCGTACCCTTGGCTTTTCAGATACTTGATACTCTGCAGGAGTTCCAGGGCACTGCTATTGCGCCTGGCGATATTCTCCACCAGGCTCATAATGTGCGCATCTTCTTCGCTGACTTCGCGAATGACAGCGGGGATTTCCGTTTCCCCTGCGGCAATGAAGGCTTCAATCCGGCCTTGGCCACACACAAGATCATATTTCTTGCCATTTTTTGCGTCTTTCCTGGGAGCGACCGTTATGGGCCTTTTCAAGCCGATGCTTTGAATGTTCTGCCGTATTTCTTCAGCGATAATCTGATTGCGCACCCGTGGATTCAGGATGTTAATATCTTCAATGGCTATGAGTGCTACTGCCCCAGGCTCCATGTTCCACCGCCTTGTCGAGTGAAATGTTAACGCTCAGATTCAGCAAGTAATCCAACGCATCGGCACGAAAGCCGTCCAGAAATCCGGCGTTGTCCTCCGACAGCTTTAGCTGCCCACACGAAAATTCCAGCGCGGGGAGGATGTAGTAATCCAAGATCGCCTCATTATGAGGGTCCATGCGTACCGCTACGGTTATTTCGGGACGAAGTCCGCTATCAAAGCGAATTTTCCAGCGCCGGATTCCTGAATGCGTGGTGAAGCAGCGGCTGATGACTACTGAAATGAATAGGTTGCGATTCAATTCCAACAGGCAGCTTTCCGGGTCTATGGGGACCCTCCTGCCGCAGAGGTTTTCAATGCTGTGAACGACATCAGCCACTATCTCGGCATGGAGGGCGCGCAGCCGCTGGTTTATGACAACATACTGATAGTCTCGCTTCGGGGTATAGCCGATCATCCGATAGGCCCGCAGCAGTCCACCGAAGCGTGTGCGGAACAGACAGCTGGGGGGCAAGAAATCAGCTTCGTCAATGATCAGCGCTGAAAGGCGTCCCTGTCGGGCATATAAGTCCCGCAGCCCCTCTAACAGCTCTTCGTCTGATGTCTTCTTGTTCCGTTCCCGGTAAATCCCCTGGACCGTGCAGAAACGCTCCGTGTCCACTGCGGGTTCAAAAGCGCGATCCTTGCGGACCCACTCGCTTTCCGGATTCGGTTTGGCTCTGCTCTTCATCTTGCCCGAGGTGCGGTTGAACAAGTTGTTGCCGACATATTTCTCATTGGTCAGCACTTCGCACACGGTTCCTCGTGACCATGGGCGGCCGAAATGGTTTCTCACCCCTTGCTCGTTCAACTGCGACGCGATTTCAGTTTCACTACTCCCGGCGATGAACTGATCATAAATCCAGAGCACCATCCGGCGTTCGTCGTCCGGTCCTGGCATCAGGATCACCCGCTCGGTGAGCAGGCTTTTGCGCTGTCCCATCGCGAGTTCCTGCTTGGGTCTGCCGGTCTCGTCCAACAACATGCGCCGAAGCCCGAACCCAGCCACCCCTCCCTGCCGAAATCCTTTCGTCACCAAGTTGCATTGCCCCGCCCATACCTTCTGGGAAAGCTGGCGGCAATAGTCGCTGGCGCTTTCATCCCGAAGTAGGGTCATAATCCGATCGGCAAGGTTGCTGGTTAACGTCAGCGGCTTTTCGCAGGACTGGCACAAGACATTTTTGCGTTCCAGCCTCATACGGTGGTACTCAGCCTCGCGACTGTCTACAAACCGCCCCCATCGGGTTTCATCCAGATACAAGACAATGTTGTATCCATTCCGCCCTTGCTCGACATCATCGATCAAGGTCTGAAACTGTTCCCGCTTTTCCGTTGTTATTCCGCTGACTCCCAGATCAGCATAGGTTTTGATAATTTCAATACCGTATTCAGCGGCATAAGCACGTATTGCACGGCCCTGATTTTCCGGCGACTCCACCTGCAACTCGGTGGACATGCGGATATACATGGCACCTTTCAAGCACAGGCTCTTGATTTCAGCCGGTGTATATGCCGCTCTCGTTTGTTGCATATTCCGGCTATCTCCTCAACAACACGCAGAATATCCTAATAGTATTCTCAGCCAACAAGGGCCGTATGTCTACAAAGATTCTGTGGCAGATCTGCCACAAAAACGAATTCAGCGATGGCGATCTAACGAGATATTTAGTGAAGACGCTACGGGAGCAAGGGATCACGACAAAGCAGGCCGCACGCGACCTCAACATACCTGTAGAACGAGCACGCAACTGGTATTACAAAGATACAGGAATGACGGCTCTCGATCTGCTGAGGATGATGCAGGAGTATGAGTTTGTCAGGCAGGCGATACAAGGTTCATTCCCGCTTAAATGCGGCTGAAATGATCTCCAATATATGGTACATAAAATGAGATTTGTTTACATGTGACACCATATCTGGGTATCTTTTGGACCAAACAGATCACCAGCTTTTTTATGATATTGATCATACGGAGTTGAACCACATTACGGCTAGCATTCAGGAGTAAGAGGATTGGCCGGAATATTTCAATTTCTAAACCCACAATTTTAATCATTGATTTTAATTGATTGGTCCTATAGCATCCGTACTCCGAAGCCAAGCGGTGGTTGCCGTATTGGCTCCAAGAGAATACTAAATAGGCTCGAGTAAATCGTTGAGACGGGATCTGGCCGGTTGGGGGACTGCAGCAGGTGGGGGGCGAGAATGGTAGGGAGCTTGGAAATGAAGGAGGCCAATACATCGACGGCATGGGTCAAGAAGACGTACCAGACAAAGGGGCAGGATCCCCTGGGGGTACAAGCTCCGTCCATACACATTTACGGAGAACTGCTCCCCGGCATCACCAACGCAACTGACCGCGCTCGGTACTATTCCTTCTATCCTTGGTTGATCTGGGCATACGAGCAGCAAAGCAGGCCAAAGAATAGGGCGGACCTCCAGGAGTGGGTCCGCCGTAGCGACTGTCTGTTCACCATGGTCGCCGTCCGTCACCGGATCGCCACCGGCGACGAAGCCTCTTCAAACCACGAGCAGGCACTGGTGGGAAGAGATACGCTCGGTCCTGCAGTGTCAGCCCTCAAGCCGGGAGAAGAGCTGCGCCTTTCCCATTATGCTGTGACAGAGGACGAGAACCCGAACCGCTATTTCAAGAATCCTTTAGGTGGACTCGCTCAGTATTACCTAGGGACGCTCGATGCCCTCGATCTTATGACCAGGAGCCGGCAAGCCGTGGCCAACATCGATGTCGGCGGGAGCGTCCTTGCTCAAAAGATGGACCTTGCAGTTAATCGCTTGCTTTTCGCCTCTACGGTCTGGACAGATATCGTCACCACCGATATCCTCGATGCTCTCAGCTCCTTCTGCCCACGCCAGCTCCCTCAATCGCCGGAGGAGCACTCGGGGTTGAGCCATGGTGCATCCTGCCGACAGATGTCATACCGAAAAAGGTTTCTAAAACACCAGAGCATGAGGGGCGTATCTGTCGCAGTATTCGGAAAGTTTAGGGACGTCTTCATCGAATTTTGCTATCATGGCTATCAACTGGGAGTGCTTAGGGACATCTCTCCTAATATCAGTTGTGTCATAAATTATATGAAATAGGGAATCAGGACCAGCGCAGAACTCAATTACACCGATGTATCTAGATAAAACAGCGGTAGTTGCCAGTGCCACTTTTTTGTGAGCAGGAAAGTCTCCAAGAAATATTTCACCGAGATAATCCCCGGAGAGGATGAAGCGGAAATCTACCCGTAAAAACGCAGCGGCTTCAGGGCCAACTACCGCTTTTACAAATGGAAGCAAGTCACATCCTATTCCGATCAGGTTAAACGCGGTGAGCCTCAATTTCGGATATAGAGGGACAACCAGATTCCAAATCACAACCTCCTGCGCAAACTTTTCAAACCCCGCTTTGTTTGTAACGTACTTCATGCGAAAATCATTACCCTTGCAGACAAGTTCTGCTCTAGCGTAGGGGCCGAGTCTGTCGTCATGCACATAAATCCGCCTTATCATCCTAGACTTCAGGGTGTGCGACGGTGAAATTATGATTTTTGTCTGCTGATCCTCAGCATCGGAAGCATATTCACTGAAACCGACGACAGTAACATCATGTGCTTCGACTCGCTCCTCTGGATCTGAGATTTTCAAGATAACGGGGATGCCAGAGCGCACGTAGCATTTCAGCGCCAGTGCTGCCATTTCTGCTTCATCTTTCGGTTCAACCCATAGGGGAGAGTATCCAAAGTGGCGTATCGCCTCTAATACCTGTTCGTCTTTTAAACCAGAAGCAGCAGGAAAAGCTCGGTCCCAAATGACGTTCTTGGTAGCAGCCTCGGTAACGGCAAAAGGAGTGGGTGCTCGTCCCCCATCTGTGCGTACTATCCTTGATAGAGCGCACCAAATTGCTGTCGTAGCACATGCTCCCACCGCCTGTTCCTGCTGCTGAAAAGGGATGCCATTAACTGGCAACCTTAACCCCGCCATATGCACTATGTATGGCGATGGCGGCAATGCGTAACACCTATCTTGATCACCGGATTTGTAGGTCGCCAGTATTGTCCTTCCGATTGGAGCGGACGGAAGAGGGCGAATCACAGCAAATCCGAGGTAATTTTTAGAAAGCTCACCACAGACATCCGCATAGGCACCATTTGCGGCATCTAGTAGGAAAGCGCCAAATTCGGCCTGGTCGAAGCGGTTTTTGAAGAAGTGTACTCGGGTTGCCTTCGGTTTAGGGGGGTGAAGTGCTGTGGCGTAATAACGGGTGTATTCCTCAAGGAAATACCGATCCACATAGGGGGTTTCAACTATTATTGTACGTGCGCCAGACTCGGGATCTGCGAGGTAGTGAGCAAGGTACTTTGATTGAAAAAAGGCATCTGTTCCCGTAGGGGCACAAGATGCCTTTTCTATTTCTCTCAGCAAAGCATCCTCGGTGAAAGTGAGGACACGGAACGATTGCTTCCTCATCTCACACGCGAAGGGATATCTGATGCCGAGGACGGAATTAAAAGTTTTGCAGCCCTTTTTTCAATTGTACAACGCAACGCTGCGCCTTCCTCATGAGCCTTGCGAAGGGTTTCGGCATCTATCCGCCCACCGGAGGGAGTGTAACGCCAGTGTCCTGCGGGCGCTGTCTCTCTTTTGAGCGCAACCGCTGTCGCTTCCTTGAATCCTAACATTCTAACCTGCCTCAGATTTGTTTTGGCAACCCTAAAAGGGTTCTTAAAAAATGTCAACAAAAAACTCTGTCGGAATCCCATTTCCGCTCACCTCCGAGCCAGTCCGAGAGCTATCCCCATCACAATACAACATTATACCATCTCTTCGGCAGAAGGCTAAAGAAACTGAGGTAGCCCCACTGTTCCTCTTTTTAAATGCGCGTGGGGGAAGGATAGCGGTGTTCTCTTCTATGCACCATGCTAGGGTCGCTGTTCACGCGACCCTAGCATGGTGCAAGGCCCAAAGTCAATTCCCATTTTTACTGTTCTGCTACTTTGGTACGAACGAGAATGCTATGGAAGGAGGATAGCAGCCCTTGGGTTATACTTAGTCATTTTTCAGAACTCCGGCCGTTCCTGCCGTCGCCACTGATGGCGGGAAACACCTTCGTCATGCATTGCCAAAGAGACGGCATGGATGGTGTGGACCCGTACGCTGTCCAGATCGATGCGAAGGGTGACAGGAAGGAAAGATGTGGGGACAGTGCCTAGATCTGAGACCGCGTCCAGAAGGAAATCGTGGTCGGAGATCCTCCTGTCGAGTGGTTGTGTCTCCGGGGGGAGTTCTTCTGTGACCTGATACTCCTCCTCGGGCCCTTCCTCATAATGCCGCTCCAGGGCTACCTCAATCTTTGTTCCCTTCGGGAGCTCATACTCCTCGACTTTTGAGGCCTTGTGAAAAAGAGCCATGTTTAGTGCCTTCCCATCGGATTGAACCGAAGGAAAGATGATACCGTCCAGCGGGGGAGAATTCTCTGTTGCCAAGAAGTCTGCGATGGCCTGTGTGGGCAGGTATTCGAATCGCTCTCGCTCTGGAAGGACTGGAGAAGCAAGAAGTTCGTTCAGGCTTCGAAGGAATACAGCACGTTCACCCCTGTCTGCAAAATTAGGATCAAAAATGCTTCCGTGGCAGACCATCTCCTTGAGCGCTTGTAGGTCGAGGAGGTGAAGTCGCCGTAAGATCTCGAACCGCGCCACAGTGACGCGACTCCCAACAGGAGGGCGCACCTCAGTAATGGCGGTCTCCGGACCGTTCGCCCCATAGAAGACTGAGATTCCTTCGGCATTCATCCGGCCGGCCCGGGCTAGATGTGGCGGTGGAGGTCCCAACTCGCGGTCAGGCAAAGCCAAGACAGTCTTCAGTTCTTCATCGGACTGACAGCAGCGGGCACGATAGATTTCGGTGAGATTCGTGCCGGGACCTGCACTGACAATAATAGATCGATTATTTCGGGTCCGCATTTTCTCAAGGCCTCGAAACGTCGATTCTAACAAGTCATACGCGGAGCGATTGAAGAAGCGAGCCTCTGTCTGCAACGACAACTCAAAGGCTTGCCACCTCTCCCGCCAAACTCTAACATCCCAAGGGCGGTCGGTATAATGCGCCTGTGCTGAGAAGGGTGTTTCTTCTCCACACTTTGCAGAGTCCCTGTCAAAATATTTTTCCTCGAGAAGTTGTTGTAGGTCAGCCGCCGCTGCTTCAGGAACCTCGGTAGCATCCCTTATTGCCTCCTCAGTCGGCTCTCCCTCCCTTTCCCACTCGTAATCGCTCTCACTGTCCCGCATGAGACCATACTCCCAGTCTGCAGGTTCACTGGAGGTCCAGACGTAATGCTGCTCGAACGCTGCCTCTATCCTCTCGGCCATCTGCGCTAAGGTGAAACAGCGCCTTTTCCCCCCACAGTAGTGGCACTTGCGGACCTTCCCCAGACTATTGATCTCGGAACTTAAGTAGCTTTCACCAACACACTTGCGGCAGATTGTTTGGTTCTCCAAATTTTCAGGCATCTATGGATCCCTTGGGCTTCCTGTCATGAATGCGGATCAACCGTGTAAACAGCGGTACATGGCTTTTTAGCACGCTTAAAGACTTTTGTTAAGAGTGGTTGTGATTTTTCAGCAGCACTTGACCCCCCTGGGTTTCATGACTATTGTCCCCCAGGCACGGCGCTTTGCTATGGGGTGTTAGCCTATCACATGGTGGCCCTCTTTGTTGCCTTCATTTTGCGGTAGCTCTCACCCTCGATGACTATCTGATGGGCGTTGTGGGCCAGCCTGTCGAGGGCCGAGTTGGCTAACCCGCACATTCTGGAGTCTTCTCTCCAAGGCTCCCTGTTCCCTGGCGCGCCACCTCGTCGGAGAGCACCACCTCCAGGAATTCCAGGTGGGCGAGCTTGTTGCCCCTGGCATATCCACTGGTACTAGTGATTGGTCCCATCAGTTCTCAGACAACCACCAGGGACAGACCACTTCCCTGCAGCCAGAGGATCTCACTGTAACGCCCCCCATAGATGCTCGGGGGCCAGAGGTAATTTTAAATAGGAAAACATCGGGGAGGAAAACAGAGGCCACGCGAGAGGCCACGCAAAATTAAAAAAGGCACTTACGGGTTAACGTAAGTGCCTGAATTTATGGTGCCCAGAGACGGAATCGAACCGCCGACACGAGGATTTTCAATCCTCTGCTCTACCGACTGAGCTATCTGGGCAAGGAATCAACTTTATACTTCGTATCTCACTTCCTGTCAACCTTTTTGTGTCACTCGATGAAAGGTTTATTCTACTTTGTTTCTTCACTTCGCGACACTTCGCGAAGACTAGGCCCGGGAAATGAAACGGCCGTCCCGGGTGTCTACCTT
>Ga0209123_1003680_pt1 | contig 11235 bp, 7 predicted proteins | sample BarGraIncu00431A_FD_184500 | JGI IMG/M metagenome (GOLD analysis project Ga0209123, IMG submission 184500) | Arctic peat soil microbial communities from Barrow, Alaska, USA - Barrow Graham LP Incubations 004-31A (SPAdes) (version 2) | ecosystem: Environmental > Terrestrial > Soil > Wetlands >...
ACTTTTCGATTCCGTCGACAATGATTGTTTCACGGAGCACGCCTTTGGCCAGGAGACCCCGGATTTCGAATACCACCTGGCTGCAATCACCAGCGGTAAGCAGTTCGATGAAGCGAGACAGAGACTCATCGCTATTCGTAAGATTCATGATTCTCACCTCCCGCAGTCTGCACATTCAGCCGCTGATCATTATGCGCCGACGATACAATTGGGCGTTGCATTCCAAATTCATCGAAGCAGCACAAGACAAACTAATTATATAAATATCATTACCAGTTTTTACCAATAACTGTTTACCACAATTGTTTACTAGCCTACTAACACCCGGGAGATTTGGGTAGCGCACACGAAGGCCACACCGGTTAGTTAATGTCGTGTCATGGAAGGCGGGTACCAAACTATTTTAGGTGGTAGGTGTCGTCTCAGAAAACGGGAAATAAAGCACGTTAAGGATACGATGAGGCCGGAATCCAGCGGTACAACGTTGGCACGGATACCCCGAGATTTTTGGCCACATCACGAGGTGGTACGCCGTTAGCCAGCAACTTTTTGGCAGACTCGATCTTGCTGTCGGTCATTTGCCGCTTACGTCCACCTTTACGGCCAAGCTGTCGGGCGACTTCTAGCCCTGCACGAGTACGCTCCACCGTCAATTCCCGCTCCATTTGGGCGAGGCTAGCCATGATGTGAAAGAAAAAGCGGCCTAAAGTTGTGCCAGTGTCAATGGCGTCGGTTAGGCTCTTGAACTGGGCACCTTTCTTGTGCAAATCGCCTACCAGATCGACAAGGTTCTTCACGCTGCGGCCAAGTCGGTCGAGTTTCCAGACGATAATGGTATCACCCTCACGCAGGATTCCCAACAAGTTGTCCAGTCCGGGTCGCTCAGCCCGACTACCGATTGTCTTATCCTCGAAAATCTTCTCACAGCCTGCCTTGGTCAAGGCTTCGATCTGAAGGTCCAGATTTTGATCTTGCGTGGAGACACGCGCATAGCCGATTACCATGGTCTGATCCTCTAATGTACTTAATTGCTTACAGCTTTTGGTCCCGTGTTCGCACTTGAATTTCTGGCGTGTTTTTTTAGGGTTTCCTCTATCAGTTGTAGGCACGCAGCGAAATTAATCGGCTTTGAAATAAATGCGTCCATGCCGGCGTCCTGACATCTCTTCTGGTCCTCTACAAGAGCATGCGCCGTGACGGCAATGATGGGAATGTGGCCAGTGCGGCTTTGCTCTTTCTCCCGTATGACGGTGGAAGCGACAAAACCATTCAGGAGAGGCATCTGCACATCCATCAGAATAAGGTCGTATTCTCCACTCCCCCACATCTCGACCGCTCTCTGCCCGTTCTCAGCAAAATCGACGTCATAATCAAACTTTTCAAGCAACCTCCCGAATATCTGCCTGATTACCGGATCGTCCTCGGCAAGGAGAATGCACGGCCTTCTTGTTACTTTCGTCCGGCGAGGCACTCTAGATAGCGCAGTTTCCTCTGGTGTCTTAATGACGGAGTGTTCTGGTTTGGCCAGGCTCAAGGGGATGGCACAGGTAAAGGTGCTCCCTTTTCCCAATGTACTCGTAAAAGAGATGGTTCCCCCCATGCGTTCAACGATTTCCTTACTGATCACCAGGCCAAGGCCAGTGCCGCCGTAACTACGGGAGTGCGTCTCGTCAACCTGGCTGAAATTGCGAAATAGGAGGTCTCTCTTGCCATCGGGAATGCCGATGCCGGTGTCGGTAACGGTGATGGTAAAGTCTCTCTTGCCACTTGGTGCGCAGCTGCCCGCCGATACGCTAATGTTTACCTCCCCTTTATCGGTGAACTTTACTGCATTGCCGGCCAGGTTGGTCAGGACCTGGTTCAGCCGTGTCTGGTCGCCTAACAAGACCTCCGGCACGTCGTCTGCAACAGCGAGGTTAAGAGCGAGTCCCTTGTTACTCGCGAGGGGGAGAAGCATGCCGAGTACGTCTTTTGCGCATTCCCGTAGAGAAAATGGTTTCTCTTCTATAGTGAATTTGCCCATCTCGATTTTCGTCAGGTCGAGGATATCGTTGAGTAACCGGACAAGGGAACTGGCCGATGTATGGGCTTTGCTTATGAAATCCTGTTGCTCCGCGTCGAGGTTCCCGAGAAGGAGGAGGTTGAGCATACCGAGAACGCCGGTCATCGGGGTCCGCAACTCGTGGCTCATGTTGGCCAGAAACTGGCTCTTTACCTGAGAGGCCGCCTCGGACTTTGCAGCCATCTCGTGGGCCGTGGCTGTTGCTTCGAGGAGTCGGCTGTTTGTTTCGAGTAGCGCCTCTTCCGCCTGCTTACGCTCGGAGATTTCGCTCACCACGATGCGAACGGTGGGCGTGCTGTCGGGATCTTGCCCAGGGGTTCTGGAAAGGTCCTTATCGACGGTGGCTGTCAGATGCGCCCAAAATATCGTTCCATCCCTTCTCACGAGCCGCAGTTCCCATGCCTGCTGCTCACCGGAACCAAGGAGTTGTTTGCGATGCAGGTAGTAGGTATTTTGGTCTTCCTTCAGGATGATCTTGCTGATTGGGCGTTTGAGTAGGCTCCCCCGCGTCACACCAAGCATGGTAGCAATAGCAAGATTGGCCTCTTGGATCAACCCCTGTTCGCTGAGAGTCAGATAGCCGACCGGTGCCAGGTCGTACAGGTCGAAGTAGCGTGCTCGTGAGCATTCCAGCTCATTCTGAACACGGCGCAACTCCTCATTCTGTATCTCCAGCTCGATCTGATGCACTCGCAGATCATGAAGGAGTTCTTTCGCCTCTTCGGGCGAGAGCGTTTCCGTGGGGTCAGACTCGTTTGCGCGGAACCTTTCTTCGGCTCTCTGGCGGAGCGCCTGGGCTGATTTAGTTGGTGTGTCTGCCATGAATTGGCCCCTTTTAGTCTGGTGCTGTTTGAGGCACCTTGCCTCAAGACCACAGTTACCTGTGGAGTACCGCCGATATGAGCGGAACTCGCCCGCAGGACGCTATGAGCGAATAATCCGGGGAAAGAAGACGACCGACGAATGTATATTAAAACGCTCTGTTTTCGTTAGTTGTGTCAAGCACTAAGCGCACTTTTGCCGCCAAGTCAGTCATCGAATAGGGCTTTTGAATGAAATTTACAGATCCGTCAACCTCCCCGTGATCAGCAATGATATCTGCTGTATACCCAGACATGAACAAGCACTTTAGGTGCGGATTCAGGGAAAGCATACTTTTGGATAGGTCCCATCCATTCATCTCGGGCATTACAACATCAGTCAATAGCAGGGATATCTCCCCTATGTGTTCCCTGGCTCTTTCAATGGCTTCATGCGGGGAGTTCACTGCCAGCACGGTATATCCTTGTTTCGCTAGAATCATAGAAGCCATTATTAGAACTGACGGCTCGTCTTCTACCAATAAGATGGTTTCCTGGCCATGTTCGGGCAATTTATCCATGTATTCTGGCTGCACTTGCACGGCAATGGTCGTTTGCTTGGGCAGATAGATGGTAAACGTTGTCCCCAAACCCGGGTCGCTGTGGACTTCAATGAAACCATTATTCTGCTTGACTGAGCCAAACACTGTAGCCAGGCCAAGGCCGGTGCCTTTTCCTATATCCTTAGTGGTGTAAAATGGCTCGAAAACATGGGCAAGTGTTTCCTTATCCATGCCACAGCCGTTATCGCTTACGGTAAGTTGTACATACTCACCAGGCAATAACCCTTTATGCTGGACACAGTAGCCCTCATTGATAACGCTATTTTTTGTCGCAATGGTGATTTCACCGATACCCCTTATGGAGTCACGAGAATTGGTACACAGGTTGACTAGAATCTGGTTGACCTGAGCCGGGTCAACCTTGACTGGGAATATGCTTTCCCCTGGCTGCCAACATAAATTAATATTCTCTCCTATCACACGTTCCAACATCGATAACAAGGCGGCTACGACACCGTTTAGGTTTAGCACTTTGGATTCGATCGTCTGTTTGCGCGCAAAAGCCAACAACTGCCGGGTGAGGTCGGCGGATCGTTCGGCAGCCTTGCGGATTTCCTCTAGGTGTATATACATTTGATGGGATGCATCCAAATCCATCAATGCTATGTTTGCATGGCCAATGATGACACTTAGCATATTGTTAAAATCATGTGCCACACCACCCGCCAAGCGGCCTACCGATTCCATTTTCAACGCCTGACTTAGCTGGGCATCGGCATTAATCTTCTCCTCCGCAGCCAGCTTTCTCTCGGTAATGTCGCTCAACACGATGCTGAATACGAGCGAATCATCGGCATCTTGACCTGAATTTGTGGTGATATCATGCTTTGCGCTGGTTGATAGATGTGCCCAAAAAACGGTCCCGTAAAGGTTCACCATGCGCAGCTCAAAAGCCTGCTGTTCATCGGTCTCAAGGAGCTTTTTGCGGTTGAGGTAGAAGAGGTTCTGGTCTTCCTTAAAGATAAACCGGCTGATCGGCTGCATGACCAACGCAGACAGTGCAACGCCGAACATGGTAGCAGCAGCGATGTTAGCCTCCTGGATCAACCCCTGTTCGCTCAAGGTTAGATAGCCGGCCGGCGCCAGGTTATACAGCTCGAAATAGCGCGACCGTGAACCCTCCAGCTCATGCTGGGTACGGCGCAACTCCTCGTTTTGCATCTCCAGCTCGATCTGATGCACTTGCAGATCATGAAGGAGTTCTTTTGCCGCATCGGGCGAGAGCGTTTCAGGGGGGGCGGCCTCGTTTGCGCGGAACCTTTCTTCGGCTCTCTGGCGGAGCGCCTGGCCCGATTCGTTAGTTGCCTTTATCATGAATTCGCCCTCTTAAGCTCGACGGTAATCGAGGAACCTTGTCCTAAGTTCGACTGAACGCTGAGAATACCGCCAATCAATCTAGCTCTCTCCCGAATGTTAATGAGTCCCCACCCGGACCCAGTCGGCTTTGGCAACGCTTCCGCAAACACGAAGCCCTTCCCGTCGTCTAAGATGGTGAACCGCACAAACTCCCCTACTTTGCTCAGGGAAATGGTCACCCTCGTGGCAGCGGCATGTTTCCCGATGTTGCTCATTGCTTCTTGGGCTATGCGAAATAGTGCTGCTTCGTTCTTTATCGTAAGTCTCGGACATTGCGGGTCGATATTCACGATAACATCGATGCCGAACCGACCGGTAAATTGTTCCGCATGCGAGTATAAGGCAGGAGCCAAGCCGTATTCATCCAGTTGCAAAGGGTGCAATTCTACCATTAAATTTCGGACCCTGCGGCTCACCGCTACCGTTATCGTTTTCGAATCCTCTAGGATAGTCCTGAGATTGTTTCCAGGATCACAATTCAGCTGATTACTGGCGTAAGCCAGGTTGAGACCTAGCGCAGTAAGTTCCTGGGCGATGTCATCATGCAGATCTCTAGCGATACTTTTTCTCAGTTCCTCTTCCATTTCAATGAGGCGTTGGGCGTAATGATTGATTCTTCATCAGCCCGCTTGCGCTCGGTGATGTCGCTCAGGACGACGTAGATAATGACTTCCCCTTCGGATGCCTGCTCTGAGGTCGTGGCAGTATCCTGGTTGGCGCGGATCTCCAGACACGTCCAGAAAACCGTCCCGTCACCTTTTACCATCCGCAGTTCGCACGCCTGGGGCTTGCCGGTCTTAAGGATTTCTCTACGACACAGGTAGTAGGTATTTTGGTCTTCCTTCAGGATGATCTGGCTGATCGGCAGTTTGACCAGTGCGCTCCGCACCACCCCAAACATGGTCGCGGCAGCAAGGTTGGCCTCCTTGATCAGCCCCTGCTCGCTCAGAGTCAGATAGCCAACCGGCGCCAAGTCATACAGGTCGAAATAGCGCGCCCGTGAGCATTCCAGCTCATGCTCAGTACGGCGCAACTCCTCATTCTGCACCTCCAGCTCGATCTGATGCACTCGCAGTTCATGGAAAAGTTGTTTAATTTCACTGGGTGAGAGATTCTCCGGATTTACGGCCTCGTGTACTCTTAGATTATTTTCGGCGCGCTGTCGGAGTGCCTGGCCTGATCCGGTTGGTGTTTTTATCACGGACCCGTCACCACTCGGTCTTTAACCCCGCTAGCCCGCTCCGTCGTAGCTATCGCATACACATGGCCAGCGTCTTTCAACAACGCGGTGGCGGTAAGCCACACTTCCACGACCGTGCCATCTTTGGCGATCCGTTGCGAGCGATACGGCTCCAATAACTCATTGTGAGACAATTGCTGTATCCTTTCCATCGCTATCTCTCGCAGCTCTTCGGGTATCATCTCGCGGATGTTCCTGTCCAGCGCCTCCGACTCATTCCAGCCGTACAACCTCTCCGCTGCTGGATTCCACGCTAGTATGCGCCCCTCCATGTCTTGCAGCAAGATAGCATCGTGGGAATCGCGCACCACCACGGCCAGACGATTCAGATCATTGGCTTTCTGGAGCGCATCCCGAATCCGCTTAATTTCGCTGATATCGAAGAAGGTGATGACCGCCCCCTCGATAACGTTTTCAAGGGTGCGATAGGGACGGATTCGCATCAGAAACCACTCCCCTTCCTTGGTCTGCACTTGGACCTCTTTGGGAATAAGGCTATCCAGTACCGCTTTAATATCCTCCACTAGAGTGTCATAACCGACCAGGTTGGATACAATATGCCCAACCGGCCGTCCCACATCGGACAGGATTAGGTTGATAATCTGCGTGACGGACGGAGTGAAGCGCTGGATGAGCAGTCGGAAATCCACAAAGACCGTGCCAACGCCCGTTCCGGCCAAAAGGTTATTCATGTCATTATTGGCCCGCGACAGATCGAACACCTTGGTTTGCAGTTCGGTGTTGACCGTGGCCAGTTCTTCGTTGACCGATTGCAACTCCTCCTTGGACGTCTCCATCTCTTCATTGGTGGATTGCAACTCCTCGTTAATCGACTGCATTTCTTCATTGGAAGATTTGAGCTCTTCGTTGGAGGTTTCCAACTCTTCGTTCACACTCTTGAGATATTCCTCTTTAGCCCGCAGTTCCTGCTTCAATGAAGTGGTAAGATCATCGCTATCGAGTGTTTTATCACCGGGATCTGCCACCGAAGTAACCAATATTGGCAAATATTGTCCTATCGTCTGAGGTTCTTCCAGAACAACCAGATACAAGGTGAAATCGGTGACCGAGTCGGCAGTTGGCGGCACCGGCAGCACCGTCAGATTGACTGTGCTGAAATCGCCGTTTGTTTTGACACGTAGACCGGGGCGCTCTATCTTGCTTTTGTGCTTCACGACGCTGTGCAGGGCAGTGGTCAAATCCCGCTTCAGCCCTTCACGGGCCATCTTGAGGATATTCATAACCGGTTCGCCCGAAGCCAGTTGCAAATATCGGCCGGTGTTGCCGTGGATGTAGAGTATCTCGCCCCGTTCGCTCACGAGAACACTGGCAGGCGCGTACAGCTCCAGGAGAGTTCGCTCGGTTGTCACGCGCAGGGAAACTTTGGCTTCGCTCGATAGCAGACCTGAGAGTTTAGGTGCATGCATATCTATTCCTAGGGGAGGGAGAAACCGCGCTAGAGGCAAGTGCTGTGCATTAGGCAGATCCGTTTTACGCTGATATAGCTTTGAATGGCGATCAAGGGCGGAGAAGAGTTGGACATAGTCGCCGATGGTCTCGGAGGTGCCCAGGAAAAGCATTCCACCCGGATTCAGCGCATAGTGAAAGAGTGGAACCAGCTTCTTCTGTAATTCGCTGCCCATGTAGATCAGCATGTTGCGGCAACTGATCAGATCGAGTTTGGAAAAGGGAGGGTCTTTGATAACGTCTTGCTCGGAAAAGACCAGTAAGTCGCGAATCCCTTTGTTGATGCGATAAGCGCTGCCGTCAGCTTGTTTTGTGAAGTAACGTGCCAGACGTTCCGGCGAAACATCGGCGGAGATGATGGCGGGGTAGAGACCCTTTCGGGCCTGGTCGATGGCACGGATGTCAATGTCAGTGGCAAACAGCTGGAGATTGTAAGTTTTTTTCAGCTTTTCCATCTGTTCCTGGAGCAGGATGGCAATGGAGTAGGCCTCTTCCCCGGTGGAACAGCCGCAGGTCCAGACACGGATGGTTGCACTGTCAGGTTTGTTAGTAAAAAGGCGTGGGATGACCTTAGCCTCAAGCTCCGCGAAGGCCTCTGAATCGCGGAAAAAATTAGTGACGCCAATCAGAAGATCACGGAAAAGCGCCTCTACTTCGACTGGAGTCCTCTGCAAAAAAACGGTGTAGCTGCTTAGATCAGCAATCTGATGTACGGCCATACGCCGCTCGATGCGGCGGTTGACCGTATTTCGCTTGTACATGGAAAAGTCATGGCCGGTCTGGGAACGCAGCAGAATGAAAATCTTATTGAGAAAGCTTTCAGACTTGGGAGATGACAGGTGAGATGAGCGGGCAGTAATTCCGTGATGGTGGGAGGCGTAGGCGATCAAGTGGGTCGCCATCTCGTCCGCCGGCAGAATATAGTCCACTAGGCCGGTGTCAATGGCGTTACGCGGCATACCGTCAAATTCGGTAGTTTCGGGGAGCTGCGCCATAGCCATGCCACCCTCGCCTTTGACCGCCCGAATCCCAAGTGTTCCGTCACTGCCGGTGCCGGAAAGCACGATACAGATGGCACGTTCATGCTGATCCAGGGCTAGGGAGCGGAAGAAAAAATCTATCGGTAGCCGCTGTCCGCGAGGCAGTGCCGGTTCCAGCAGATTCAGAGTACCATTAAGAAAGGCCATGTCGTGGTTAGGGGGGATGATGTAGACACATTGGGGCTTCACCACGACGCCATCTTCGACCTCGAAGACTTGCATGCGTGTGTAGCGCCGGATTAGGTCGGTCAAGATGCTCTTGTGATCCGGCGCCAGATGCTGCACTAGGACAAAGGCCATGTCAGGGAGCTTATCAGCAGCCGCTGTCATGCCGGAAAAGAAGGCTTCGAAGGCCGCTAGTCCGCCGGCTGACGCGCCGATGCCGACGATGGGGAAACCGACAGCAGGCTGCATGGCCGTTATTTCTATCTTGTCGGCGTTTTCGGCGCTCTGCTGGGCCTCGGAGGTCTTGGCATCGCTCGGCGTTTCCGGTGCATTTACTTTGTCCTTTTTACTTCGTGCCACGCATGCCACCTCTCTTTTCTTCGAGCGAAAAATGCAACGCAGATTAGTACCATCTACACTTAAGACCTTTTCTTCGCCGTGACGGTTGTTTCGGATTTGCCACCTTAAATCGAAATGAACGCAGATTATCAAAACTCAGTGGCATGATAGCGAATCAATAGTGTTATTTCAAGAGCTGTTGACGATAATAGTAACACCTTGATTCTATGTGCCACATAGGTGACGTGACGAGGCTTCTTAAAAACCCTCGTTTGCGAGAGGATCAAATGCACCGTCGTTCGATTTTGTCCGCCGCCGAGCGAGACAGCCTGCTCACAATGCCCACGCCAAGGATGAGCTGATCCGGCATTTCATCTTCAACGAAACCGACCTGTCGATCATTCACCAGCATCGTGGCCCGGCGAACCGGTTGGGCTTCGCCGTCCAGCTTTGCTACCTGAGATTTCCCGGCATAATCCTTGGCGCCGATGAATCTCCGTTTCCGCCCTTACTTCGACTGGTAGCGGCGCAGCTCAAGGTGCCGACGGAAATCTGGGACAAATACGGCCAACGCGAGCAGACGCGGAGAGAGCACCTGGTGGAACTGCAAATGGTGTACGGGTTCAAGCCCTTCACCACGAGCCACCAACGACAAGCTGTGCACACACTAACCGAACTAGCCTGCAGACCAACAAAGGCATTGTGCTAGCCAGTTCGCTCATTGAAGACCTGCGGCGACAGACCATCATCCTGCCCGTCATGAACGCCATCGAGAGCGCCTGTGCCGAGGCCGTCACACGAGCCAATCGGCGCATCTACTCAGCACTGACCGATTCCTTGTCGCCAGTACATTATCAGCGCCTGGATGATCTTCTCAAACTCAAGGAAGGTAACAAGACAACTTGGCTGGCCTGGCTGCGTCAGTCGCCCTCCAAGCCGAACTCGCGGCACATGCTTGAACACATCGAGCGTCTAAAAGCCTTGCAAGTGCTAGAGTTGCCCGTAGGGATCGAACGGCAAGTTCACCAGAACCGCTTGCTCAAGATCGCCCGCGAAGGCGGGCAGATGACGCCCGCCGACCTGGCCAAGTTTGAAACACAACGGCGCTACGCTACCCTGGTATCGCTGGCAATTGAAGGCATGGCCACCATCACCGACGAAATCATTGATCTGCACGACCGCATCCTTGGCAAGCTGTTCAATGCCGCAAAGAACAAGCATCTACAGCAGTTCCAGGCGTCAGGCAAGGCCATCAACGAAAAGGTGCGCCTGTACGGGCGCATCGGACAGGTCTTGTTGGAAGCCAAACTGAGTGGCGAAGATCCTTTCGCAGCTATCGAAACAGTGATTTCCTGGGATGCCTTTATGGCCAGCGTCAGCGAGGCACAGAAGCTCGCTCTGCCTGCTGACTTTGACTTCCTGCCTCGCATCGGCGAGAGCTACGCCACGATGCGCCGCTACGCACCCCAGTTCCTTAATGTGCTCAAACTACGGGCGGCGCCGTCCGCCAAGGGTTTGCTTGATGCCATCGACGTTCTGCGCGGCATGAATGCCGACAACGCCCGCAAGGTTCCTGCCGACGCACCAACCGAGTTCATCAAGAAACGCTGGGAGAAGTTGGTTCTTACTGATTAGGGCATCGACCGGCGCTACTACGAACTATGTGCTCTGTCGGAACTCAAAAACGCGCTGCGCTCAGGCGATGTTTGGGTGCAAGGCTCACGGCAATTCCGGGATTTTGACGAGTATCTTATACCAGCTGAGAAATTCGCCGGACGTAAGCTGGCCAACGACCTGCCACTTGCCATATCGACCGACTGCGACAAGTACCTACATGACCGATTGTTGTTGCTGGAACAACAGCTCGAAACGGTCAATCGCTTAACCGCCCACCCCACTTGTCAGAATATCAGGCTACTTTGTACTTGGTGGTTCGAATGTTGATGGTCTCGCAAAAGCCAGGTTTTTGCGTAACGTACTGAATTAAATCCACAATTACTGTATTTACTGTTTGTATCGAGTTGACGTTTATGATATATTGCCTTGCAAATACAGTTACTTGCAAGGTGCGATATGATTCACATCAAAGACCACAAACAGTACGACATGTTCAATCCATTTGACTATCTCGGACCGAAACGTC
>Ga0209123_1003683_pt1 | contig 11231 bp, 14 predicted proteins | sample BarGraIncu00431A_FD_184500 | JGI IMG/M metagenome (GOLD analysis project Ga0209123, IMG submission 184500) | Arctic peat soil microbial communities from Barrow, Alaska, USA - Barrow Graham LP Incubations 004-31A (SPAdes) (version 2) | ecosystem: Environmental > Terrestrial > Soil > Wetlands >...
CGCGAGGTTGCACTTTGGAGCTAGCAGGACGACCATAATTCAAACAAAGAGGGTTTTTGCAGAAATTCACCTGGATGCCGTTAAATGTCGCAGGTATCCTTGGAGGTTTTGTGACGAGGTCTGATCCCATAAAAATGCCCCTTAACTGAAAATCAGCTAAGAGGCATTATACTTTACATTTTTCGGTTTTCAACACCTAGTCCGACCGGCTTGCTATTAACCCGGTGGGCTTTTTATTGTCCGGCCGTCAAGGAAGGTGGCTGCACGCCCGCAGTACATGTTTGTCATCCTTTTCCCTTCATTCTGGAGTCTTTACTCCTCTTTTGCGGCGTGCTTTATTGTTTCTTCCGATAATTTTAGTTCGTGCCATGTATTCCCTTTTCCCTTCTGGCGCTATTCGAAAATAGATACATACAATAGATAGGCATTGCTGACACAACAGAGTACCATAGGGGGTCTAAGGAAAAAGAGCGTCAGCAGCGGAAAAGAAAGGGCAGCCGGGCTTCGGCACTGCCAGGGCAACGGGGATCGCGATAGGCGTGCCACAGAAAACAATGGAAAATAAAGCACCTCAAGCCGGGGGCATCTGCCGCACCGGCCCATGCATTCAGTTAAAAAGGAAAAGTGACCGCGCCATGGCTGAGAAAAAAGTCCCTCAAACAGATGGAGCCAAACTGCGCCGCATTGCAGAAGAGCGGCTCCGTGGGAATATTGAAAACGAGCCTCGTTTACCTTATGAACAGCAACGGCTCTTTCACGAATTGCAGGTGCACCAGATTGAGCTGGAGATGCAGAATGATGAACTCCACCAGAGCAGGGCTGATCTGGAAACGGTGCTGGGGAAGTACACCGATCTCTACGAGTTTGCTTCGGTAGGCTATGTCACCCTCGACCGCAAAGGGATTATCCACACCATTAATCTTACCGGAGCCAGCCTCCTTGGGGCTGACCGCTTCCACCTGAACCGAAGTCGCTTCGAGCGTCTCGTCGTTGAGACGGCCCGTCCCGGGTTTGCCGCCTATCTGGAAGGGGTATTTTCCAACCAGGGCGCCAAAACGTACGAGCTGGAACTCCTCAAGGCAGGGGTGCTTTCAATCGAGGCAGTGCTTACCGACTCAGGGCGGGAATGTCGCATTGCCCTGCTTGATAGCAGCGAGCGCAAGGAAGCTGAGGCGCTGCGCAGAGTGGCAGAGGCGGCAACGGGGGCGCTTCTCAAGGTGGAAGTAGCAGCAGCGGAGGCACTTCTGAAGATAGAGGAAACCCTGCTTGCTCCTCAAAATGTCAACGCGGAGATAAAAATTGCGCTTTTGAAGTTGGAAAAGTCAGCAAAGGTTGCTCGTCTGAAGGTAAAAACAGCCGCCGAGGTGGCGGCGGCGTGTTTTGGTGCAAACGAAACAACCGAGGCCACTCAAAATTTGGCAAAGGCAGCAGAGGCTGCGCGGCTAAAGTTGGAAAAGGTGGCAGAAGTTGCCCAGCAAAAAGTACTCACGGCCGCCCAGGTAGCCTTTCGGAAACTGACAATACTGGAAAGCGAGCGCGCGCGGGTCAAGAGTGTGCTGCTTGAGAGCGAGGAACGGTTCCGGCTGCTGGTGGACGGGGTTAAGGATTACGCCATTTTCATGCTCGATGTCGATGGGTGCGTGATCAGCTGGAATGAGGGGGCCAAGCGGCTCAAGGGCTGGGATGAGCAGGAGATCCTGGGCCGGCACTTTTCACTCTTCTACACGGAGGACGCCGTGGCTGCCGGTCATCCTGGTCAAGAATTAGAAATTGCCGCGAGCGTCGGACGGCATGAGGAAGAAGGGTGGCGTGTTTGCAAGGACGGATCGAGGTTCATGGCCACGGTACTCATTACCCCGATCCGCAATGAGTTTGGGAGTCTGAAAGGCTTTTCCAAGATCACCCGTGACATAACCGAGCGCAAGCAGGCCGAGGAGACCCTTAAAAGATATGCTCAACTCCTCATCGAGCAGGAAGAAAACTTGAGAAAAAGTATCGCCAGGGAGCTTCATGACGACGTCGGGCAGGAGCTCACCGCCCTCGGTCTCAATCTGGCTTATATCGACAAATTCCTGCTGGCGGAGGCCGGGATTGATCTCAGGCCGACACTGAAAGACTCGCGAATGCTGGCAAAAGACATCAATCGTACGGTCCGGAATCTGATGAACGCACTGCGCCCCTGCCAGCTCGACGAATACGGTCTGGCGCCGGCAATCCGTACCTATGTGGAACAGTATGCGCAGCGAACCGGTCTCGCGGTCACCGTCCACGCCCCCTCCGACTTCCCGAGAATGTGCCCCCAGAAAGAGATAGCCCTCTTTCGCGTTACCCAGGAGGCGCTGAACAATGTGGTAAAACATGCGGCAGCGACAACAGTGGCGATAATTCTGGCCAGTAATGATGTCCCCTCGATCCGCCTCTCCATAACCGACGACGGCAAGGGACTGGCCCCGTGGGTTTCGCCTCCCCCGACGGGGTCCGGCCACGGGCTCACCACCATGCGGGAGAGGGCCGAGTTGGTGGGTGGCAAGTTCCGGCTTGATACAGCGCCCGGGAAGGGGACCTCCATTGTCATCGACCTAAGTGCCGGGCAATGAGGGTGATCAGCATCCTGCTCGTAGACGATCATGCAATGATTCGCAAGCTGCTCAGGCGGCATCTTGAACTACAGAGTGATTTTATCGTGGTGGGTGAGGCTGGGAATGGCCGGGAAGGAATTGCCAAAGCCGAGGACCTTAGGCCGGACGTGATCCTCATGGACGTTTCCATGCCTGGCATGGACGGAATAGAGGCGACTCGCATCATCTGCGAACGCCTGCCGCAGATAAAAGTCCTTATCCTCACCCTGTATGCTTCGAGCGAAAACTGCATTCGGGCCATGCAATCGGGTGCTTCGGGGTACGTCCTCAAGGATTCGGTAGACGAGGAGATCGAGACTGCAGTCCGCGCAATCATGAAAGGGTCCCATTATTTTGGTATGGGAGCGACCGATGCGGCGGGCAGGCTTTTTCCGGCGCCTTCTGGGCGTCCCCCTTGCCCAGGCTTGCCTGACATTTCAGAATGTTGAAGGTAACAGCCCTGAACTTTGCGGGTAGAGCTTGCGGAATTTTCTGCCAATACTCGCCCTGAGTCTCCTTGACGAAACCGAGCACGTCCTCAGAGTACAGTGCCTGCTCGCGGTTGTAACCGGCGGGGGAGCCCAGTAACAGCGAGAACCGCATCAATCAGCATCAATCAAAACATCTCACCAGCATCATGAATGTCATCCCTTACCACCTGCCCAATCCAGCGGACACAAACCTTGCTTCACGAATACTAAAAAGCCCACCAACCCCTAGTGGGCTTTTTAGTATCTTGTCGATGAGACTGATGTCAGCAGTGCCAGCATCTACCCCACTTCAAGAGGCCGAAAACCTTACTGGCGCCCCTCATGGCCAGAAAAGAACCAAGGGAGATCTGTGCAGCTGTAGATTCGGAGTAGCCTTCTCAGTGGCCCCAAAGCTATTGACAAACCGGCACTGCATGTGAAAACATTAATAATAGTAATAGAGCCCATGACAACTCATACAACTGTTGCCCAGGAAAACATACCAGCTCCCGGCAGGCAGGCGCAGGATTTACTGTCACTAGTGGCGCATCCGGCCGGTTCACTGGCAATGATGCGTTGGCCATTCCAGGTATGGGAAGCTTGGCGCACAGCGTGCCGATAGGTACTAAATAACCCCGGGCAATGGGCAATCAATCAAGGGAACAGGAGGCAATAAACCATGAGAAAGATGACACTACTTGTAGCCTGCTTATTGTCGGCCGCTGTGGCCTTCGGCCCAACAGGACTAATATCTGCAGCTGAGAATACCGCAACAGCCCCCGACAATACGAAGATGAACAAGCAAGAGAACATGACCGCCGACCAGCAAAAAGAGAGCCCGGCAGACAGGGAAATCACCCGGAAAATTCGTCAAGCAATCGTAAAGAACAAAACAATTTCCCAGTATGCGCATAATGTCAAAATCATCACTGTCAATGGCGCGGTCACCTTGAAAGGTCCCGTCAGGACGGAAAAAGAAAAAAAGATCGTTGAGAATACAGCCGCCCGGGTCGCGGGAAAAGCAAATGTGACCAGCGAGATAGAAGTGGCACCATCGAAGTGACCCAAGAAGTTGAAATTAAGGGGACAGCTCTCTGCTGCCCCCTGCCCCTTAGGGGCATCCACTTAGCATCAGCGTCCCATCTTGCGGGCAGCAAAGATCACCAGCATCCCGACCAGCATGGCCAGCAGCGGATTTCGAGTACGCACCACGGTCAGCGCCGTCAACCCTGCGGCTACCAGTCCCCACACTCCCTCGCTGACAATCGACGGGAGCACCAGCGCAAAGAGCAGGGCTCCGGGAAGCGCGTCCATCCCTTTACGAAATCTTCCAGCACGCGGAAAGTGTGCTGCCAGCAGCAGCCCGCCGAGCCTCAGCGCATAGGTCACCAGCGCGGCCAGGCCCACCGCCAGTAGTACCTGTGACTTAATAGCCGGGAACATCGGCGTCCTCCTCAAGGGCAGCTGTTTCCATCGGTCCCAGCATCGCTGCCAGGGCTCCCCCCAAACCTCCGATGACGATATACCACTTGCCGGGTAGAAAATGGTGCGCCAGCAAGGCGAGACTTCCTGCCACCAGCCAGGGGAGAAAGTCCTTTTTGCCCTGCCACAGGCCGACCGCCAGCGCGGTGAACACTGCGGTAAACGCGAAATCAAGAGCATACTCTTCGGGATGGGCGATAAACCCGCCGCCCAGCATGCCGCCCAGGGTGCCAATGCTCCAGGACAAGAAGAGAGTCACGCCGCCACCGAACAGGAACCCGACGGACGCCTTGCCGCGGCGCCCCTCCGCCATAGTGATAGCCCAATTTTCATCAGCGACCAGGTGCATCATGAAAATTTTACACAGCAAAGAGCGACCGGCGAAAAGAGGTTCCAGCGAAGCGCCGATGAGCAGATAGCGCAGGTTGATCACCAAAACGGCCAGTGCCATTTCGATAACCGGCAAGGGCCGGGTCCACATATCGACCATGACGAACTGTGCGGAGCCGGCAAAAACAGTCGTGTTCATGAACATGAGGTCGAGCCAACTGAGACCCTTCTGGGAGGCCAGCACTCCCAATACACTGCCGTAGGCCGCGACACTGGCGGCCATCGGCAGGTTAGCTGCAGCACCCCTAACAAAATCAGACTTCACCTGGTTCTCCCTGGTCATTGGATCTGTGCTTCATTTATCGAGGTCCATTTTTACCTCAGATAGAGGGAAAGGGCCAGCTTTGTGAGCTGCCCCTTTCCCTATTTTGACTAGACCACAGGGGGACGCCCCAAGAATCCAAACTACCCAGATACTGTTTTGAGTTACATATGATTCGTGGGGCGTCCCTTGGCTTGGGCGTCCCTTGGCATTCAGTCTTATCCAGTTCAAGCAAAGACGCCGATTAAGTCATTACCCTATCGGCTGGATGACCATGACATAACGGGCACGCTGGAAATACTGTGTTTGGGCGAGCCGTCCACCAATTTGTCAGTGAATGCCAGGTAGACCAGGACATTACGTTTCCGGTCCATGAATCTGACCACGTGGAGTCTTTTGAAGAGGATGGAGCGGCTTTTGGAAAAGACCTCGTCTCCCTCCTTGAGGTCGCGGGGAACGGTGATCGGTCCGATCTGGCGGCAGGCGATTGAGGCTTCCGAGCGTTCTTCGACCAGGCCCAGGGCCCCCTTTAAGCCGCCCTTGGTGGGATAACTGACGTGGCAGGTCACGCCAGGCACCTGCGGGTCGTCGAATGCCTCGACCACAATCTTGCTGTTCGGCCCCGTCATGACAAACTCGGTGCTCACTTCACCGATTTTTTCAGCCCAGGCAGGTGAGGCTACCAACAGCAAACCGACTAGAACGATGATTTTCTTCATGATAGTTCCTTTTCAACTTGGAGATGTAACCTCGAAACGTACTTTTAAAGTATAAATTCAAACATGAGGCTCATGCAAGCCAATCTCCACCGTCAGCTCCAAGCATCCTGCACTGCACCGGTGCAGAAGATCTATACATCGGTGAGTAGACGACTGTTACCACACTTCCAGCACTCGGTGAATTGTCCCTCGCTTTCCTCGCCGCAGGAATGGCATTTCCAAGCCGCCGTGACTTTAGCAGACAGCGCCTCTTCCACGATACGGTTAGCCTCAGCAAAGTCATTATCCTCGACACATATCTGAGGCCAGCATTCAATAGGCGGTATTTCGCCGACGCCAGCGGAAAGAAACTCATTTTTGAGCCAGCATCTTATCCCGTGCCCTTGCAAAACATTCTGGAATATACTTACCAGTGAGATATTTGCAGCACTGTAGACCGTCTTCATTTTCACTCCCTGTTTACCTGAACCTGATTCTCCCTGTCCGTCAATAGTTCGCGTTGTTATCTGCTTTGTAAGAGAACTGCCTGCGGGCCATGCAGTTGGGTGCTTCAGGCTACGTCCTGAAGGATCCGGTTGACGAAGAGATCGAGACTGCAGTCCGCACCATCAGGAAGGGGTCCCGGTACTTTGGTATGGCAGTGACCGATGCGGCGGGAGATAGTGGGTCTGAATTGGCGTTACCGTAGCGCCAGCGGAGGGGTTATCATCCAGCCTATAAAGCTGCAGTATTTCCTGTTCCGAGCGCTACACCTTCATCCTTGCGTCAGTAGTTGGACGGATCGGTCATTTAGTGCCGGAGCTGGGCATGGAGAATTCGTCCAGGCCGCTGCGCCAGATTGAAAGCATGCGGCCGCCTACCTCTTCAAAGTCCGGATGGTCCTTGATGTAGGGAGGAATCAAACTCGCTGCTTCGGACACGGCCTCGGCTACTCTGGCTATTATCTGTGTGGCTTGTCTTTGAGGTATGGAGAGCGCCTGCTGTGCAAACCCCACCAGCGTTTTTTGTGGCCACCATTTTTTGGTGCCGGCCAGATGGAGTGCAGGAATGTCATTATGCAGGTAGGCGGTCGTGGAGACGATGTCGTAAACGGGTGCGAGTGTCACCGGACCCTGGGGGTGCCGGTAGAGTACACCGAAGTTCTTTAGATGCGCATCGCCGTTTCGGACCATCGTTGAAAGAACGAGCGTAGCGAAGAACTGCGTACGGGCCGAGGAAAGATGTTCCGGGGATACAAAATCCTTGATGGTCCTCGCCGCCCTTTCGTAGGTGCTCTGGTACTTCCTGTCGGTTCCCAACCCCTGCAACGAGCAGAAATCCTCGAATCCGATATTTTCCCCGGTCTCCGTCGTATCGAAGCGCTGCATGACGAACAGTCGGCCGTTCTCCGACAAAGAGAAGTCCGGCACCGCGAGTCCTGCCAGCTTGGCCGCCGTCATGCAAAAATATTCGTTCGCCGCCAATTGGGGGAAATCGTCTCCCCAGGATTTGACGATGTAGGACGAGGCCGTGACAGTTGCCCGGTCGGTTGCCTCGACAATCACTTTAGGTTGGACACCCGAGATGCCTGAATGTGCCGCATGCCTGGCCACCAGTTCGTTGAACAGTTCCACCGCATCCGGGTAAGTGAGGATCTCTTCCAGTGACTCCGGCTTTTCGTTAACGGACGGGATATCGGAATCCGGCAGTGAAAACCGGTTGCGGCCGATCTGGTTCCCTCCGGTGATGCGCAGCAGGGCGATGTCGTCGACCACGAGCAGTTTGGCGAACGCGCTCCTGATCGCCTCGCGCAACGCTCCTTCGGGGACATTCATCTGGAAAATCGGGTGCAGAGACCGTTCAGAGATCCAGCTCTGCATGCGATAAGGCATGGTGAGCGATACCAGGTGCTCAAGCGGCGTGTCGTTGGGGAGATAATTGAAGAAGTAGCCTTCGTTTTGACCGAGGATGCCGGTCTTGTTGCCGCCGTTCCAGACGGCTAGTGACGCGAGAGAGGTCATTTCGCTCCGTGCTCCTTCTGCAGCTCCTCGAGGGTCGGCGGAGCCCCGGCCGGACGAACAGACAGCTCGAGACCGAGCACCTCAAGCACCCGCTCCACCTTACGAATGCCGATATCCGCCACGGTCCCCGCTTCTATCTGCCCCAGAGTCTTCCGGGAGATTCCCGACATGGCCGCCAGTTGCGCCTGCGTCAGCCCCTTTTCCTTGCGCGACAGGCGCATTTTGTCACCTAAATCCACCATCGATATGAGCCCTATGTTTCACATTTAGTCTGAATTTGAGTAAATGTAACATATAAATCACTTCTGTACAGTGGAAAAGAGGCGGCAGCCTGGTGGTTTTTCGGCCGCGCATATACAGGAATGAAGGGCACCCCGGTTGTTGGTGAAGAAAACAAGGGGACGCTCATGATTTCAGGGGCGTTACATCGCTTGGGCGTCCCCTCATTGCCTTCTATTTCACTCCGGGTTCACAATCGAGGTGAGGCAGGCAGAGGAATTCCCCCTACCCAGCGTCCGGCTCACCGCGTTTGGTATACTTTGAAGTGGAGTAAAACCTCGACATCATACAGGCCAAGCAAGCGCCCAACCAGTCAGTATGAGGCCGGACCGGTGCCGCTTAGCGACATTCCCGCGGGATGCAAGGAGACAGCCGCCATGACCAACCACGAAACCGTTGAAAAAGTCGGGAAGGAACTTGAGGCACTGGCAGCAAGCCGCGGCGTCTGCATCGCGGCCGTGGTGACCTGCGGCGATGGGGAGGGAATGATAGTCGTGGCCAATCCCCAGGCGAGTTACCCCCTGGTGCTGCTGCGGGCGACCAGGGCGCTGGAGGAACACGCGGAGCGGTTCGTCGAGAAGAACGCCCCGGAGGCCTTTGAATCCCTGGTACAGGAGGGGGAAGTCCGGGCGCCGGGAACGCCGCTCACCAGGACTGGGTGGATGAAGGATGGGTAACGGCGGGATAGCAGTTGAGATCATGGCTTTGCCCGAGGCGAGCCGGCAGCCTGTTGCTTATGATTGGACTATTGGATTAATCGATATCACGTTGACCATCGCGGGCGGTTCAGGCTACCATCAATAATAGCTGCGATTTCATGATCCGGGAGGTGGGTATGGAGTGTCACGGGTTCCAGGGAGGAAGTCGGGATGAAAGTGCCGGTAATATTCGTCACGGGTCAAGTTGGAAATGTCCAGGGAACCATGCTCGACCATCTGATTGCAGAAAAAGAGATAGCTGCATTTCGCAGATCCGATGGATGGGTCCAGATGGGTCGTGATCCCATGCGCCTCGCACCGCGTCCATCGGGTTCCAGACGGAACGATCCCAGGCCCGGGGGAACCAAGGATTGAGGGCGTTGCCGTGCATCCCAAAAGCTGTTGCCCTCTAAGCGGATTGGCCTAAGAGCAGCCTGGCCGAAGGATATCAATGGCTATGCCGGTGATGTATGTCCGGCCAATGAACGTGAGAGTGAGTGGTCCCTTCATGGACGTGCCAGTGTTCATGTACTTCGGTCATATCACCTTCTTCATGGACATGGTGGTGATGTTCGTCGTGGCTATGTTCATGGCTGTGGGCCATTTCTTCATGGGTATGGCGGTGCCGATGGACTTCGGTGTAGAGCAGAAAGATGCCGGCAATCATGAGAGAAGTCGCCAGCCAGTACGCGGCAGAGGGACGCTCCCCCAGTAGGGCAACGGAGAGCAGAGTGCCAACAAAAGGCCCGACGGCAAAGAAGGTCGCCGTCCGGGCCACACCGATCTTGCGAAGCGCCTCCACGAAGAGGACGAGGCTCAGGCCGTAACTCAATGCGCCTATCACCAAGGCCCCGCTCAGTTGGAAGACGCTGACCGATCCAGACGAAAAGAGAAGCGCCAGTACAATGGAGAAGGTTCCCGCAGCAAGCCCCTTGATGGATGCCAGGACTGTAGATGACAGTTCCCGCACGTCGCGGGTCAGGTTGTTATCTATTCCCCAGAAGATGCAGGCAAGCACCACCAGTATTCCGGAAAGAGAGAAATCTAGTCCCCTCTCCGTTTTCAGGACGACGATGACCGCGCCTACCAGGATGAGCGCCTTCCCCGACCAGACGTAAGGCCCGATGTACTCCTTGAACACCAGCCAGGCGATAAGCGTGGTGGCAACAGTCTCCAGATTGAGCAGAAGAGAGACTTCCGAGGCGGTTCCGTATTTGATGCCGTAGGTGAGGCAGAGCGGCGCTATTATGCCGCCGGCCACAATGGCACCGATGAGTTTCATGCGGTGCTGTGGGGAGAGTTCTCTCAACTCCTGCAGCGAGTTCTTGCGCTGAAAGGCAAGGACAATCTGCAGTCCGACTCCAGAGCCGAGATAGAGAAGCCCCGCCAGGAGAGCCGGAGACATGTCACCTATCAGGAGCTTGCAAAAGACTGGTGAGACCCCGAATAAGACGGCGGATAGTAAGGCAAGTAGTTGGCCGGTTAGTGCAGGCAGTTGTTCCTCCATCTTTTCACGGATAATTTCAACCAGCACCTTACCACACGAGCCGGCATGGAATCTACTGATCTACGCACAGTGTTCCCGGCGACGCGTCGGCCCTCCGTCCCAGCAGGGAAACCAATTAGGGAACCACTCTGCGTGTCTGTGAAGAGAAGTAAGCGGGGTCTTGTACTTTTTCAGCAGGTCATCGATAACGGCGAGGTTAATGGTCATGTAAACTCCTTGAGGTACCTTGGTGTACCCTTCAAAGGCCATTTACACAAACCTTTTTACACCTCCGGTCATCAATAACGGCGAGGTCAATGGTCATGTAAACTCCTTGAGCTACCTTGGTGTACCTTTCAAAGGCCATTTACACCCCCTTTTACACCCTCGGTGCATCGAAGAAGTTATCAGGTGTACCGGAGAAGTTATCAGGTGTACCGGAGAAGTTATCAGGTGTACCGGAGAAGTCGTCAGGTGTACCGGAGAATTCATCAGGTGTACCGGAGAAGTCATCAGGTGTACCGGAGAAGTCATCAGGTGTACCGGAGAAGATGTCAGGTGAATCGGAGAAGTCGTCAGGTGAATCGGAGAAGTCGTCAGGTGCGTCGGAGAAGTCACCGGGTGCATCGGAGAAGTCGTCAGATGCGTCGGAGAATTTGTCAGGCGTATCGGAGAAGTTGTCAGGTGTATCGGAGAAGTCGTCAGGTGTGCCGGAGAAGTCATCAGGTGTACCGGAGAAGTCGTCAGGTGTACCGGAGAAGTCGTCAGGTGTACCGGAGAAGTCGTCAGGTGTACCGGAGAAGTCGTCAGGTGTACCGGAGAAGTCG
>Ga0209123_1003684_pt1 | contig 11230 bp, 5 predicted proteins | sample BarGraIncu00431A_FD_184500 | JGI IMG/M metagenome (GOLD analysis project Ga0209123, IMG submission 184500) | Arctic peat soil microbial communities from Barrow, Alaska, USA - Barrow Graham LP Incubations 004-31A (SPAdes) (version 2) | ecosystem: Environmental > Terrestrial > Soil > Wetlands >...
ACTTAAAGAAAGATATAAAATTGCTTTTACCAACACCATTACTACCAATCAGAATATTAATTGGCTTCATTTCCAACTTCATCTCCCTGATTGATTTGTATCCTTTAATTTCAATATATTCAATCATTGTCGTCGATTTAAAATCTTGTAATATCCCTAGGTATTTTTTTAAATATCAGATGATGCTTTGTCATATACTCCTTCGTTAGCAAACAATTATCAGCGTAAATCACATACTGCTCGGCCCTGGTTTTCATCGTAGCCAGAAACGCATGATTCAGCGTCGTCACCCGATCATTCTCATAATTAAAATAATAGGCCGTATCGTTGTGTTTGCCCAGGTATGAGTTATAATTGATTAGTGATGAGTTATTCCTTACCAACTCATCACTTATCACTCCTAACTCATAACTTGTATGCGTTTCGCTGTACCAAATATACGCCCTTATCTTTTCAATCCCAACCAATTCGTTTAAAACACCCGCTTCAATAAATAGCGGCTGCCCCAATTCAAAATAATCGAAACTACCACCTGTTCCCTCTTTATCGCCATAACCGTTGATAACCCTTTTAACCCTTTCGGCAGTAATGGTTTCGGCATAATCTTCCATCTCAATCAAGATAAACTTCCGGTTGCCACCATCTTGTTTGTTTAAATTGAGAACGGCATGGGCTGTGGTGCCCGAACCAGCAAAGGAATCTAGGATCGTATCATTACAATCAGCAATTTGAGAGATAAGTTCCTGAATAAGCTCAAATGGTTTCGAAAACTCAAATAACCTATTATCAAATATTTGTTGGATAGAATTAGTTCCATCCCTTGTAAAATAATTTTCTCCAATAATCGAAGAATAGCCAGTAACATCATCTTTTAACTCATTAAAAAATTGCTTTTTTCGAGGACGCCCACTTGCTAGTTTAGGCCAAAGAATGCGATCTTCTATGATCATACGCCCCATTGTATTTCGATCATACCTCCATCCCATTTTAGGCTTTCCATAATTTATTAGCGTATTTGGATCAATCAAATCAAAATGCAAATTAGGTCTTTGTTTTTCATCTAATAATCCAACCATATTTGCACTCTGCCAAGATCCGCGTGGATCACCATCTGGATTTGAATATTGACTATAATCCCTTTCCAAACCTTTTAAAGCTGTTCCATAACAAAAAACATACTCATGGTCATTTGACACCCTATTTATATTTCTATTGTCTTTATTTTGTCTTGATTTCCATACAAATTGACATACAAATCTATTTCGACCAAAAATTTCATCACATATTAATTTCAGATTTGCTTGTTCGTTGTGGTCTATTGATATAAAGATAGCACCGTCCTCTGCCAGTAATTTATGTAGCAATTTTAACCGTGGATACATCATGCACAGCCATTTGTCGTGCCGGCTAAGGTCTTCGCTCTCTTTGCCAACTACTTGCCCTAACCACTTTTTTATTTTTGGATCGGTTACATTGTCATTATATACCCATCCTTCATTACCAGTATTATAGGGAGGATCGATGTAAATACATTTGATTTTGCCTTCGTATTCGGGTAAAAGAGATTTCAACGCTTCGAGGTTATCGCCGTGAATTATTTTGTTACCACTATTGGTTTCTTTGTCAGTTTGATTGCTATTATCAAAACCGTAAACGTGTTCTAATACTTTAAAAGGCACATCCATATGATGATTAATAACCTTCTCTTTTCCTATCCAGTGTAATGTGGGCATAAATATATTTAAAAATCGATGCTGGTTTGAATCGGTTAAAATACACAAAAAAATTTAACTAAAAGTAACCAGATAATCGCCCTAAACCTGAATACTCAACAGGTCAATACTTCGGAAAGAGCGTAACTATTCTGTTTAATTCATCTGCCGAAACCGAATACTCATCCTTTGCGTATATCAACTTACCAAAACCAACATATTACCACCTATGATAGCCGAGATAATAGAAAAGAACAAGGATCTGCTCCGGTCCACCGGCCCATTCACCAACGCATCTGCCAATTTCAGCAGCACAACCTATGATTCGTTGATCTGTTCTTTTAAAGCAACACAAATCGTAAATAGTTCATCAACTTTTGCGACGATGCAGTGTTGTCAGTCGATTATTGATATCCTCTACCGTCACTTTTGTTGGCAGAAAAGATGAAAACATCACAGATATCAATTTCGCCTAGCTCTTTCTTGTTGATTTCGCTCAACGCAGGTTGTTGAAAAGATTAAATCAGTAAGATTATGATTCACCAAACTTAACCAATTATGAGCAAAGTTTTTTTAAATGTGAAAATTAAAATATGTCATTTTGTATTTTGGCAGGTAAACCGAATGAAAACAATATGGTTGTCATGTAAAATCGAGGGAAAATGGATCTGAATAAACCTCAAATTGGCAAAAATACCTGAACAATGCCTGGAATTTATCATCGCTCACGAAATGGTTCAATTCCTGGAGAGGCAAAAATAGGCACTGTAAACACAATAATTTGTCCGATTGTTGGAGAATAATCAGCAATTAATTCTTAATAAATGAAAGGCATTAAATTTTTGCGAGGATCGGAAAAATGTTATTAAACCAGAATCCGAAAATTTGACACAAATTCTCCTATGAGATACACTACTTATACACATCTTTAATTAAACCTAGTAATTATATTATAATTGCGATCATTTAGCTACATTTGGCATCCTGTTTTAACCAAAACTAAAGTAAATGACCGAAAAGGAACGAATGGATGGTTTTCTTTTTGAGGAGTTGAAAAATGGAAACTCTCGTGCTTTTGATAAGATTTTCAACGATCGATATCCGAACCTGTGCCGTTTTGCATATTCAATTGTCCATGATGAAGATACTGTCCATAGCCTTGTTCAACACGTTTTCATTAAATTGTGGCAAAATCGGGCTTCGTTAAATCATATCGATCACCTGACACCTTACCTGACAATAATGGTCCGGAATCATTGTCTCAATTTTATCAAGCACGAAAAGCGAAATGCAAAATTAGAAGATATCCCTGCGGATGCACAAGCGGAGAACACAACAGAAAATCAAATTGATGCACATGACTTTGAAGAGCATCTGATTTTAGCACTCGCCTCACTGCCCGAAAGATGCAGGATGGCATTTGAATACAGCCGGTTCGAAGATTTCACGAATAAAGAGATCGCCCTAAAGATGGAGATCTCAACCAAGGGCGTTGAAGCATTAATTGGCAGGGCGCTTAAGTCATTGCGCATCTCATTGGTTGACTATTTACCTTCATCGAAGAAAAGCAATTCGAAAAGCCCCATCCTATTTGCACTTTTTCGGAAAGCCTTTGGCAAACTCAGTGCAAAATAAAACATCAAAGTTTTATTTCCCGATTGAATGCAAACACTGACAGATCGTGATTCAAAGGATTAATAAATTATAGATCCAATCTCTGCGTTTCCCTGCGTCCTTACGGGAAAGAACGTTTTAGTGAGAAAGAAGATTCCATTCCACTCAAAGTCCTTCCCTTTCTCCATCAAAATTTCTCAGCTTCAATTTTTCTTCATCCCCTATGTAGGGTACTCATGCCCTTTATTTGTCATTTCATTGAAACGAGCAAATTCACTGAACAATATTGCGGATTGAAATAGTACAGGCGAGTTCCATCCGACCTTTAAAAAACAAATCATCTACGGATGAAAACGACCAAACATGAAAATTGAAAACGACAATATATACGATCTGATTGCAAAGTCATTATCAGGCGAATTAACTGATGAAGAATCAGTTAATTTAAACGACTGGATAATGGCTGACAAATCAAATCTTTTGGAATACAATGATTTTAAGGAGATTTGGAAGCATTCCAATCGCCTGGCATTGCCTTCACAGATTGATCTTCCCAAATCCCTTGTTATAACCCGTAAAAAAGCGGGTATTGACAGAAAACAGATTAAATGGCTTATTGTTTTCGCACAAACAGCCGCAGTTTTGATTCTGGCAATTCTTCTTTCAGCTCTCTACAACCAACTTCCTGTTAAATCGCCAAGTGAAAAAGTTGAATCAATTGTTTATCAGCAGGTGAAAGCAAGTTATGGAACTCAATCACGTGTAGAGTTGGCCGATGGAACCATTGTTTACCTGAATTCCGGAAGTACTTTAAGGTTCCCTAATTCATTCAACGGAATGAAAACCAGAAATGTGGAACTTACTGGAGAAGGTAATTTTGAAGTTGCCAAAAATAATGCACAACCTTTCATCGTAGATATTCATAAAATCCAGATCAGGGTCCTCGGGACAACCTTCAATGTAGATGCATATCCTAACAATTCGTCGTTTACAATAGCCTTGGTAGAGGGAAGCATTGAACTACAACAGAAAGCCAACAATCAAATTGCCGACCTCCTGGAGATGAAACCGAACCAAGTTGCATTATACAACCAATCAGAAAACCAACTGCAATGGAAAACCGAAGATGATTTAAATAAATATACAGCATGGACAAACGGAAAGATAATTTTCTCCAATGATCCAGTTAATACAGTCATACAAAAACTTGAGAATTGGTACAATGTGGACATTGAACTCGCTGATAAAAGGCTTGAGAAATATCGTTTCACAGGGACCTTTATTAATGAACCACTTGAACAGGTGTTAAGTATTCTCAATCTCACTTCACATATGCAATATAAGATAATTCCGGCTCAGAAACTTATGGATAACTCTTTTTCAAAACGAAAGGTTATTTTAAAATCAAAACGAAGACTAATAAATAATAAATATTAAACAAAATGTGCCTATGGAGTAACAAAGAAACAGGAAAGTGTTGGAAGCACTCCCCTGTTTGAATTTTCGACATGCCTGAACAACAGGCAAACAAAAATTAATTATTAATAAAAATCAAACAAATTTATGAAAAAAATTATCAAAGACAGGGAAGTTCTGTCCAGGATTTTCCGGCAAAAAATGTTTTTTATTATGAGACTAACTTTATTTATTCTAATCGCCTCATCATTAAGCCTTTTGGCTTCAGAGAGTTATTCGCAAAATACGCGGGTCTCGCTTGATTTGAAGAGCGTTTCGGTCAAAGATGCACTCAAAGCCATTGAAAACTCGAGCGAATTTTTCTTTGTGTACAACAATGAATTGATTAATGTGAATCGGAAAATTGATATCAGCGTTAAAGATCAAAAAATCAGCGATGTACTTAATAAAATATTTGAGGGTAACGATGTTCAAATAACAGTTGTTGACCGTAAAATTGTCTTAGTACCGACCTTGTTAGCTGAACAACAACCCGGCCAAAAGGTAACTGGTAAAGTCACCGACAAAACCGGAATAGCACTCCCTGGTGTTGCAATTGTGGTTAAAGGTACAACAACAGGTGTTATAACAGATGCTAATGGAAATTTTACATTAAGCAATATTCCCGAAAACGCAACTTTACAGTTTTCGTTTGTGGGAATGAGGATGCAAGAAATTGCTGTTCAGGGAAAAACAAACGTAAATATTAAGCTTGAAGATGAAACGATCGGAATTGAAGAGGTAGTTGCCATTGGATATGGCACTATGAAAAAAAGCGATTTGACCGGTTCTTCATCAAGAGTCTCATTGGGAGAAAAGATTGCACCTGCAAATACAAACCTCTTGCAGGCTTTATCAGGAGTTACGGCTGGTGTAAATATCCAGGGGTCCGGTCTTTCAGGTTCAGAACCGAACCTTTCTATAAGGGGGCAAACCTCACTCTCTGCAAGTGACAGACCGTTAATTGTGCGGGATGGTATTATTTATAATGGTGATATTTCGGACATTAATATTAGTGATGTAGAATCAGTCGATATTCTGAAGGATGCCAGTTCAGCCGCAGTTTATGGATCAAGATCAGCAAATGGTGTAATGCTCATCACTACTAAAAAAGGAAAATCAGAAAAACCATCTGTCTCATTCAACATGTCGTATGGCTATCAGGACATGACAAATAATCCGATGAGAGTGATGAATGGGGACGAATATGCAGTTAGGCTTGTTGATTATTATTATCAGCAAAATTTGTATGCATGGTATAAAACGAATCCTACAGGTGCAACAGGAAAACCTGTTAGACCTGACGTTACGGACCGAAATATAGTAGCTGCACGCCTGCGAACCCAGGAAGAAAAAGATAATTATCTGGCAGGGAATGAAACAAACTGGGTTGATGAAATAACACGAATAGCTCCGATTCAAAACTATAATCTAAGTTTCTCAGGAAAAACTGAAAGAAGCAATTATTTTGTATCAGCTTCTTATGCGAAAGAAGAGGGAATGCAATTAAATGACCAATTTTCGAGAATTACTTTGAATAGTAATGTTGAAAGTAAAGTTACTGATTGGTTTACGCTCGGATTAATCACGACTTACTCTAATCGCGATTATTCCGGAGTGGAAGCAAGTCTTGCATCAGCCAGGATAGCAAGCCCACTGGCAAATAATATGATTGGATTACCAACTCATAACATGTACCTTACCGGAGAAAGTTATATGCCCTATCCTCTTAATAATTTGGATATCGACAATAGTGATATCCGAAATAACCTGTTTATTGTCGCTAGCGGTAAGATAACAGTACCGTGGGTAAAAGGACTAACCTACGAACTGAACTATTCAACTACCTATTCAACAAGAAACAACAACACATTTTCACCTATTACAACGCCAGAAGGTTCAGTGAACAAAGGACTTGCAATTAAGAATCCCTCTGAGGAGAGAAATTCAATTGTAAATAATATTGTTACTTATCTAAGAACCATTGGCGAGCATCAGATAAATGCCACTTTACTTTACAGTCGTGAAAACAGACATGCACAAAGTTCCACATTAAATGCACAGGGATTTGACAATCCGGTACTAGGTTATAATAATGTAGGCCTTGGTACTGTTGCAACCGTTGCATCAACAGCATGGGAAGAAAATAGTATTTCATATATGGCCCGGGCAAACTATTCATATAAGAACCGGTACATGTTAACAGGAACCTTCAGACGAGATGGCTTCTCTGGATTTGGTGCCAGCACTAAGTTTGCCAACTTTCCTTCAGTTTCATTAGGTTGGGTGACATCAGAAGAGTCATTTCTTAAAGATATGAGTTCAATATATTTAAAGTTGAGGGCTTCCTACGGGAAAAACGGAAACCAGGGAATCGGACGCTATTCAAGCTTTTCCAGAATGACTGCTGATGCATATGCCTATGGATCAACCACCGCTATTGCCGTTTACCCAAGTATATTAGGAAATGCTGATCTTGGATGGGAAACAACCTCGTCATACAATATAGGACTGGACTATGGATTTTTTAACAATAGAATATCAGGTTCAATTGATGTGTACAAGTCCAAAACCTCCAATGTATTGGTTCAAAGAGCACTTCCACCTGCAGCCGGATACCCCAATGTATGGGCAAATATCGGAGCAATAGATAATAAAGGTATTGAGATGGAAATAAAAACCATCAACTTAAATGGCCCTCTTAAATGGTCAACAAATTTCACATTTTCGCTAAACAGAGACAAGATATCAAAACTTTACGGTGGTGCTAATGACAAAGATGTTGGAAATTCCTGGTTTGTTGGTGAGCCAATAAGCGCTATTTACGATTACAAAATGGCAGGAGGATTATGGACAGAAGAGGAACTTTATAACAAAGAAACCCTTGCCGGCTGGTATCCCGGGCAGTTCAAATATGTCGATCAGAATAAAGATGGTATTATTGATCCAACTTCAGACAGGTCGATTATAGGATATGCAACACCGAATTATCGTTTCAGCATAAATAATAACTTATCTTATAAAGGTTTTTCTTTCTCTTTCCTTATTAACTCTATACAAGGAGGTAATAATTACTATTTATCAAATAATAGTTCTGTTATCAATGTCGATTGGCGTTCAGATAATGTTTATAGGATAAACGCATCAGCAGTCCGTCCCTATTGGACACCAGACAATGGTGTTAATAATGCTACCGGGGTATATAATTCCCCTGCGGTATCGAGTGGAATTTATGAAAGCAGAAGTTTTGTAAGATTGCAGGATGTCTCCCTTTCATATAGTTTCGGTCCTAATTTACTGAAAAGCTTAAAAATCTCAAATTGTCAGTTTTTTATATCCGGGAAAAATCTTTACACATGGACCAAATGGTCAGGATGGGATCCTGAAATAGGAACAACCAATGCTGGGTTACCAGGAGGCGATGCTGTGTTGACAAGAGCAGACAATGCTCCATTGATGCGAAACATTACTACTGGAGTTAGGATTACACTATAATATGATTTATCAAAACAGTCAGTTTGATAATTATAAACATTAAATTTTAAGAACAATGAAAAAATATTTATATAAAGTTAGTAAGAAGTGTTTATTGCTTGCTGTGATACCACTTTTGATTTTTTCTTCGTGCTCTGAGAATATTCTTAAAGAGACACCGCTTGATTTTCTTGCCCCTGCAAATGCCTATAATACTGTGCCTGGAATTCAACAGGGAATATCCGGATTATATTTTAAAGTTCGTGCTTCATGGTACATTGAGGGTGGCCAGCATGAAATAAGCGTAATGCTTGGAGGTTTGGGAACGGATATCGCTTTTCATGGCGAAGATCCTAACGCTACAGGTTTTTTATGTAATTATAAAACGTATCTCACTTCTGCCAATACCAATATGCGGAATTTCTGGACATTCAATTACGAACTTATTCAAAGAGCCAATGTTCTTATTGAAAGTATCAAAGTTACAAAACCAGAGATTTGGACAAGCGATGCTCAGAAAAATGCTTACTTAGCTGAAGCAATGTTCTTCAGGGCTTATGCTTATCGTATTTTAGTTTCTTATTATGGTGATGTTCCACTTGTTACTGAAGCGATTAATACTGTAAAAACTGATTTTGTCAGAGCTCCCAAAGCAGAAATTTATAAACTGATGGAAGAGGATCTTACATTTGCTGCTGCAAACTTACCTATGCGTGGTAAGGAAGAGGGGCCGGGCAGAATTTCCCAGGCAGCTGCCTTGCATCTGATGAGTGAACTTTATATTACCGAAGCAAAGTATCAACTAGCAGTCGATGCTGCTTCAAAAGTAATTGACGGAGGAGACTTTGCGCTAATGACTAAACGTTTCGGTTCAACTGTTGATAGATTTGGAACAGGTGATGTTTTTTTGGATCTATTTGCCTATGGTAATCAGAACCTCGCCGAAAATAAGGAAGCAATCTGGGTAATTCAGTTGGAGCCACTTATTACAGGAGGAGGTAGCTTTCCTGGGGAAAGAGCCTGGGGGCCAGCATATTTCAGAATGGGGAATACTCCAGACGGATTCCCAGCATTCAGGGGCGAGTTATACAATGGTGCTTATACAGGGTATTCTGACACTTTAGGCAGGCCTGTATCATGGATTCATCCAACAAATTATGCTGCTTATGATATCTGGAGAAGCGATTGGAAAAATGATATCCGTAATGCAAAACACATGATAAAACGTGACTTCTATTTCGACAATCCAGCATCTAAATTTAACAAGCAAAAAATCGATTTCCGGCTCTATCCTGCTGGATCAAGGGATCCAATAAAAGATACCTGCCAATATATTTACCCCTACTTTTTGAAGCATGCTGACCCATGTCACCATTTTACAGATCTTGGCCGGTCAGGTGGTGGAGCGACTCATAAAGATGTTTATGCAATGCGACTTGCTGAAACAATACTCCTACGGGCGGAAGCCTATATTGGCTTAGGGAAAAATGACCTTGCCGCAGCAGATATTAATGCAATCAGGAACAGGTCACATGCAACACCAATTGATGCATCAAAAGCCAATCTTGATTATGTATTAGACGAGCGGGCCAGAGAACTTTACGCTGAAGAGTTTCGTCATATTACTTTGCGTCGAATGGGCAAACTTATTGAAAGAGTCCGGAAATATAATAATAACCCAAAGAATCCCGGATTGAATATTCAGGATTATAATATTCTGTTTCCTATTCCTCAAAGTCAGATCGATTTAAACATTGATGCTGTCATGGAGCAAAACCCCGGTTATTAGCAATTAGCGTGCGACATAAAAAGAATAAAAAACAATTGAGTCGCATTATTATTACATAAAAGTATTTATATTGAATTTTAAGCATCAGTGGATAGCAGAAATGTTACCACTGATGTTTTACCACAAATACGCTTTTTATAATTTCATGAAGGGCATTATAGAGGAGATATTTATCACTCCCAATTGCAAGACTAAGCCTTGTTCTTAATTGACAATCGTTCGCAGAATTCAGCGAAAGCATAATGATTTTCTTAAAACTCGACCAAGATTTATTCTTGCGTTTTCACAAAAACGAAAATAGTTTCAAAAATTTAACAAATTAAGCATATGAATTCAAATCAAAATTCACGCCGATCATTTTTCAAACAGGCGCTTTTACTTTCGGCAGCAACAGCACTTCCTACGATCTGGACCAAAGCTTCTGCCAAAACAGCACCGTCATCAGGATTGGCAAGTGCCGGCGAACGGGTCAACCTGGCCTGTATCGGGATCGGAAACCAGGGCGGCTCGGATGTTATGTCTTTATTCAACACAGGATTGGCCAATATTGTGGCTTTTTGCGATGTTGATATGGGTGCACCTCACACATTGAAAATACTTGAGAAATTCCCGGATGTGCCACGCTTCCAGGATTTCAGAACCATGTTTGATAAGATGGGAAGTAAAATCGAAGCTGTTTCCGTTGGCGTACCCGACCATTCACATTTTCCGATTGTGATGATGGCAATGGGCTTAGGAATACATGTTTACGTTGAAAAGCCGATGGCCCGCACCTTCAACGAAATTGAACTGATGATGAAAGCGGCTAAAAAATATCCGAAGGTAGTAACCCAGATGGGAAACCAGGGCCATTCCGAAGCAAACTATTTCCAGTTTAAGGCGTGGACCGAAGCTGGTATTATAAAGGATGTTACCGCAATTACCGCTCATATGAACTCTGCACGCCGCTGGCATGGCTGGGATACCAACATTAAAAGTTTCCCTGCAGCAGAACCTATCCCAGGAACGCTTGATTGGGATATCTGGTTGGGTGTCGTTCAGAAACACGACTACAACAAGGATTTTGTGAATGGCCAATGGCGCTGTTGGTACGATTTCGGTTTAGGTGCTTTGGGCGATTGGGGTGCTCATATCATCGACACTGCCCACCAGTTTCTGAATCTTGGATTGCCTTATGAAGTAAGTA
>Ga0209123_1003686_pt1 | contig 11227 bp, 10 predicted proteins | sample BarGraIncu00431A_FD_184500 | JGI IMG/M metagenome (GOLD analysis project Ga0209123, IMG submission 184500) | Arctic peat soil microbial communities from Barrow, Alaska, USA - Barrow Graham LP Incubations 004-31A (SPAdes) (version 2) | ecosystem: Environmental > Terrestrial > Soil > Wetlands >...
GTCTCCCAACTCGATGATGCGTTGGGTAACTAACTTTAAATCTTCCTGATTCAGTTTTAATCCCAATTCTTGAAGATTTTTTTCGATATTGGCTTTACCAGATGTTTTCCCCAAGGCATATTTTCGCTTTCTGCCAAAACGTTCTGGAAGCAAATCATTGAAATATAAATTGTTCTTGTTGTCGCCATCGGCGTGAATGCCTGCGGTTTGGGTAAATACATTGTCGCCCACAATGGGTTTGTTGGCTGGGATTCTGTAACCTGTAAAAGTCTCGACTAATTTACTCACTGAGTACAATGAAGATTCTTTTATATTGATTTTTACTTCAGGCATGAAATCATTTATTACTGCAACTACGCTTTCAAGCGGAGCATTTCCGGCGCGTTCTCCCATCCCGTTTACGGTAACGTGTAAGCCACTAATGCCAGCTTTTACTGCTTCCATTACATTGGCAACGCTTAAATCATAATCATTATGTGCATGAAAATCAAAGTGGATATTTGGATATTTCGCGGTAATTTTCGAAATAAATTTGAAAGTATCTGAAGGAACAAGCACGCCTAAAGTATCGGGTAACAATATTCTTTTAATAGGTTGGGTTGCCAAAAAATCCAAGAACTGAAACACATATTCAAGGGAATTCCGCATTCCGTTACTCCAATCTTCCAAATAGACATTGGTTGCAATATCGTTTTCCTGTGCCAATGCAATTATTTGAGCAATTTCGGCAAAATGCTGTTCCGGAGTTTTTTTCAATTGATGGGTCAAATGATTCATCGAACCTTTGGTCAATAAATTTTGGACTTTGGCTCCCGCTTTTTTCATCCACTCAATTGAAATTCCACCATCTACAAATGATAACACTTCGATTCGATCACTATATCCTTTTTCTGCAGCCCAGGCGGTGATGCCTTTTACAGCCTGAAACTCGCCTTCGCTTACACGCGCCGAGGCAATTTCGATTCTATCAATATTTAATTCTTCAAGCAACAATTGCGCAATGGTTAATTTTTCTGCAGCAGAAAACGACACGCCCGATGTTTGTTCTCCATCGCGAAGCGTCGTGTCCATTATTTCAATTTTTCTTTTTTCCATTATAAATTTGATGCTAAATCTAATTTTAGATTTGAAAATTTATTCTTGTTTTATGTAAAAACAGTATTATTTTTTATTTTCCAATATTGTTTCAAAATGTTCCACTATCGGAAACGGATCATAATAATGATGAAGCAATTTTTCCCATTCTAAATATTGCTTGGATTGTCTAAAACCAATTGTATGGTCCTCCAATTTTTCCCAATCAACAAGTAAAATGTATTTGTTTTCTTGTTCGATGCATTTTCTTAGACTATGTCCTGAATAACCTTGAACCGAACTTATATATTGACCGGCAATCTCAAAATCTTTTTCAAATTGTTTTTCTTCTCCTTTTTTTATAAAAAGAATTGCGACTTCCAGAATCATTTTTTAATAAGGCAATTTATCAGCAAATTCCACCACTTCTGATTTTATGTTTTGCAGATAATCGATATCGTCAAAACCATTGATCATATTGTCTTTTTTATAGCCGGAAATGTCAAATGATTCCTTTTCCCCAGTTGCCAAAAGTGTGATGGTTTGTTCAGGAAGGTTTATTTTCAATTCAGTTTTTGGATCAGCCTCGATGGCTTTGAAAATTTTGTCTGCAAATTCAGAACTTACCTGAACAGGTAAAACACCAATATTCAAACAGTTATTTCTGAAAATATCAGCAAAAAAACTTGAAACTACCGCTCTGAAACCATAATCATAAACTGCCCAAGCTGCGTGTTCTCTTGAAGAACCAGAACCGAAGTTTTTTCCTCCAACAAGGATTTTTCCGCTATACGTTGGGTTGTTTAAAACAAAATCCGTTTTCGGAGAACCATCATTATTGTATCTCCAGTCACGGAAAAGGTTGTCGCCAAAACCAACTCGCTCTGTCGCTTTCAAAAAACGAGCAGGAATAATTTGATCCGTATCTACATTTTCGATAGAAAGCGGAACCGCATTACTTGTAAGTATATTAAATTTATCGTAAGCCATTTTTATTTTAGATTTTAGATTTGCTTCGCCAGTTCGCTGACGCTCGGGTTAGATTTTAGATTTGTTGTGTTATGAAAACAAATTTTAAAAACTAAAAACTGTTTTATTTTTATTTATCTTTTTTGCCCTTGAAATGGTCATTGCTATTGCAATTTTTAAATTAATTCTCTTGGATCTGTCAAAACTCCAGTTACAGCAGCGGCAGCGGCCATAAACGGACTCGCCAACAACGTTCTTGAACCTGGTCCTTGACGTCCTTCAAAATTTCTGTTGGAAGTACTCACGGCATATTTTCCGGCAGGAACTTTGTCGTCATTCATCGCTAAACAGGCTGAACATCCCGGCTGACGCAATACAAAACCAGCTTCGGTCAAAATATCTAGAATTCCTTCTTCTTTTATTTGTGCTTCCACAACATGTGATCCTGGAACCAACCAAGCCGTAACATTTGCTGCTTTTTGTCTTCCTTTTACAATCGAGGCAAAAGCCCTGAAATCTTCAATACGACCATTAGTACAGCTTCCTAAGAAAACGTAATCGATAGGTTTTCCTATCATCGCTTCTCCTTGATGGTAACCCATATAAGCCAAGGATTTCACGTAAGTTTCTTCTCCTTCGGCAACGTCTTTTGAATTTGGAATACTTTTAGAAATTCCTAATCCCATTCCAGGATTGGTTCCGTAAGTAATCATTGGCTCGATATCTGAAGCTGAAAAATTGATTTCTTCATCAAATTTTGCGTCGGCATCTGTTTTCAAAGTTTTCCAATACGCTACCGCTTTATCCCAAGCTTCGCCTTTTGGAGCGTACAAGCGACCATTCAAATAATCGAAAGTTTTTTGGTCAGGAGCAATCATACCGCCACGAGCACCCATTTCGATGCTTAAATTACATACGGTCATTCGACCTTCCATTGTCATATTTTCGAAAACATCACCGGCATATTCCACAAAATAACCTGTAGCACCCGATGTTGATAATTTTGATATAATATAAAGCGCAACGTCTTTTGGAGTAACCCCTAATTGAAGTGTTCCGGTTACGTTGATGCGCATTTTCTTCGGTTTTGGTTGCATAATACATTGCGTAGAAAGCACCATTTCCACCTCTGAAGTTCCAATTCCGAAAGCGATAGCGCCAAAAGCACCGTGCGTGGAAGTATGTGAATCGCCACAAACAATGGTTGCTCCGGGTAATGTAATCCCGTTCTCAGGACCTACAACGTGAACGATTCCGTTTTTTATGTTTCCTAATCCCCAGTGGCTGATGCCATATTCCTTGCAGTTATCTTCCAATGCTTTTAGTTGATTGGCTGATAATGCATCTTTAACAGGTAGTTCTTGGTGTATTGTTGGTGTGTTGTGATCGGCAGTTGCAAAGGTGCGTTCAGGATACAAAACCGAAATCCCTCTTTCTTTTAAGCCTAAAAAAGCAACGGGACTTGTAACCTCGTGAATGAAATGACGGTCAATAAAAAATACGTCTGGTCCATCTTCAATTTTACGCACCACGTGCGAATCCCATACTTTGTCGAATAATGTAGTACTCATTTTTAACTATTTTTTTAAGTGTATTTCTTTTTTTACAATCCTAACAATTGTCCATAATTGTAATAATGGGAGCAAATTTAAAAAAAGAAATAAAGGTGTCAATTTTATTATTTACTTATATACGATGCCCAAAATGTTTTTACGGTGCTTAACCACTTATGTTTATCTGTTTGTGATTTACCATCCTCTTTTTATTTTGAACTTGTTTTACTTTTTTGATGGTTGGGGTCTAATGTATAGTGTTTTTAAAAATCTATTAATTTGATATTTTTTAGATGTTAATCGGTGTTTTTTTTAGGTATAAATTAATATAAGTAATATTTTTAGAAATAATTAGTAGTATTTGGTTCTTTTGAAATCTATTGAATTAAAAATTTTTACTTAGTATATTTTCTGAATGAGTTGTTTTCTGAACTGAATTTCTATTGTTTTTTTTGATAAAATACTACGACATCCAAAAAATTGAGATGCTGTTCATTTACTGATTTTGTATTATAATTTTCAGCAATATGAATATTGGTATTTTTAGGATGCGATTTGATAGAACTTTCGATCCGTTTTCTCCATGAAGAAAGTTTTAACACTAATGAAAAAAAACGGTAAAAGGGAAAAAAGAACTTGAAGATGTAAATAAAATTAGAGGTTTAAATCAGAATCTTTACCAGAGGGATGCAGTAAATAATTTTAAATTATCAAAATTGCAAGTAGGAAAAATAAATTTTATTTTCTTTATTTTGAATTGTAATTTGCCAACTTCAGCATCACAATGAATCATTAATTTTTCTTTTATGCTGAACCTTCACCGAGTTAAATTTCTCGTTTATATATGGCCTGCCTTCTGCGTTTTACTGCGATGTGTTATTAACGCATTATTTCCAATAAAATTCCATCATAGGTGGGAAGAGGCTCTGTAAGATATGCCTGAAGATTGGGCTGACGCATTCAATGACAATGCAAATTTCACCATTGTTGCAATAATTAATTTGCATTGTCTTTTAAAAGCTTTAATTATTTAGATTCATTTATCCAGTTATTGATTTTTTTATCCAGTAAGTCCAATGGCATTACCCCGGATTCCAGTACTTTCTCGTGAAATTTTTTGATATTAAATTTCGCACCCATTTTGGTTTCGGCTTTTTTACGCAATTCCATGATTTTCAATTGGCCGATTTTATAAGAAAGGGCTTGACCCGGAATGGCCATATAGCGTTCAATTTCGGCAATGATGCTTGCTTCGCTTTCAGCTTCATTGTCCAATGAATATTGAATGGCTTGTTCCCTTGTCCAGTTTTTACTGTGTATTCCAGTATCTACAACTAGTCGAATGGCTCTGTGCATTTCGTTGCCAAGCATTCCAAAATATTGATAAGGATCTTGATACATTCCTAATTCTTTCCCTAAACTTTCAGTATATAAAGCCCAGCCTTCCCCATAAGCCCCAAACCAATTGAATTTTCTGAAATCAGGCAAAGTGGTGTTTTCTTGTTGCAGGGAAATTTGAAAATGGTGCCCTGGGATAGCTTCATGCAAAAACAAATCTTCATCACCATATAAATTATAATTGGCAACATCAGGAATTGGGACATAAAATATTCCCGGGCGGGATCCATCCGCAGTACCGGCCATATATTCTGCACTGGCAGTCTTCTCCCTGAAGGCTTCGGTTCTTCTAATTTCGAATTTTGTTTTGGGTTGCAGAGAAAATAATTTATCGACGTTGGGTTTTATCCTAGCATAAATTTTTTCAAAATTGGCAATAACTTCTTCAGGTTTTTTGAATGGTTTTAATGACGGCTTGTTACGAACTTCATCAAAAAACGCTGCTAAAGTTCCTTTGAATCCTACTTGAGTTTTAACTTTTTCCATTTCAGCATTCAGTCGAGCCACTTCTTTTAGACCTAAGTTATGGATTTCATTGGGAGTCATTTCAGTAGTTGTCCATTGTTTCACGTAAGTTGCGTATAATGCCGCGCCAAACGGGAAACTTCCAATTCCGCTCGTTGTTCTTGAAGTCGGAAGATATTGGTTTTTCAAGAAATCAGCCATTTTTTTGTATTGCGGAACTAATTTTTCGTTGATTGTTGCCGTGTATTTTGCCGTTAAATCTTTTTTTGTTTCGTCAGAAAAAGTGGCAGGCATCAATTTTATGGCCGAATAAAAAAGGTTGTCCTCTATTTTTGGAGTTGCCATTCCTGCAAATTGCGGAATTACTTTTTCGGTCAATGCTTTTGGCAATACTACGCCTTTAGCCATTCCTTTTTTCATATAAACCATTGCGGAATCAATCCAAACGGAATATTTGTCCATTCTTTTCAAGAAATCAGTGTAATCTTTTTCAGTCTTGAAAGGTTGTGCGCTTGTTCCGCCGGCAAATTGTCCAATTGTTAAGTGTGTTCCCTCAAACTGGCTAATAGGCATCAGGTTCGTGGGCTGTTTCAATAATTCTTTTCCAACTCCAACCTCCCATTTTATGATTTCATAGCTATTTTTTTCTTCTTCTGATAATTGCTTTTCATCGATTGTCGCTAACGCTGCCCCGTATTTATCATAAAAATTAGCTTGATCTTTTCTATATCCATCGGTCATTTCAAACTGCAACTGATCGTTGTATTCGTATTGCCCATTTTGGGTGGCACCTAATGGATTTAATGCGTTTTTATCATCAAAATAGCTTTTCGTCAAAGCAGTAAAATCCTGTTTTTTTTCTTTGGATTTGCAGTTTGCCAATAAAACAGAAAGAATGATTGCAATAAAAAAAGAAGCTAATTTTTTCATGTTTATAAAGTTAAAGTTTTCGTAAAACTAATTGATAATCAGTCATTTTTTGTTAATATTTTTGTAATTTTTTTTACCCATGGTATACCCGTGAAAAAACAATTTTATCTTCTTTTATTTCCAAAACTTCGGCGACGAGCATGTCACTTTCACCTTGAACGGTTCTTACATATTCCATAAAAACCCTGTCAGAATTTGCCGTAAGTGAAGTTACTTTATAATGTAATGTGGGCAATCGGTCAAAAGAATCTTGCCACCAAGTTCGCAATGATTCTTTTCCCGTTACAAAACCATTAGTTTCAGGATGTCTAATTTTCAATTTTGGACTAAAATGCTGTGCGTCATTATCATATAAAGACAATAATTTTTCCAAATTATGATTGTTGAATGCTTCGAACCAAAGATGGGCTATTGATAAGTTTTTTTCTGGTGTCATTGTTTATGGGAACAAAAAAAATCCCAAAGCTATTTGGGATTTCATTTGTTTTAATTTAAAATATTATACGTTTTTCAAATTGATGATTTCTTGTTCAGTTAGATGTCTCCAGTTCCCGCGAGGTAAATTCTTTTTGGTTAATCCTGCAAAGGCTACTCTGTCAATTCTCAAAACATCGTAATTGAAGTGTTCGAAAATTGCGCGAACCACTTTAACATTTGCTGATCTTAATTTCAGACCAATTTCGCTTTTTGCTTCTCCTTCAATATAGCTTATGTCTTCAACAAAAACTCGGTGGCCATCAAGGACGAGGCCTTTGTTTATTTTTTCCAAATCCTCAAACTTTAAGTTTTTATCTAAAGAAACTTGGTAAATTTTTGATGATTTTTGACTTGGTAACGTAAATTTACGAATCATGTCAGTGTCGTTGGTAAACAACAACAAACCGGTAGTATTTTTATCCATACGACCCACGGCTCCAATTTTTGCATTGGTAGAGCCTTTCACCAATTCCAAAACATTGCGAAATTCTTGACCTTCGTCAAGTGCAGTTGTGAAGTTTTTGGGTTTGTTCAGTAAGATATAAACTTTTTTTTCTGGAGTCAAAGTTGCACCATCGAAATTCACGACATCTCCTGGTTTTACCATATATCCCATTTCGGTAACAGGAATTCCATTTACCTTGACAGTTCCGGATTGGATATAAATATCCGCATCGCGACGTGAGCATGCACCAGAATTGGCGATGTATTTGTTCAAACGGATTTCGTCTTTTACTTTCGGTCTTTTAGGAGCTTGATTTGGTTTTTTCTCCACTTTATCAGTTGCAGGAACTACAACTTTCGTGCTTATTTTTGCTTTTTTTGGCCCTTGTGCCCTTTTTTGCATCGCAGGTTTTGGCTTATTCGAGTTGGGTCTAGAGCTATTTGCTCTGCCGCCACTTTTATTAGTATTGCCTTCCTTGTTATTCATAATATTCTATAATTTGTGCAAAGATAGTTTATTCTTGTTTAATAGTTGATTGTTTTTGGATTACGGTTTTCATAGCCCTGATGGTCGAATTATTTTCACAATTACCTCTTGTGGAGTTGTTCGCCACAAGAGATATAGCGTACAGCAGGAAATCGAAGATTCAGCGAAGCTAAATAGCTCCTGAAAATTTAAATCGACCTCAATAATTTCTCTCCGTGCCACAACACGCTTGGATTGATGAGGACAATGCAAAAAACACCTGCCACGATTAGGAATTTCAAGACATTGTGAAGCAATAAATACTGCTCTTTGGTATTGGATTTCCAAAGGTAAAGCAAGAAAAAAATCAAAATTATCAGACAGGAATAAAAGTAAATATCCATATAGCCGACATCGAAAATTTCGATCAAAACATATACGGGAGCTATTGTTGCAATTGTTAAAGCGGTAATTATTTTTTTCGAAGCGGCTTCGCCGTAAACAATAGGAATGGTTTTGTAATCGTTGGTCAGGTCGCCTTTGATGTTTTCCAAGTCTTTTATCATTTCACGAACAAGAAGCAATAAAAACAGGAAAGTGGCGTGACCGAATATGACTTCGTACAAGTTTTTGTAATACAAAAGAATGGCAAAAAAGGGCAAAATTGCCAGAAAGGCAGCTGTTAAATTACCTATTATTGGGTATTTTTTTATTTTATGGGAATAAAACCAAATCAAGAAAATGTAAACCGAAAAAAACAGAAAAGCACGCCAAGAAACAAAAATAGCCAAAAAGGCTACAATAAAATTTAGGCTAAAATAGACGGTTAGTTTTGTTTTTTGGCTTACCAGTCGGTCGAGCATTGATTTGTTGGGGCGATTGATTAAATCTTTCTTGCTGTCATAGAAATTGTTGATGATATAACCTGATGCAATGGTCAGTGAGGAAACAAAAACAATGATGAATAAATCGAAATCGAGGATTATTGACAATGGCCTTTTTTCGGGTGCGAGAATAAATATCGCCGAAAGATATTGAGCCAGAACAATTATTGGGATATTGTAACCTCTAACAACAGAGAACAAACTGACGAATTTCATCACTACTATTTTGTTCTTCCGGTTTAGCATTTTAAAACTGGTAAACGACTTCCAACTTATAATCTTTCAATGAAATTTTTGCTTTTTCCAAGTCTTGGGTAAAACCTAGAATGTAACCTCCGCCGCCTGAACCGCACAATTTCAGGTAATAATCGTTGCTGTCAATTCCTTTTTGCCAAATGCCGTGAAACTGTTCTGGAATCATTGGTTTAAAGTGATTTAAGACCACTTTTGACAATTTTTTGGTGTTGGCAAACAAAGATTTCATATCACCACCAAGGAAGTTTTCGACGCAGGCATCGGTATGTTTTATGAATTGGGATTTCAACATTTTTCGAAAGCCTTGATCTTTCAGGTTTTCCATAAAAATAGTTATCATTGGGGCGGTTTCGCCAACAATTCCTGAATCCAATAAAAACACAGCACCTTTCCCCTCATAACTTTGGGTTGGAATTCCCGTCGCCTCGATATTGTCTTTGGAATTGATTAAAATCGGGATGCTCAAATAGCTGTTCAAAGGGTCTAAACCCGAACTTTTTCCGTGGAAAAACGATTCCATTTGGGCGAAAATATTTTTTAGTTTCAATAACTTTTCTCGAGTCAAATTTTCGAGAACTGTAATTTTATTTTGGGCATATTTGTCGTAAATAGCAGCAACCAAAGCACCGCTACTTCCCACGCCATATCCTTGCGGAATGCTGGAATCAAAGTACATTCCGGTTTCGACATCATTTTTTAATGTTGCCAAATCAAAAGTAACCAGTTCGGGTTGTTCGTTTTGCGAAGTTTTTAAATAGGAAACAAAACGCTTCAAATTTGCATTGGATTTTATGGCTTCTTCTGATGGATTTGCGTCTTTTTTCAACGCACCATTATAAAAATTGTATGGAATAGACAAACCTTTCGAGTCACGAATTATTCCGTATTCTCCAAAGAGTAATATTTTTGAGTAAAATAAAGGTCCTTTCATATAGGGTTTGAACTTATTTTATTTTGTTGATTTTTGTTGGGTTCTGTCTGGTATCAAAAACAGAAAGTACAATAATATGTTTGCTGTTGAAATGATAAAATAAAGTAGATTGCTTGCTGATTACAGCTTTTCTAATCTTTTTATTTATGCTTGAAACTGGAAATAATTCTGGATTTCCCGCAATTAGATTTACAATTTGATTGATTTTATTTGAAAACTTGTTCTTTGTTTTTTCATTCCATCTTAATTTCAAGAGTTCGAAAATATTTTCAATTTCAATTCGAGCTCGAGGAGTAATTACGATTTCCCTTTTCATTCCTAAAGATGTGGTTTTATAAACTCTTCAAATGAAGAAAACTCACCTTTTTCATATTGTCCCAAAGATTCATTTAAAATGTTTTGCTGTTCCTCTGACAATTCATCCCAAAAATCTTTTTTTTCGGCTTTGAAAATCTTTTTTATAGAGGAAATTATGGAAGAATCTTTCGTTTCTACCAACATTTTAATCAATTCTAATTTTTCTAATTCAATGTTCATTTTATATCAAATTAAAAATTAAACGTTTTAGTTTTTAATCGAACCAATTCCTATTTCGTCACAAATGTACTGACCATTTTGACAATAGCCAACTAATTCGTCCTTAATAAATTGTAAAACCTCTGTAGATACGTTTTTAGGATATAAAACGTGGACATTGGCGCCGGCATCGAGAGTAAAACAAACGGGAATTTTTGTTTCGTTTCGGAACTTCCAAATGGTATTGATGATTTCGAGAGTGTTGGGTTTCATCAAAATAAAATACGGCATCGAAGTCATCATCATTGCGTGTAATGTCAGCGCTTCGCTTTCGACTATTTTGATGAATTCGTCCAGGTTTCCGCTTTCGAAAATAGAAATTAATTGATCTAGATTTTCGTGTGCTTGTGCAAATCGCCTTTCGGCAAAAGGGTGATTTATCATCAAATTATGACCCACGGAACTCGAAACTTGTTTTTCGCCTTTGTCAACCAATAAAATGGTGTCTTGAAAATTATTGAAATTCTCGTGAATTGAATTTGGAAATTCTATTCCAAATAAATCAGAACTTCCTGAAATATTTTTATGATTTCCCCAAACTACTACTTTTCCTTTCACGCTTCGGCAGGCACTTCCTGAACCCAAACGCGCCAAGAAAGAAGCTTTTTGATAAAAATATTCTTCAGTCATTTCTGGATTTAATGCTTTTTCTAAACTCATTAAATTCATTGCCAAAGCTGCCATTCCCGAAGCCGATGAAGCAATCCCGGAACTATGTGGAAACGTATTTTTGGTATCAATCGTGAAGTGGTAATCTTTCAAGAAAGGCATATAAATTAAGACTCTTTCGAAAAATTGTTGGATT
>Ga0209123_1003687_pt1 | contig 11225 bp, 8 predicted proteins | sample BarGraIncu00431A_FD_184500 | JGI IMG/M metagenome (GOLD analysis project Ga0209123, IMG submission 184500) | Arctic peat soil microbial communities from Barrow, Alaska, USA - Barrow Graham LP Incubations 004-31A (SPAdes) (version 2) | ecosystem: Environmental > Terrestrial > Soil > Wetlands >...
CGCGTCTTCGACGAAGAGGAGCTCGACCTGCTCGTCGACGCCTCGCTCGACTTCTGGCTCACGTACGGGCGCTACTCGGACCGGTTCGAGAGCGAGCTCGGCGCCTACCTCGGCGTGAAGCACTGCCTCCTCGTCAATTCGGGCTCGTCGGCGAACCTGCTGGCCTTCATGGCGCTCACGTCCGAGAAGCTCGGGGAACGGCGCATCACGCGAGGGGACGAGGTCATCACGGTCGCCGCTGGTTTCCCCACAACGGTCGCGCCGATCGTGCAGTATGGGGCCGTGCCGGTGTTCGTGGACGTGCGCCCCGACACGGCCAACGTGGACGTCGAGCGACTCGAGGCCGCTGTCGGGCCGCTCACCAAGGCGGTCTTCCTGGCGCATACGCTCGGCAACCCGTTCGACGTCGAGGCCGTGGTAGGGCTCTGCGAGCGTCACGGCCTCTGGCTTATCGAAGACAACTGCGACGCGCTCGGCTCCCTGTATGGCGGCCGGCTCACCGGGGGCTTTGGCCACATCGCCACCTCGAGCTTCTACCCCCCGCATCACATGACCATGGGCGAGGGCGGCGCGGTGTACACGGACGATGCGCAGCTCGCTGAGATCCTGGCCTCGCTGCGCGACTGGGGCCGGGATTGCACCTGTCGCAGCGGTCAGGACGACCGGTGCGGCCACCGTTTCAGCCACCAGTTCGGCACGCTGCCGTTCGGCTACGATCACAAGTACGTCTTCTCGGAATTCGGCTACAACCTCAAGGTCACGGAGATGCAGGCCGCCGTGGGCTGCGCCCAGCTCGCCAAGCTGCCCGAGTTCACGAGGCTGCGGCGCGAGCACCACGCGACCCTGTCGCGCCTTCTCGCGCCTCTGGCCGACCTGCTGCATGTCCAGGAGGCGACGCCGGGCAGCGAGCCCAGCTGGTTCGGCCTGCTCCTCATGCTGACCGACGAGGCACGGGCTGCCGGGCTGACGCGCGAAACCCTCGTCGCGCACCTCGAGGCGGCGAAGATCCAGACCCGCATGCTGTTCGCTGGCAACGTGATCAGGCAGCCGTGCTTCGATGCGATGCGCGCCGCTGTCGAGGCCGGCCGCTCCGACGCCGGCTACCGGGTAGCCGGCGACCTGGCGGCCACCGACTGCATCATGAACGATGCCTTCTGGGTTGGCGTGTACCCTGGCCTCAGCGACGAGATGGTGACGCATGTGGCGGAGACAATCGCCGGGGCCTGCGGGCGGTGAGAAGAGTGCTAGGTCGTCTCGGTCTCGTACGCGGCAAGGTTCAGCGCCCCGAAGCGCTCGACGGCGATCACACGAGCCTCACGCTCGGTCTCAGCGTCGTGGCCGGTCTCGCGTGGGCCTATCGCAGCAACGTTGCCTGTAGCCGTGCCGTTGACTGGCGCTCCCCATACTCCATCTTCATGCGCGACCGCCTTCGCGCGTTCGACGATTCCATGAGAGTTTGGGCAGCCGCCAAGGGCTACGGCCCTTCGGACGCTACCCTGTCACGGCAAGTCCGCCGTTCTGCTCGGCTTGGCCCTCACTGCGATGGCGCACGCAGTTTTCGTCCTCGAGGTGAGCGCCTGTGGTGACGCCTTGCAGCCAGAGTCAGGCGCGCGGCTCGAGCCGCGACCGACACTGCCAGTGGCGTACATGTCCGCCGAACCGAATCGGGAAGATCCATGAGACTGCGCGCTGACACGCGTGTCGTCGTGGAGCGCGTCGGCTCGCGTTGGGAAGCACTGCGCGGCGCCTGCATCCTGGTTACCGGCGGTACCGGGTTCATAGGCCGCTGGCTGCTCGAGAGCTTTGTTGCCGCGAATCGCGAGTGGGGGCTCGATGCCAGCGCTGTTGTACTCACGCGCCGGCCGAGGGAGTTCGCGCGCGATGCCCCAGGGCTCGTCCAGGAAGCGTCGATCACGCTGCATGAGGGTGATGTCCGCGAGCTCTTGCCCGGCTTCGCGTCGGTCACGCATGTGATCCACGGAGCTACGCCGGCCAGCGCGACGCTGAACCGTACTGATCCGGGATCCATGTTCGAGGTCATCGAGCTGGGCACTCGTCGGGTCCTCGAGCTGTGCGCCGGGCAGCACGTGCAACGTCTCCTCTTGCTGAGCTCCGGGGCTGTGTACCGGCAGCCGGCAAGCCCGGGAGTGCCGTTGACGGAGGATTCGCCATTTGGACGGGAAGCACCGGAAGAGGCATCTGCCTATCACGCTGGCAAGCGTCTGGCGGAACGGCTTGCGTGGGAAGCTGCCTCAGATCGCGGCTTCGCCTTGACGATCGCCCGGCCATTCGCATTCGTCGGTCCGTATCTGCCGTTGGACGCCCACTTCGCCATCGGCAACTTCATCCGGGATGTCCTAAACGGGGGCCCGGTGATCGTCGACGGCGACGGCACCCAGGTGCGCTCGTATCTCTACGCAGCGGACATGGCCGCATGGTTGTGGGCTATGCTGCTCGATGCTTCGGCTGGCGGCCGCGCGTATAACGTAGGCTCCGAGCTCGCCTTGAGCGTCGCTGAGGTTGCCCGGCTGGTGAGGCGTGTCGGTCTTGCGGAGGCAGATGTCGAGATCCGCAGGCACGGTGGCTCGTCGGGCGGCGGGGATTGGTACGTGCCGTCCACTGAGCGCGCGCGTTTGGAACTCGGTGTCGAAGAGTGGACGACGCTGGAGGATGCGGTGAAACGCACGATTGACTGGCACAAGGAGCGGCGGCCGTGACTCGCGTCGCCGACCTCATCTTTGCGCGGCTCGCCGACGCGGGGCTCTCTCACGCGTTCGTGGTCACCGGCGGCGGCGCCATGTTTCTGAATGACGCACTCCGCCGCGAGCAACGTTTCCGCTGGACCTGTCACCACCACGAACAGGCGGCCGCAATGGCGGCCGAGGGCTATGCGCGCGTGGCGGGACGCCCGGCTGTGGTCAGCGTCACCTCCGGGCCGGGGGGCATCAATGCGCTGAACGGTGTCTGGGGCGCCTGGACGGACTCCATTCCCATGATCGTCGTCTCCGGCCAGGTGAAACGCGAGACCTGCATGAGCTCGTATCCGGGACTGCACGTGCGCCAGCTTGGCGACCAGGAAGCGGACATTATCTCCTTGGTGAGAGGCATCACTAAGTACGCGGCTTCCATCACCGATCCGCGTGAGGCCGAGCGCCACGTCGAAGAGGCCGTCCGCTTGGCCACCCACGGCCGTCAGGGACCGGTGTGGCTGGATGTGCCGATCGACGTTCAGGGTGCGGACGTGAAGGATTCGTCGGCCGCCGGGTTCGACACGCCACCTGCGGAGATTGCACTCGAAGAGAGCGACGTCGCGGCGCAAGCTGCGCTGATGCTCGACCGCCTGGAGTTAGCTCGGAGACCGGTGATTCTTGCCGGGACGGGCGTGCGTCTTGCCGGCGCGGTCGACACCTTCCGCCGCGTGATCGGACGCCTCGGCGTGCCGGTCACGACCGCCTGGACGCACGATCTGCTCGGCAACGATGATCCTCTCTGGTGCGGGCGGCCCGGCACGATCGGCGATCGGGCAGGCAACTTCGCCGTGCAGAACGCCGATCTGCTCCTGGTGCTGGGCTCACGGCTGAACATCCGGCAGATCAGCTACAACTGGGGCTCCTTTGCGCCGTCGGCGTTCAAGATCCAGGTCGATGTCGATCCTGAAGAGCTGCGCAAGCCAACGGTGAAGCCGGACATGGCTATCGCGAGCGATGCCCTCGTGTTCTTGCGAGCACTCGAGGCCGAGATCGAGCGCCGTGGCCAGTCTCAGAATCGCCACGGTGAGTGGCTTTCGTGGTGCAAGACCCGCGTGGCGCGCTACCCGGTCGTGCTTGCGCGTCACCGCACTGCTTCACCGCCGATCAACCCATACCATTTCGTGGAGACCCTCTTCGACCATGTCGGGGATCACGACGTCGTGGCGACCGGCAACGGCGCGGCCTGCGTGATGGCATTCCAGGCCGGGCGTCTGAGGGAGGGGCAGCGCCTTTTCTCCAACTCTGGCGCCGCGTCGATGGGCTACGACTTGCCGGCAGCGCTCGGCGCCGCCGTGGCCCTGGCCGAGTCGGCCGTCCGCGAATCGGCTGCGGATCCGGAATCGCTCAGCCGCCCACCGCGCGTGATCTGCCTCGCCGGCGACGGGAGTTTGCAGATGAATGCGCAGGAGCTCCAAACGCTGGCGACCCATCGGTGGCCGGTCAAGATCTTCGTTCTGGATAACGGCGGCTACCTGTCAATCCGCAGCTCGCAGCTGAACTTCTTCGAGGGGCTGATCGGCGAGAGCCCAGCGAGCGGCGTGGAGTTCCCCGACTGGGTCGCGCTGGCCGAAGCGTATGGTCTCGATGCGGTGCGCATCGAGCATCCCGCGGCGATGGCCGAGGAGATCGCGGCCGCCCTCGTGTCTCCCGGGCCGTGCCTCGTGCACGTCATCGTCGATCCGGATCAGGGCTTTGAGCCGCGCGTAAAGAGTCGGGAACTGCCTGATGGACGAATTGAATCGCCCGCGCTCGACGACTTGTTCCCGTTCCTCAGCCGCGACGAGCTCGCGCAGAATCGTGTACGGCCGGATGGTCGGCTGCCATGACGGGCCGGGAGGAAGCTGTGCACGCGGCCGCCCGGTTCGGGCGGGTCACCTTCGACGCGATCATCTTTGACCTCGACGGCACTCTGGTCGATTCCCGGCCGGGGATCGAGGCCGCCTGCGTAGCCGCACTTGCCGAGGAGGCGCCCGGCGTCGACGTCCCTTCCATCGTCGATGTTCTCGGGAAGCCTCTGAACGGCCTGGTGGCCACCATCGGCGCCGATCTCAGCAGCGAGCGTCGCGCCGCTGTGCAGGCTGCGTTCATTCGCCACTACGACGTCGAGGGCTGGCGTCTCAGCTTACCCTACGAGGGCGTCGGCGAGACTCTCTCGGCGCTGCGGGGCGACGGTGTGCGTCTCTTTGTGGCCACCAACAAGCGCCGCGACCCCGCGATGCGTATCCTTCGGGCTGGAGGGCTCGCGCCAGCCATTGAGGCCGTCTACGCTGTGGATTCCGTAGTGCCACCGTTCGTCGGCAAGTCCGCCATGGCGGCTGCCTGTATCGAAACACACGGCCTGCAGCCGTCTGCCACGCTCGTCGTAGGCGACTCGGATGAGGACCGGGCGATGGCGGCCGCGCACGGCTTGTCGTTCGCCGCCGCCTCGTGGGGCTACGGGGACGCGGCCTCTCGGTTCGCCGAGTCCGACGTCGCCAGCGTAGACTACTTCAGCGAGACGGCCCATCGGCCGATGCATACGGTCCTCGCTTCGATACGAGATCTCACAACCTTGGTGAGTGCGCAGCACCAGTCAGGGAGGAGCCCATGAACAGAGACATCTTCGAAGACCTGTTCGTTCTTGAGATCGCCAACAATCACTGGGGGAGAGTCGAGCGCGGTCTCAAGATGATCGACGCGTACTCGAAGGTTGTCCGTTTCAACAATGTGCGAGCCGCCCTCAAACTCCAGTTCCGCGACGTAGACCACTTCATCCACAAGGACTTCCGCGAGCGTCAGGACATCCGCTACATCAAGAAGACCTTGGACACTCAGATGAGCGACGCTGACTACGGCGTCCTCGTTGACGCGACGCGCAAGGCTGGCTGCGTCACGATGGCGACGCCGTTCGACGAAGCGTCGGTGGACCTCTGTGCGGAACTCGGCGTGCAGATCGTCAAGATCGCCAGCAGTGATGGCAACGACTGGGTGCTCATCGAGAAGATCGCCACCCTGCGCAAACCGGTGATGGTCTCGACCGGGGGGTGCTCCCTGAAGGACCTCGACGATCTCGTCACGTTCTTCGAGAACCGCAACACACCGCTGGCCATCAATCACTGCATTTCGCTCTACCCGAGTGAGGATGAGGATCTGCGCCTCAACCAGATCGACTTTCTTCGGGAGCGCTACCCCAACCACATCATCGGCTTCTCGTCGCACGAGTGTCGCGACTGGACGAACTCAATCGCCATCGCGTATGCGAAGGGCGCCCGCACGTTCGAGCGCCACATCGACATCGAGGCGAATGGGATGCCGGTAGCAGCCTACTGCTCGCTTCCGGAACAGATCGACACGTGGTTCAAAACGTGGAAGAAGGCCAAGGAGATGTGCGGGCCGCCGGGCGATGGCTGGCGGAGTTGCTCACGTCCCGAGATCGAATACCTCAACGCACTGGTGCGCGGCGTCTACGCAGCTCGTGACTTGCCGGCCGGCCATGCGCTGACCGACGAGGACGTGTTCCTTGCCATCCCCTTGCAGAAGGGTCAAATCTCTTGCCGCGAATTGATGCGCGGAGAAGTGCTCCTGCACGACGTTCGCGCCGATGCTCCTATCGACATTGGCGCTATCGACAGTCCCTACGCCACGAATCCAGACCTGCGGCGAGTGATCGAGGAACGTGGAATCTGAAAAACCCGAGAGTCGGGGCCAGTGGCGCATGGATCATGACGTCTCTGCCGCGGTCATCGCGAGCCGGGATGCGGTGAAGCGGGGTAAGAGCCTCGTTGCGGCGCTTCGCGACAAGCCGCTGGTCATCTACGGCGCCGGCACCCTGGGCCGTCGGGTGGCCGCCGAGTTCGTTGATCGAGGGGCGGCGCCGGTGGCCTTCGCCGATGCCGACGAGTGCAAACACGGCAGTCTCGTGGACGGCATCCGCGTACTCAGCCCACCCGATGCCGTGCGCGCCGCGGGTCCAGGGTGTTGTGCCATCGTAGCTGTGTGGAATCCACACGGGCATTCCTTTCAGCAGTCCGCCCACCTTCTGGGCATCGCAGGTTGTACCTCCGTGGTGTCGTTTCCCGCCGTGGCCGTCGGTCTTTCGGGGCTCCTCCCTCACTTCTTCCTCGATCACCCGCGACTCCTCTGGGAGGACCGCGAGCGGATCGCCATGGGATATGACACCCTTGCGGACGCTGCGTCGCGAGAGGTCTTCCTCGCGCATCTGAGGTGGAGGCTGGGCATCCCATGGCCTGGGCGGTTTGTTCGCGATGAGCCGCAGTACTTTCCGGATGGCCTGTTCGTCCAGCGAGATGACGAGGTCTTCGTGGACTGCGGCGCCTACGACGGTGACACTGTGCGGTCCTTCATTGGACTCTGGCCGCACTTCGCCCTCTGTCACGCCTACGAGCCTGACCCCGAGAATCTGGTGAGGTTGCGGAGGATGCTGAGAGGTTTGCCGGCCGCTGTGTCAGAAAGGGTCGTCGTCCACGACGCCGCCACTTCAGACATTGCCGGCGAATCGCGCTTCCTACCCTGCGGTGACGGCGGGAGGGTGGCTCTTGACGGCGGGCTGGTGGTGCGTACCGTGCGTCTGGACGACGAGCCTCTCGGGTATCCTCCGACGTTGATCAAGGCGGACGTGGAGGGGGCCGAGGAGGCAACACTCCGTGGAACTCGACGTCTGGTCCACGACCATTCGCCGGTGCTTGCGGTGTGCGTCTATCACCGGCCGTCAGACTTGTGGGAGCTTCCGCTCCTCTGCAGACGACTCGGCAGGGACTACATCCTCCATCTGAGGGCGCACGGCTTCGACGGCTGGGAGACCGTGCTGTACGCCGTCCCACCCGGGCGGTCGACGGCCCGCTTCCACAGGTGACGCGCGCCGCAGGCACCGGAGCGTGTCGAACCTGGGTCGAGCGCACCATCGACTGGATCGTGCCGAGGTCGCTTGGGCGCTATCGCGAGCAGCTTCTCTATCTAGCCGTGGGTGCCTGGAACACGCTGTTCGGGTACGGCGTTTGGGCACTCCTGCAGTACCTTCTGTATCCGCGCGTGAACTACCTGGTCATCGTCGTGTTGTCGTACCCCATCGCCATCGCAAACGCCTATGTGTGCTACAGGTACATCGTGTTTCGTAGCCACGGCAGTGTGCTGCGTGAGCTTCCTCGCTTCTCCTCTGTCTACCTGCTCACCATGGCGGCCAACCTGGTAGCACTGCCGATACTGGTGCGGGTCCTGCCGCTCGGCCTTTACGCGATCCAGGCGCTGTTCACTATCGTTGTCGTGATCCTCAGCTACCTGGGCCACAGGTTCTTCAGCTTCCGCGGCGGGCAGGAGGCAAACTCGGAGGTGCGAAACTAGACGCAAATGGCCGCGATTCTCCGTGCGAAGGAGACGGTCAAAGTCGCCGAGGAGCCGGCTCTCACCAGCGGCGCGGTGTCCTCGTGCCCTTTCTGAGCGTCGTTTCGGGCTGCGACAACGAAGAGGAGAACGTCGCCGAGGTGTACCGCCGGGTCAGGGAGGTGTGGTTGAGGAGCTACCGCCGCGCGGCGACGCCGTGATCAGCGTCGTCGCCGACCTGCAGGACCCGCCGGAGATGATCCGTGCCTTCGTGGCCCAGTGGGAGACGGGCTAGAAGGTCGTCGTCGGGGCTGTACTTGTACTTGGACGCTTCCTCGTATGTGATGGGGGCGAATCGCATCGTCGATGACGGAAGGACGTTCTGGTGAAGCCTATGCCCTTGGACGCGCAACTCGAGGCCCTGCTCGGCGAGCCCATGTCCGCCATCGTCAAGCGGGAGCAGACCTCCTTCGAGGAGCTGACGGCGCCCTACAGTGAGAGCCTCGTGCTCTTCGGCGCGGGGGGGCTCGGCAGAAAGACGGCGGCGGGCCTTCGCCGGGTCGGGGTGGAGCCGCTTGCCTTCGCCGACAACGACCCGGCGCTCTGGGGCGCCGAGATCGACGGCGTGCCGGTCATCTCCCCGCGGGATGCGGCTCAGAAGTACGGTCGGCAGGCGGCGTTCGTGATCACGATCTGGGGAGGGGCGCCCAGCGACGTCATGGCCGAGCGCAGACAACAGCTCCTGGACCTCGGCTGTGAGACGCTGGTGACGTTCGCCCCCTTGTTCTGGAAGTATGCCGACGTGTTCGTGCCCCACTATGCGTTCGACCTGCCACACCGGACTGGCGCGCAGGCGGACGCGATTCGCAGGGCGTTCTCACTCTGGGCCGACGACGGGTCGCGCCGCGAGTTCATCGCCCAGTTGAGGTGGCGTATGCTGGCCGACTTCGCCGCGCTGCCCTCGCCGGTGGATCACGAGACCTACTTCCCCGACGACTTGGTCGACGTGCAGCCTGACGAAGTGTTCATCGACTGTGGCGCATACGATGGCGACACGATCCGGAGCCTGTTGCGCCGCGGCGTGTTCTCGGACGGCAAGATCGTTGCCTTCGAACCCGACGCGGCCAACTTCCTGCAGCTTCGGGGCTACGTGGACACGCTTCCGGCGTCCGTCCGCGAGCGCATCTCACTGCGGCAGGCGGCCGTGGGCGCCCGGGGCTGCAAGGTGGAGTTCGACGCGACGGGCACGGCAGCCTCAGCGGTGGGCAGCGGCGGTGCGGTGGTCGACTGCGTGGCTCTGGACGAGGCGCTCAGCGACCGCCGGCCGACCTACATCAAGATGGACATCGAGGGCTCGGAGCTGGAGGCCGTGGCCGGAGCCGGGGGCATCATCAAGGCATCGCAGCCAGTGCTGGCAATCTGCGTCTACCATCACCACGACCACCTTTGGCGGATCCCCGGTGCTCTCGCAGATCTCACCGATCAGTACCGGTTCTACCTGCGGCCTCATCTGCCGGAAGTCTGGGACCTCGTGTGCTACGCGGTACCCCTGCGGAGGCTGAAGAGCTGGCAGCGCCTCTCGGCCCGGAGTCGTGCATGACGCAGGCGAGCGTTGTCCGGCGTCGCCCGGCAGGGGAACACACGGCTGGTGCGGAATGAGTAACGACTGCAGAGTACCCACGGAGCGAGGCCCGACGTGCCCTTTCTAAGCGTGGTCACCGGCTGTTTCAATGAGGTCGACAACGTCGCAGACCTCTACGGCCAGGTCGCGGCTGTCATCGACAGTCTTCCGGCTCTCGACGGCGACCCCTACACCTATGAGCACATCTTCATCGACAACGCGTCGACCGACGGCACTGTGGAGGTTCTGCGCACCATCTGCGCCACGGACTCCCGCGCGAAAGTCATCGTCAACACGCGCAACTTCGGACACATCCGCTCCCCCTTCTATGGCCTGCTTCAGGCGCAGGGCAGCTGCGTGATCTGCATGGCCGCGGACCTGCAGGACCCGCCGGAGATGATCCGCGACTTCGTCGCGCAGTGGGAGGCGGGCTACAAGGTCGTCGTCGGGGTGAAGAAAGAGAGTCTCGAGAAGAAGTCGATGTTCTTTGTGCGCGGCATGTTCTACCGGTTCATCGACCGGCTCAGCGAGGTCCCCCTGATCCGCAACTTCACCGGCTTCGGTCTCTACGACCGCGTGGTGATCGACACGCTGCGCGAGATCGACGACCCCTACCCGTACTTCCGCGGTCTGATCTGCGACCTCGGCTACGTCCGCATGGAGATTCCGTACTCGCAGCCGGCGCGGAGCCGGGGCATCACCAAGAACAACCTCTACTCGCTCTACGACATAGCCATGCTGGGGATCACCAATCACTCCAAGGTGCCGCTGAGGCTGGCGGCCATGGCCGGCTTCGCTTTGTCGATTGTCGCCCTGCTCGTGGCCGTGGTCTACCTCGTCCTAAAGCTGACCATGTGGAACACTTTCAATCTGGGCCTTGCCCCGCTGGTGATCGGCGTGTACTTCTTCGGTAGCGTGCAGCTCTTCTTCATCGGTATCCTCGGGGAGTACATCGGGTCGATCCATACGCAGGTGTACCACCGGCCGCTGGTGATCGAGAAAGAGCGCATCAATTTCGACTGATCCCATCAGGACGCGTGGTACGGCCGGGCGCCGCAGAGCGGCGCCCGTGGTGTTTGCGGCCGCAGCGCTCGTGAGCGCCGCGGCGGCCGTCGTCTTCACTTGGCAGCGTCTCTTCACGGGCATGGACCTGCAGGACGAGAGCTTCTACATCGTGGTGCCCTGGCGCTGGGCCCTCGGGGACACGCCGTTCGTGAACGAGCAGAACCTGGCGCAGGTCAGCAGCCTCCTCGAGTATCCGTTGATCAAGCTGTTCGGGATCGTCCGCGACTATGACGTCACGGGTCTCGTGTTGTACACGCGGCATCTGTACTTGCTGATGATGCTCGGCGCCGCCGCGGCCGTGTTTCTCATCCTGCGTCGCGTGGTGCGCTGGGAGCTGGCCCTGCCGGTTGCGTCTGTCTACGTCGCGTTCATCTTCTGGGAGACGCCGCAGCTGAGCTACAACACGATGGGCGCCGCCTTTCTCACGCTCGGCGCGGCACTGGGCCTGTGGGTCGTTCTGGAGGGCGGAGGTC
>Ga0209123_1003690_pt1 | contig 11217 bp, 9 predicted proteins | sample BarGraIncu00431A_FD_184500 | JGI IMG/M metagenome (GOLD analysis project Ga0209123, IMG submission 184500) | Arctic peat soil microbial communities from Barrow, Alaska, USA - Barrow Graham LP Incubations 004-31A (SPAdes) (version 2) | ecosystem: Environmental > Terrestrial > Soil > Wetlands >...
GTAGTTGTTTCTTTTACCCCTGAATTTAATCCACCAAACACGCCGGCAATACACATGGCAGAATTGGCATTGCAAATCATCAGATCATCAGTATTCATTGACCGTTCGACACCATCCAAGGTAACGAATTTTGATCCTGCATCGGAAGTACGAACCACTATTTTACCACCTTCAATCTCAGCTGCATCGAAAGCATGAAGTGGCTGACCGGTTTCGAAAAGCACAAAGTTGGTAACGTCTACAATATTGTTGATGGGTTTCAGCCCAATTAATTTCAGCTTATTTTTCAACCATTCCGGAGATTCTTTCACAGTCACATTTGAAATAGTTACTCCGGAATAACGTAGACAGGCAGCCGAATTTAAAACCTCTATCGGTATTTCGAGCGAATGATTATCGACTTTAAAAGCATCAACCGAAGGCCTGTGATAGGATATTTCGTGTTTTTGTTTGAGGTAGGCAGACAGATCTCGGGCAATGCCAATATGCGAGGCGCTGTCGATCCGGTTTGGAGTCAAATCAACTTCCAGCACAAAATCAGATTCTATTTTGAAATATTTACTCGCCGGAGTTCCCGGGACAGCTGTAGAATCAAGTACCATGATACCTTCGTGGCTGGCACCCAAGCCAATTTCGTCTTCTGCGCAAATCATTCCTTCCGAGGCTTCGCCCCTTATCTTTGACTTCTTAATTTTAAACTCATTATCGCCTTCATACAAGGTAGTTCCAACAGTAGCCACCACAACTTTTTGCCCTGCAGCCACATTCTGAGCCCCGCAAACAATGGGTAAAATTTCGCCATTACCCACATTAACGGTCGTTTTACTCAAGTGATCCGAATCGGGATGTTGTTCACAGGTAAGTACTTCGCCGATTACCAACCCTTTCAGACCCCCTTTGATGGTTTCCATTTCCTCCATGCTCCCAACTTCCAGACCGATTTGAGTCAGGAAGGCACCAACTTCTTCGGGTGTATAATCAAGATTGATGTAATCTTTTAACCAGCGATAAGATATGTTCATAATAAATGACTTTTACTTCTCAAATTCAATATTCGTCAAAAGTAAATAAAAATAGTGGCGTAGATGCAAAAATTGTTAGTAAAAACAATGAGATTGCAGCAAGTTTAAAGTGCCATCAATAATATTTGAGAATAATTAGGGTCTGCTGAAAAACTCATCCCGAGCACTCGGGATCAATTCGACCATAGGGCATCCCGATCCCGAGTACTCGGGAGGGATAAATATTAAAGAGCTATTCAGCAGTCCCTGTCTATCTTTAGGAATATATTATTGCACCTTCCTATCTACTTTTTAAAATAAGCAATAGATTCTGGATTTCTCCCTCTGTTTCTATGGAATGGGTTGGTGTTTGAGTGCTATTTTCTGATACCTTTCTGATACCTTTCTGATACCTTTCTGTAATCTAAGGTTACAGAAAGGTTACAGATGAGTTACAGATGGGTATCAGATGATGGTATGTTATCCCTGGCATAATTGCATTGGGACATCAATTTTGTTATTTATTTTGATCACCGGTTCCAAATCAAGGAGTACGGTCTCTTAATTTGATATAAATAGAATAATTATTAGCTTTGTACACCAATCAAAATTGCGATATTTTAACATCAAAATTTATTCAATAAAATAAAAAATCAGACTTTTATCATATTTGAATCGATGTATAATGACTATATTGTCGGCCAAATAATATTCAACAATTATTACTGAATTAAACGAACTTTAAATATCAAAAATAGTATATACATGAAAAAAATCGGTCTATCAATCATTGCTCTGGCAATTATTACAAGTTCCTGTAAATCACCTCAAGTACAAAAAAAAGACATGAGTAATCCATTCTTCACCGAGTACACTACCCCCTTTCAGGTTCCACCCTTCGACAAAATAAAGCTGGAACATTTTATGCCGGCAACGGAACAAGGAATTGCTGACCAGGTAGCTGATATTAAAGCCATCACCGACAATAAGGAAGAAGCTAATTTTGACAATACCATTCTGGCTTTAGACCAATCAGGTTATTCTTTAGATAAAGTAACCAATGTCTTTTTCAACTTGAATTCGGCCAATACCAATGATGAAATGCAGGCTCTGGCACGTGAAATAACCCCAAAGCTATCTACTCATCGCGACAATATCATGTTGAACAAAGAGTTGTTCAAACGCGTGAAGGCAGTTTATGAAAAGCGCAATGATTTGAAGCTTGATGCCGAGCAATTGCGGGTCGTTGAAAAATATTATCAGGATTTTGATCGGAATGGCGCCAATCTGCCAGATGACAAGCAGGTTGAACTTCGTAAGCTGAACGATGAACTCTCGATGCTTGAACTCAAATTTGATCAGAATACATTGGCAGAAACCAACAAAACTTTCAAGCTGGTAGTTGATAACAAAGAAGATTTAAAGGGGCTTCCTGACGATGTAATTGCTGCTGCTGCCGAATTGGCAAAGAAAGACAGCTTGGAAGGTAAATGGATTTTTACCCTTCAAAAACCAAGCATGATCCCTTTTCTTCAATATGCTGAAAACCGTATCCTTCGTGAAAAATTGTATCTGGGATATATCAATCGCGGCAATAATAACAACGAATTTGACAACAAGCAGGTGATTGAAAAAATAGTACCATTTCGCGAGCAGCGTGCTAAATTGTTAGGTTTTGCAAACCACGCTGCTTACACAGTAGATGTAAACATGGCCAAAACGCCTGAAGCTATTCACGATTTCCTGATCAAACTATGGACTCCTGCCCTCGAAAGAGCCAAGGTAGAACGTGCAGATATGCAAAAAATGATTGACAAGGAAGGTGGAAATTTCAAACTCGCCATGTGGGATTGGTGGTTTTATGCTGAAAAGGTTCGCAAAGCCAAATATGATCTCGATGAAGCTCAATTGAAACCTTATTTCACCCTTGAGAATGTTCGCGAGGGATTGTTTTACACGGCTAACAAACTGTATGGCATCAAATTTATCAAGCGTGCTGACCTTCCGGTTTACAACGAAGAAGTGATGGCTTACGAAGTTCAGGAAGCTGATGGAAAACACATTGGCATCTTTTATATGGACTTTCACCCACGAGCCGGTAAAAAGAACGGAGCTTGGTGTACCTCATTCCGCGATCAATCTTATAGAAACGGCAAAATGGTAACTCCTGTGGTATCAATTGTTTGTAACTTTACACGACCTTCCAGTGAAGTTCCTGCCCTACTCAGCTTCGATGAGGTCACTACTTTATTCCATGAATCAGGACATGCACTTCATGCCTTGTTTACTGATGGACCCTATCGTCGCACGGCTGGAAATGTGCCACGCGACTTTGTGGAACTTCCTTCGCAAATCATGGAAAACTGGGCTTCAGAACCTGAGGTTCTCCGCATGTATGCCAAAAATTATAAAACGGGTAAGGTCATTCCTGAAGAATTGATTGCCAAACTTGAAAAAAGCGCCCAGTTCAACCAGGGTTTTGAAACTGTTGAATATCTGGCAGCCTCATTGCTCGACATGGATTGGCACACCCAGGCTTTTGACGGTAATGTGGAAGGCTTTGAGAAAGCTTCAATGGATAAAATTGGCCTGATTCCAGAAATTGCACCCCGATACCGAAGCACTTATTTTTCACATATTTTCTCAGGGGGTTATTCATCTGGATATTACGTATATATCTGGGCCGCTGTACTTGATGCCGATGCTTTTGATGCCTTCAAACAGAGTGGCAATATTTTTAATCCAGAATATGCAACCAAATTCCGTCATTTGCTCACGAAATCCGGTTCACAGGAAGGAATGGTCGTCTATAAGAACTTCCGCGGTCAGGAACCCTCCATTGAGCCGTTACTGAAACGCAGAGGATTGAAGTAACCATTGCCGATGTAAGTGTTTTTGGATATATTTTGTGATCCAGAAAGGAATTATTGCAGAAAACCAAACCAATTTTCAGAAAAAAGACCTGTTTCGTTATTGCGGAGCGGGTCTTTTTTACAATATATGAACTTATTAATTATCCCATAAAGTACTTAAAGTCAGATAGTTTTGTAGTAGAAAGCAAAGTTCATTTTCCGACTGATTAACCTGCTGTTGGACTGTATCCGTAAATGTATTTGTACAGCTTCAAGGTTACTAAAAAAACATAAGGACATTGAAGGTTGGCCTAAAAGAGGCAACTGGAAGACTGAATTGACAAGTTTAAGGTGCAACCTGGGGCAAGCCAATCGTTCTGGAGGCAATAACAAAAAAGAAAAGGTTGTTGCCAGTACTGAAAAATACCTCCATAAAGCACAGTTATTTATAAAAAAACTATAGTAGAAAAACCCTTACTGTCGATAAGAGACATGGTGGATTTAGTTTTAGTGCTGACATTGGAACACTTCACGGGGCTGCTAGAAAAGCATATTATTCTGATTGACAGACTCATTATGAAAGGAGAATAGTCAACTTCTTTGTATTATTAACATAGCAACTACACATTATTGGAAAAGTTATATTCAAAACTATAAAGAAATAGTGAAGTAACATAAAATTCCCTGTATAAAATTCAAAAAAGAGAGCTTATGGATATCCAAAATTGATAGATTGCAAATCACACCTACATGATTTTTGAGTCAAACTCCAAGAAATTAGAATTTAGGTAGTTTTCTTAACGATACTAAATATATTATCAGCACTCGCAGTTTTCACAAGTAATAAACTCATATTGAAACGTGGTATGTGTAATTCCAAATGACTTGTTTAATAGCCGTTTGGCATTTTCAGTAATTGATTGGGTATCCGAAACTGGAAAATTACTGTTTAGGACCAGATGAGCTTCAAAATAGATCTGGTGGTCAGATAATTGCCACAAATGGATGTGATGGACACTGTGAATCTGATCGATTTCCTGAAGTACTGTTATAACTTCCTTTTGATCAATTTCTGTGGGAGCAAACTGCATAAGAATTCCAATGCTCTCTTTAAGGATTTTGAATGTATGGACAAATATATAGATACTTATCAATACAGTTACCAATGGATCAATCCAGTAAACTTCAAACAGCCAAATAAATACAGCGCCTACAATCACTGCCAGTGAGGTCAGGGCATCACCGATTAAGTGCAGATACGCGGCCCTGATATTGAGATTTTCTTCTTTATTTTGATGAAGAATCACAACTGAAAGGCCATTTGCGATAAAACCCAGAATACCTAGACTCAGCATCCAGAGGTAATCAACTTCTTTGGGATTCATAAACCTTTTGCCGGCTTCAACCATTAAATAGACCGATATAACAATCAGGGTAATGGCATTGAACAATGCAGCCAGTATTTCTGCTCTTTTATATCCAAAAGTTGACTGAATGGTTTGCGGTTTAAGACCGATACGATGAGCCATATAAGCCAGAATGACTGAAATAACATCGCTGAAATTGTGCAGCGCATCTGACATCAGGGCAAGACTTCCCGACACAATTCCTCCAATAAACTGAGCGATGGTAATAATTCCGTTCAGAATAACCGTTATTGCCAGATTTCTTGATGTATGATGTTGATGTGACATTCGTTTTTTGTATTTTTAAGAACTTGAAAAGTAAGTTTTTTTTCTTTAAGATGCAACATTCAGAATATGACCCTCGTCATTCAAACAGTAAACAATCATAAATAGTTGGAAGCGCAGTACCAAAATATTCATCAGGATTTGATTGAACGGTGTCGGAAAGGTGACACCAAAGCACAATTTGAGCTTTATAAGCTGTATTTCAGACCAATGTATAACGTTTGTCTACAAATGGTTGGCAATGCAGTTGAGGCTGAAGATGTGATGCAGGAGGCCTTTCTGAAAGCGTTTACCAAAATTGACACCTATGAAGGAGTTGTAAGTTTTGGTGCCTGGTTAAAAAAGATTGTGATCAATCGTTCATTGGATCATCTGAAAAAGAGGAAAGTTAAATTTGAACAACTGAATGAAAAGATTCCTGATGAAGAACCTGCAACATTTGTGATTTCAGAAATTAAAATGGATCTATTGAAAAGAGCGATACAGCGATTGCCGGACGGATACAGGGTGGTTTTAAGCCTTTATTTGCTCGAAGGCTATGATCATGAAGAGATTGCGCAAATCCTTGCAATCACCAATGTGTCGTCACGTACACAATTTCTGAGAGCAAAACTTAAACTTTGCGAGATGTTGCAAAAAGAAGAATTGATTGAATACAATTAAAAATGAATGTCATGAAGGATGAACTTGAACAATTAATTATAAATAACCGGCAGCTATTACAGAATGAGGAGCCGTTGGAGGGACACTTTGAACGATTTGAAGCACGTCTTCTGAATTCTTCCAAGCCAACCAGGCTAATCAATTTCAGAGTGGTTCTGAAAATTGCTGCTTTGGTAGTGTTTGCATTATTGGCAGTCAATCAGGCACGCATCTGGCTAATTCCTGAAAAGAAAGTGGCGCTCACATTGGGATCAGTTTCGAAAGAATACCAAGAAGTTGAATTCTATTACACAAATGCCATTCAAGTGGGTATGAATCAATGGAGAACGCTTAGTCACGAAGGTTTTGTCTCTGAATCAGAACAGCAAAACATGCAAAAGGAGCAAATGGAATTTGACCAGATGTATCAGAAATTGCAGGTAGACCTGGAAGCAAATCCAACTGATGAACGGGTAATTAATGCCATGCTTGAATATTATCAAGCCAGAATGAATATTATAACAATCATTATCAACAAATTACAAGACGCAAAACAACAAAAAAACAATAGAAACCATGAAATCAAAAGTTAGACTTACATTCGCTTTGCTGGTTCTTTCAACCCTATTTATTAGTGCAGCAGGAGCAGATTATACCAAAAACATCAGAAAGTCCTGGCCAAAAAGTACGGTCACTGCCTTAAAAGTGACCAACAAATTCGGTGGAATAAAAATTAATGACATGGGTGGTGATTCTGTTACCATCAAGGTTGTGATAACTTTTGAAAATTCTTCTGAGAAAAGAGCAAAGGAACAATTGGAAAAGATTCAAATCGAATTTCAGAAAACAGGAGGGTTAGCGATTGCAGAAACCAAAAATGTAGACACGAGAGTTGAGGAAGGTACTACCAAACAATCCTTCACTATTGATTACATGATCAATATACCGAAAGACAGGGATCTGGAAATCATCAACCGCTATGGTAACGTAGTTATCAATGAGTTGGAGGCAAAAGGCACTTTCAATGTCAGTTATGGAAATATGACTGCAGGCAAATTAAAATCGCCTGCAGGAAGTCCCGTTAATATTGAAATCAATTATGGGAAAGCGGATATTGAATCAATTAATGAGGCCAATATGGTCTTCAAATATTCAAAACTGTATGCCGGAGAGGTAGGACAGCTTGTCCTTGATTCGAAATATTCTACTGTCAACATTCATAAAATAAAGAATCTGACACTGGATTCGAAATACGATGGATTCAATATTGATGAGATTGAGAACCTTAAATCTTTATCAAAATACACCAATTATAAAATTGAATTACTTACCCGAAGTTTTGATCTCGATAATGGTTATGGATCAGTGAGAATCAGCAAGGTAGACTCTAAATTCGACAATATACACATTGAAAGCAGCTATGGAGGAATTGACATTGGATTAAATGAATTGAGTTATAAGCTTCAATCGGAATGCAGTTATTGCAACATTGACTTCCCTACCGATCGCTTTAAGGGAGATAAAATTTCGGAGAAACAAAATTTGTCAATCAAGGGTAATGTTGGAACAGGTGGAGGTTCTGTATCAATCAATAGCCGGTATGGGGGAGTAAAATTGACAGAATAAAGGAAAGTGATCAGTCACAGTGTTCAGTTTTCAGTAATCAGTGTTCAGTCTCAGTTTTAGTTTTAGTAATAGTTAGCAGTCACAGTTTGTAGTTTAAATTAACAGTTTAATAAAATTAATAAAACCATGGATTGAATGACGGTCTATGGTTTTTTAATATCTATATTTAGAATAAATTTAGAACTGTGAAACGAGCAATTCAACTGGTAACATTTAACATACCATATCCACCCGATTATGGTGGCGTAATTGATATATTTTACAAAATAAAAGCGCTTTCTGAATGTGGTATTTTAATCTATCTGCATTGTTTTGAATATGACCGGCCACAAGCCATTGAACTGGAGAAATACTGTGCGAAGGTTTGTTATTATCAAAGAAACGAAGGTATTCGCTATCAATTTTCAACTAAACCATACATCGTAGTTACACGTGTCAACGATCAATTATTAAGCAACTTATCGTCTAACAATGCACCCATTTTATTTGAAGGACTTCATACATGCTACTACCTTGATCATGCCTTACTTGCGAATCATATTCGGTTGGTAAGAACCCATAATATTGAACACAAATACTACTTAAATCTAAGTAAAGCAGAGAATAATTTATTTAAAAAATTGTTTTTCAGAATGGAAGCATGGAAGCTTTCAAGGTATGAAAATATATTAAAAAAGGCCTCTCAATTGCTTTGCATTTCTCCAAATGATCTCTCCTATTTCGACCAATTAAATGACGGCCATTCACATTTAATTCCTGCATTTCATCCATTTAGTGAAATCAAATCGAAAGTTGGCCGTGGAAAATATATCTTATTTCATGGAAATCTATCCGTATCCGAAAATATTCAGGCAGTAGAATATCTTCTTACCAATGTTTTCAGTAAAATCACTATCCCTGTTATTATTGCTGGTAAAAACCCAAATGCACGTTTGACAGAGAAAATCAATCAGTATTCAAATATTCAACTGTTTTCCAATCCCGAAAATGAGCAGATGGAAACATTGATTCAAGATGCTCAAATTTGCCTGCTACCTACCTTTCAGGATACTGGTTTAAAGCTAAAACTGCTTGCATCCCTTTTTTCAGGTAGGTTCTGCATTGCCAATACACCGATGATACATAAAACTGGATTGGAACATCTTTGTCACCTAGCTGACACGCCAACCGAAATGTTAGAACGAATAGAGGAATTATTTCAACAGGATTTTACTCCTGAAGAAATAGAAAGACGAAAGTTAATTCTTCAAGTTGCCTTTTCTAACCACCGCAATGCATTAAAAATCATCGAGTTATTGGAATAAAAAGGAATATTGAGGTTAATCTTATTGATCAGTGTTGAAATTAAATCTAAATAAAGGTCATTTCTTCTTCCAGTAACATCTCACCATCAGGCTGATATTGCTCCCGAACATCCTCTAAATACATTTCCAAGGCATCTGCTATATTTTCCTTTAACTCTTCAATGGTTAATCCTTGAGTAAAAACTGCAGGTAATTCTTTAATTTGCCCAATTAAATAACCATTCTTCCCTTTTTTTACAATTAAAGTAAGTTTCATTGTCTTTAGAATTAAATCGATTGACTCAAAAATACGTAAATTTTAATAAGACAAAATATTAATTTATACCATTTTATACAAGACAAACTTAATAATCAGATACGACACTATTTATTCTTAGCAGCTCTTTTTTTCAGGACCCCGCGATTTACAGGCTTTACTTTTCTTGGTTTACGTTCACCGGGACCCCCAAGGTTTACTTTTTTGTTTTTCTCTTTTTTCTCATGAAAGGCGCCTTGTGAATCACCAATACCAGTTTTTCCCAAATAATCCTTGTCAAACAGAACCGGTTTCTCTTCATCAGTATAAACATTGGAAATTTTCAATCCCGCGGGAAGTGGCTTTTCCTCCAACGTTCTTTTCATAAACTTTTCAATTTCAGCGAGGTACTTAGTTTCAACATCATTCACAAAAGTGATGGCAATACCAGCTTTATCAGCCCTTCCGGTGCGTCCTGTACGATGGATATAATCTTCTGGGTTTTCAGGAGTATCGAAATTGATCACATGCGAAATATCAGCAATATCCAATCCTCTGGAAGCTACGTCAGTTGCGATTAGCATGCGGGAAGTTCCACTTCTAAATCGTTCGAGGGCATTGATCCTGTAATTTTGTGATTTGTTGGAATGTAATACGCCTATCTGTTCCGGGAAAATTGGATCAAGAAGTTCGAATACCCGATCGGCAAATTGTTTGCTGGCAACAAATATCAGTACGCGCTGAAATACTTCTGTATTAGAAAGTAAATTTTCAAGCAAGTTTATCTTGGTGAAAAAATTAGGAGCCACATAGTAATACTGAGAAATCTGTTCAAGTGGAGTTCCCTGGTTTTGTATTTCAATCGTTTCAGGCTCGTAAAAGTAGCTGTCGATCATAGCAGCTACATCTTCTGTTAAAGTAGCTGAAAACATCAGATTTTGCCTTTTAATAGGCAAACTATCCATGAAACTCATCAACTGCGGACGAAAACCAAGGTTCAGCATTTCATCCACTTCATCAATGACCAGTTTCTGAATAGATTTCAGACGTAACACCCCTGTCATCACCAAATCGACCAGACGACCGGGAGTAGCTACCACAATATCCATTCCATTGTAAACTACCTGCTTCTGGGTATTTATATTTGTTCCGCCATAAACACCTACAACCCTCACTGTCATATACTTGGTAAGCTTTGTAATTTCGCCCACCACTTGCAAGACCAATTCGCGTGTCGGAACTACAATCAATATTCTGGCATGTTTCTGATCCGAATATTTGAGTTGACGAAGAATCGGCAGTAGATATGCAAACGTCTTTCCGGTACCCGTTTGAGCAATTCCAACGGCATCGCGACCTGACATCACAGCCGGATATACTTTTTCCTGAATAGGAGTAGGATTCTCAAAACCCAGATCATTCAAGGCATTCAGCAGCGGAGTATTTAAATTTAATTCAAGAAAAGTCAATGTTCGAAATTTTAATTTGCCACAAAGATAATCCTAAAAAGTTAATAGTGGTTAGTATTCAGTTTTCAGTAGTCAGTGTTCAGTAAACAGTCTACAGTGTTCAGTAAAAACACTAAACAGTAAAACAGTATTCAGTTATCAGTAACTTGCCTTGATGCACTGAACACTGTATACTGTTTTCTGTTTACTGATCACTGATCTGAACACTGAACACTGTTTTACTGAATACTGTTCACTGAATACTAATCACTGAATACTGTTCACTGAACACTAAACACTGATCACTGCCCGTCATCCTCCCTGATCTGAACGCGACGTATTTTTCCACTGATCGTCTTAGGAAGTTCGTCCACAAACTCAACGATACGTGGATATTTATAGGGTGCAGTCACTCTTT
>Ga0209123_1003691_pt1 | contig 11213 bp, 9 predicted proteins | sample BarGraIncu00431A_FD_184500 | JGI IMG/M metagenome (GOLD analysis project Ga0209123, IMG submission 184500) | Arctic peat soil microbial communities from Barrow, Alaska, USA - Barrow Graham LP Incubations 004-31A (SPAdes) (version 2) | ecosystem: Environmental > Terrestrial > Soil > Wetlands >...
GCTTATGAGCCCGATGGTTATAAAGCTGAGGTTCAAAGTGGAAAGTATATTCTTTTTCCGAACCATCCCGCCGTAAAAGAACGCAAGCGCGGGTGTCATCATCAGCACGAAAGCAGTCGCCACAATTACCCAGGCGGTGTCTCCGGAATTGACATTGGCCATCTCAAGTCTCCTCCCCCTAGGTACGTCGAGCCACGATATCGAGGGCATTACCGGCTGTGACGATCCGCACGGCTCTCTCGCCACCCATGCAGGTGCCCTCCCGTCATTTGAGGTTTGATAATGTCAACGCGTTATCTAACTTATGTTTATATCCGCGTAATGTTTCGCCGGGATTTCGCGGATGTTAACTCCGTGTAAACAAGCGGAAATGCCTCGGTGAAGACCGTCACGATGCGGGTAGCAGCTGAGCCCACAAAGTTCTGCACATTCCCTCTCTCCAGGATGAGGGCACCCCAAGACTACACCGCATGGTGCAGTCTGTCATGCTTCCGAAGCTGAACCCGTAGGGCGAAGCGCAGGAAGCATGACCGTCGACGTTGTCCGGGCAGGCGTCACCCCCTCTCGCGCCGCCTGCATTCCAAAGATGGGCCAGACGGCGAGCTAGTCGCGCGTCACTCTCTTCGATTCGGAGAAGCCCGCACTAAGCCTTCGCTGGCTCCTCGTCGGGTGCGGGTGCCGGCTCATCGAAGGGCCACACCCCGGGACCTTCGAGCCAGGGCACGTGCATGTTGTTGTCCATCACCCAGTCCTCCAGCTTGTCAATGTCCATGTATCTCCTGGGTGAAGTCTCCCATTCCTCGCTCTGCTCCATTGCCAGCGCCGTCATGAGCCTCATGCATGAGGCCTCGTTGGGGAATATCCTCACCACGCGGGTGCGCTTGCGCAGCTGTCCGTTGAGCCACTCGAGCATGTTAGAGGTCCTTATCTTCTTCCTGTGAGAGGGAGGGAAGTAGAAGCAGGCCAGCGCGTCCACCATCCCTTCCTCTATCCTGTCGGCGAGCGCCGGGTTTGTCTCGGCCCACCTGATGATGATCTCGTTGGTGAGCCTGTTGGCTGAATCGAGGTCTTCCGAGTCGAAGGCTGCCCTGAGCGCGGTGTGCAGGGCCTTTCTCTCCCGCTTGGGGCACAGGGGCAGGATGTTCTGCATGAAGTGGAACTGGCAGCGCTGCCAGGAGGCGCCCTGGAAGTAGCGGGCGACTGCGGCCTTTATCCCCTCGTGGTGATCCGATGTCACCAGGAGGACACCTGAAAGGCCCTTTCTCTTGAGGTCTCGGAAGGTGTCCGACCATGTGGTGGTGTTCTCGGTGTCGGCTATCCCTACCGAGAGTATCTCGCGCCTGCCCAGGGTGTTTATGCCCATCACGATCAGCATCCCTTTGGAGACCACCCGGCCGTTCTCCCTCACCTTCTGGTAGGTGGCGTCGGCGAAGAGGTAGGGATAGGCCTCGCCGTCAAGCCGGCGGGTCCGCCAGGCCTCCAGGATCTCGTCGAGCTCGGCGGCAAGCTTGCTCACCTGCTGGCTTGAAAACGATCTCCCGCACAGCGTCTCGGTGATCGAGGCCACCTTGCGGGTGGAGACGCCCTGCACGTACATCTCCATCAGCGAGAGCGCGAGCGCCTTGTCGCTTCTCTGGTAGCGCTCGAAAAGCGCTGTCGAGAATGTTCCGTCGCGGTCCTGGGGGGTGAGAAGTTCGAGGTCTCCCACCGCGGTGGTGAAGACGCGCGGCTTGTGGCCGTTGCGGTAGCCCAGGCGCTCGTCGCTTCGCTCGTAGCGATCGGCTCCCAGGTGCCCGTTCATCTCGTGCTCGAGCGCTTGTTGCACCATCCACTCGAGCATCTGGCGCAGCGGGTTGTCCCCGTCGGTTGCAAGGATCACTTGCAGCGCCTCGTCCAACGACATAGTCTGTTTCTTGGTCATCTCGCTCTCCTTTCGATCGAGGCCAATATTGGTAACAACCTCAATCTTGGAGAGCGATGGCCGTTCAGGTCAAAACGGCGGCATCGTTTGCGGGAAAGTACAGAAGATTATGGGCTTGGCCTTTCGCTGGTTTGATTCCCTTCACAACACTTGTTTCTTACTTATACCGAATAGACATTACGAAAATAACAGGGGTATCCGTCCCATTTGACAACGTAGGCCCAAGATGGGCCCATGCCGGAGGAGTAGTCTGGGTGATACGCTTTGGGCTGCGTATAGTAAAGGCCGAAGTCGTGTTGTATCGCACATAGGGCAAAAGCTAGTGTGTGTGGCTTTGGACCAAATGGAGCGAATATGAGTCCACTCGATTCATCAAGCCAATTGTATAGTCGAGTGCAAACCCGTTCTACATCGAGTGCGGGCACGATTTCTGTCATATGGCTAATATTGCTATCGCCCATGATGTGCCTGATCACGGCCCATTGCCGACGTGAGAAAATGCCATCAGGCGGAAAACTCAGCAGGATTTTAGTTCTACGTACATCTTCGGCAAAAGAATCAATTAATGCTGCAAGGTTAAGTTGCTCAAACCCAATAGATATAACAATCGTCCTGTCCGGTCTTACCAGAGGATCTGCAAAACCAGGTAGGTTTGAGCATGGATCTAGATCGGATGCAAGATGCTGAGGTTCCCTCAAATATGAATCAGCTTGTGTGTAGGTGACTATTAGATTTGTTGGAAAGGGGCTTTCTAACAATCGAAGAAGAAGGAAACAGAAATAGCGCTTCGGAAACGCGGAAATATCAAAGACAATGGTATCAATATTGAGTTCCTCAACTTTTGTTTGGAAATCTTGTAAGGATTCCTCAAGATCGTCTTCTGTTGCTTTCAAATCAAGGGTTGGGAGCATCACATATCTCACATAATCTGCTTCCAATCGTTCTCTGATTTCTGAGATCTTATTCGCTGTTTGCACGGAGTAGTCAGGAAATGCATTTGGTGGATCAATCACCTGTAAGAGATATGTCTTAACATGGTGATCATCCAATTCCTGGTGGCATACGGTGGGGACCTTGCAGCAGCGATCTTCTGATGATAGGCAGCCAAGGACCACGAAGTCCTTGTCATACAGGAAAGACTGCGATATGTCCAAGAAGCTACCCCAGGGTAATCTCATGCTTCACCGGTCTTTGCGAAGCCTGGTGCGCTTTCTATCCGTTCCGAATTTAACTTCGTCACCTCCAAAGAGCCAAATGTACACTTCGTGAAGATTCGAATAGTAAGGCTCTTTTACCCGTTTGATTGGGATTTCAAAGTATGGAGAAATCAAAGGGTGAAGGTAATATTTTAGACGTGGTTGACCATCGCCGTTCTTGGAGGCATGATCTCGTTCTTCAACAATCGCCCAGTTTACCGCATTGTGTAGGAAGGTTCTAACCCTGATACTCTCATCATCGCCCTCTTTATATAGCGATAGCTTGGGTATCGAAAACCCTGTATGACCAGGGTTGGACAGTGCCAAATCTCGTCGAATAGAGTCTCTGATCGCATGGCCAATCCGATTAATGGCATAATAGCGTCTCGACCCTTCCGGCTCGTTCCTATCTCTTTCCTGCCATTTTGTTGATGCTGAAATAATCCCATTTGTCTGGATTTTCTCGTCGAGGGGTTCTTCGTCAAGTGGGTCGACTCCTTCACGAGCCGCCGTGTCCCAGATTTCACTACATAAGTACAGGAAGGCGCTTATATTGCCACCAGACAGATATAGAAGGGTGTCCCAACCGAAGTATCTACGTTGCGAATAGGCATGAGAAGCTAGTTGAACAAGCCCAATTTCCTTACGCTCCTTGTACCACCACTGTTTATGCCATGGCCGAGGGTTAGCAGAAAGGCCTGCACAAATCTCGCCCTCGCTCCAGCCGCGTTGACTTTTCTGCAGGGCCCAGGCAGACGCAAGACGCATTTCAAGTGCGAATCCGGGTTCACCGTTGTCACAGATCTCAATGATCTGGCGCATGATGGCTGAAGGTAGTCCACGAATAGTATCTTCTGCTCTCGCCCTCGATTTCTTGTTGTCACATCTATAGTACAATTCGGATTCCTTTTTTGCAGACCATTTCCCGAATACCCGCTGAAATCTCTCAATACTCACATCCATATTTTCAAGTCGTTCGAGCCTTTTACGGGCAACGTCAGCGGCAAATTTTGGATAGATGTACCCAACACGATCTTCTCTCCTTCGCAGAATCGAAGTAAGATCCACAATCGAATAGTCACGCTCCACTTCTATTCTTGATTCGGAGCCGCTAATCCTTAGCTCAGTTCCCCAATCATATGTCCGTGCTCCAATTCGATAGAACACAACAGGATCTCTTGATTTGATGAGAGTGTTTATTATTCTCTGAAGCTCGCTAGAATGCTTATGACTTAGAGCCTTAATCTCTTCATACTGATCGATATAGATGAATAGCGATGGTTTCTCTTTTGATTGCTTTCCTGATCCGAGTTCCCGTATTAGATTCCCTAGGGAATGCATTGTCATCTCAATGTCTGGTCTATCATTCCACAACCATGTCGGCTCTTGACCCTTTATTCGCAAGAAATCTTTCCAGTAGTCGAGCCTTTTTGAACATCGAGACCGAAGTCGCTCCCAGGTATCACATCCCGCATAGAAGCCTCGCCAGCAGTCCCACTCTGCAATCCTGGCTGCAAGCTGATCATCCATTAGACAACTATAATCAAACCCAAGCCACTTTCTGAGTTCGTCATTATCCTCCCGACAGCACAGTTCAATTCCTTTGATGAATTCATTAAAAAGAAAATGGGTGACGAAATCTGCGGCGGCGATACTCTCGAGCCACGGATTCTTTTCTACTCTCAGTGCCTTGGCGACCGAGATGTTACCAAAGGAGTGGAACGAAGCTCGATTCAGATTGATTGAGATACCGAAGTAGGGAGGAACCTCTCGAAGGGGTTCAGGGGGCGCTCTCTTCGTTCTCAGCCATTCTGCCATTACAGGAAGTCTGGTCAGATTAAGAAGCATCGTCTTGCCCGAACCCTGCGGACCCAACACGATGACATTCCCGGGCAAATAGATGTTGCTGGTTTCGCCTATAAGAATGTTCTCACTGAACATATCTCTGTAAAGATGAGCATCCTCGATAAGTTCAGTTACTTTCAGATCTCTGAAAGGATTGTGGACTTTCAAGTTTCTGTCTTGCCTCGTGTCGCTCATCAGGCTTATCTCCTCGCGTGATGAATCCTTTGAAATAGTGGTTTCCATCTAGGCGCATGATGATGAAGAATCGGCAGAGTATTGTTTGGAGCATTGTGGCAGGTAACAACCAGTGCACCACTCCCTTCATATCCGAAAGGGTTCGTTGGTGGATCATCTGATGCATCAAGAGGCTGTATTACACGTCTCGCTGTATTCCTCACCAAGCTCCTGAAGTGTATGAACTCTTTAGGTTCGTCGGGCATCGGCGTTTCTTTAACACAATGGCTGTCAGGAATCACCAGAACAGGCTCAACTCTTAGTGACGGAAATTCTCTTCTTAGGTCCTCAATATTCTGCATTCCACTTTGAAGCATAATTAAAGGAACGAAGAGACACCGCCAATCCTCGTTTACGTAATCCCGTATTCCGCTGAGAACACGCTTGACTTGATTGCCAGTGCCAACGAAGTCCTCGAGTATAATAAGGCCTGACCCATGGTCCCTAGTCGTTGCTAGTCTTTGAACAACAACTTGCGCAACTTCCTCGTCTTCTCCCAAGACTCTCATTTCTGGAAGCCCTTGGAGATTATTAGCGCGTTCAAATTCTGGTAGATTGAAGCTGAGAGTTATTGAGAGGAAATGGTATGGTCTGAGTCGCTCCAATACGCCTATGTCATGTCTAGGGGACATGTAGTCGTCTCGGGTAGCTCTTCCCATCATAATCCATGGATATACAATTCTACTAAAGGCATCTTGGTAAAGTGCTTGCATTTGTTTCTTATCTACAAAAGTCAGCCACCCCAGAAGTTTGAATAGTAGTTTTTTTTCCTCCTCAGTATCCAGATTTCCAAGCCAGTCTTTAAGGTGAACTGCAAATGATCCTGTATCACCAAATTGAACATAATCGATGAAACGACATTCGCCGAAGTATAATAATTCGTCGAGTGTATCGATGTATGCGAAATCGTCTCCGCCGTGCTGTATCGCCCTCATTTGCCAACCGGTGACTAATCGTCGCAATTCATCTTGTACAGGCAACCTAACCCCGTCCATTTCGTTTTGATGCTACGAGGATTGACTCCGTAAGACTCCTACGAGAATGCCCGTTAGTCTTGCATAATGAATGGTAATATCGGTTCTCACTAGACACAGACTGCTCACGAAACGATACTTCCTCGAATCCCAGAGCTTCCTCAGCCATGAGTTGATGCAAGAAGGATCCTGTGTCGAACGGCTCCTTGGATTGGGAGCCGTTATCTCTGATCTTTCGGGGGATTGTTCCTGCGATACAAATAACCTTCCCATCATTCTTCAGCATCATATTGAATTGTTCGAATACTGCATACATGTGTTTTCTGTAAAGGTTAGTACTGCCGGTCTGCAAGTAGTCGGACTGTATCGTCTTGTAGTTATACCCAAGCAACCATAGACGTAACCAATTGTCTTTTGCATATGTCTGAGCATTTAAATATGGCGGAGATGTCAGAATGATATCAATCTTTCCTTTGAGCTTTCTTAAGATTTGCGAGCATTCAAGGGCGCTTCCGCGAACAACGTCAAATTCGACTGGGGGTGGCAAAGGAGTCGTAAGACAGCGATGCAACTTCTTAATAAGGCACTCTTTGACATCTCTCTCAGGTGGACTGAGATTATTCTCTTTAGCATATTTTTCAACATAAGTAGGTGCCATCGAATATGCGTGAGCACTCGAAATCGAAAGCGAGTAGGATGCATGCCCGTGAAGAATACCAAGGAGAGTAGCTATTACAAGCGTCGCATTCGCCCTTATTGTGGGATCGCTAGACGAGACATCCCGTTTAAGGAGGTTCCTTGTTGAGAGAAGTTGCCGGAGTGTGTTGTCGGCGAAGAATATTCTAATATTCGCTGGAACCTGGTTCAATGAAGGGCGACCAAGGTGCAATGAATAAATATAGTCCTCGGCCGAGGCAAGTGTAACGTCCTGCAACTTGGCAAGAGAACAAATGACGGCCTCTGGAGCGACATCCATACCGTAGGCCTTTAATCCGAGCAATCTCGCGGAAAGTAGAGTCGTCCCTTTTCCACAAAATGGATCGAGTATCGCTCCCGCCTCAGGCGCATATTCAGCCAATAGATCGGAGGCCACATGGATTGGGAATGAACCTGTACGTGACATTATTCCTTGTATGGGGTGGTCAATCGCTTTATCGGTTATGTTACTCATCGCTAATGGATCCAATGATTGCATCCCCCTGAAAGTACTCTGTGCTGGGCTATAAGAGGAACCACTAGGTAGTATACAAAATAAACTAACACTCATCTATCGATCTATTACATATAAAGAGTGTTGGTTATTCAGAAAGCGTTACATTGAAGCAAATATCGTTCCCCTCTCTAGAGTGGCAACAAACCATTCCCATGCATTTTGACAAGGCTAAAGGTTGCTAGTTGACTTAGCATTTCTGATGAACTGATTCATTCTTTCATAATCTTTTCTTCTTGGTTTGGTCGCGATGTACTTTGGTTTCTCTACTCCGCTCTGTACGTCAACGCCATATGGACAGACAGACGCAATAGCTCTCGAAACATTTTCGCAATTAAGGCCGCCAGCGAGTATAACAGGAACACGGACGTTTCTGACGATTTCATTCGCGTCCTTCCAGTCATTGATCACCTTTCCTGTTCCTCCTCGCCAGCTAGAATCAAGCAAAAGAGCATCGGCGCTTTCTTCGTAGACCTTTGCGATTTCCAAATTGGCTTTTATGGTATGGTTTGACAGACCTAGGCTCTTGACAATCCTTATTACTTCCCCAGACCTCCGGTCGGCTTCTAGCACTATCCTTATGTCATCCAACAGTCCTTGCTTCACGTTTCCTTGAATCTGGATAGTGTCGAAAGTCACGTCACGTAGAATTCGTCTAAGGTCATCTGGTTCAGTGCAATCTGTAACGAGCCACAGGGACACATTCTCAGGCAATGACAACGATATCTCTCTATAATCGCGAAACCTATTCTTTGTTAAATCGAAGATAGTGGATTTCCAAACATGAAGACCGATTGCGTCTGCGCCACACATTACGGCCTTCCTTGCATCAGCCGACTCCATAATGCCGCAGATTTTGACCTTAGTCGTTGGATCACTTTTATTCCAGAATTTTTTACCCATGGAACATCGTTCTCTTAAATCGCAATCTGTCAAGCTGACACGTAAGCTACTGGGGCACTTTCAATATTTCAAGAGGGCACACCACAAACCCTCAATGCTACAGCTTACAGCCAAACTCACGAGCGTGAGCGAGGCACTGTTCATATACGGGGTGGCAATTCAGTAATCGCCACCGGGGCTTCTAGCCCCGAGGATTTTCAGTGTTTCGCCCCAGACGCAGGTTCGCCACCTCAAAGTACTTGTCGTTTTCAATTGCGGTATTGAGGCGGATTTGCTCACATTAAGATAGGTTCTAACATTTCTTACATTAAGCAACTTGTTGACAATGCTTATTAAGAAGAATTGATTTGGATTCGGTAGCTTGGTTACGGTTAATTCAAATAACGGTTGGACGGCATTGTTGATCGGAAAACCACCTTACTCCCTGCCGCCCGTAGTCTGAAATCCGGTCAATTACAGTCGGGCCGGTGGGGAGAGATTTCAGGGATTCAAGCTATTGGTCTCGCGTCGAAATATTTTTGATATCCTCTGACCGCCAGTTTTTAAACCGCACACAGTATCAAAGGGGTATTCATGTCCGTATTAGCGGCGAGCCCACTCAGGAAAATAGTATGCGTCCTGCTGCTCGCGGCTTTCGTGTTCGCAGCCTACCTCTCAAGCTAGTCGCTCATCTCATCAGTCATTCCGTTACCGATAACCGGGTGGCAGCTAAAATAGCTCGTAAGGTGGAGTCCAGTGTGGCTACCATTTTTCTTGACGATGAGAACATCGAAGCTGGCGCGATTTTGAGGAAGTAATCAGGCCCAGGCTCAATCTTGCGAAAGAGATACTTGTTCTGCTATCTCCACAGAGTTTAAAACGAAGGTGGGTCTAGAGTGAATTGGGCGCAGCGTGGTCAAGAAAAAACAGGATTGTTGGAATACTCCATGGAGTGACGGCGGAGGAAATCCAGAAGGGTTCCTTTCCCGGATTTCTAAAGAGTAAGAATCTAATTGATATAAAGGACCTCCATGTTCACCTCGAACAACTACGCAGACGAATCAATGGTGGCGGTTAAAGTGTCAGCGTACGGGAGGCAAGATGGAAAATAAATATGATGTTTTCATTTCGACATCTGCGGAGAGCGCCAAGGACGCCGATCTCCTTGGTGGACTGCTGAAGGATAGAGGCCTCAAGGTATCGAGTGCGGCAGGCTGCACCTTCGCCGGGGACGTTGAAGAAGGTATCACGAATGCGATAAAGGACAGCAAGCTGTTTGTAATACACCCCACCAGCTCTAAGGCCGACTCGCCGTGGTCATTGTTTGAGCTAGGTATCGCGATGGGTTTGAACAAACGAATCGTAGTGTGGACTCCTCCGGAATTCGGCAGAGAGGAGATCCAGGAACCCCTGAAGACATTGGGGCAACATCTGGTCACAAGTGGCGACACGGAATCGATAATCAGAACTAATTGCGCATTCCTGCGAAAGTGGACACCAATTCCTGTCGAACGTGGACACTCCCGGAGCGAAGCGACGCCGGAACCCTAGCAACGTCCTGACTGTCCAGCTTCAGCAGGAATGATGTCTGTTCTCAATGTGCCAACCCCCTTTCTATCAGCGACAGTCCGACTTGTCCACTTTTCGACGGAACGACGTCCAACGACAACTTGAATCACCTACCCGACGACACTGTTTCGGCTCCCTGAGACCGGCAGACGGAGCGAGCCGTAGGCGAGCGCAGTCCGCCGGTCTCATCGGTCCTCTTCCTTGCCCTTCTCCTTAATCTTCTGGGGTTTCTGCTTGCGCATTGATGCCCCTTTAAGCTCGATGCGGTGCGCGTTGTGCACCAGGCGATCGAGGATGGCATCGGCGACGGTAGGCTCGCCGATGACGTCGTACCAGGAGGAGACCGGCAGCTGTGAGGCCACGATGGTGGCCTTTGTGCCGCTCCTGTCCTCCAGGACCTCCAGGAACTGCCGCCTCTCGCCGTCGGTCAGGGGCGCAAGACCGAAGTCGTCGACCACGATCACGTCGACCTTCTCCAGTTTGGTGAGGAATCTGGGCCAGGAGCCGTCGGCGCGGGCCAACAGCAGTGCCGAAAAGAGACGCGGAGCGCGGAAGTAGAGTTGTTTTAGGTAGTGTTTTGCTTGATTCGCCTGAGTGCCGCTTGGTTTGGCTCAGTTGGCTATTTCAAGCCATTTCTTTGAGGTACCTCTTGCTGTTAGTTTCTGCCAGTTTTTAGCTGTTGGGCTCAGGCTGTTAGATATTTGTTAGACGGAGTTTGGCCCTCCCGGAGTTATCGAGGTTATATAGCGCGAAGTACATGTCGTTTGTCCTACACCTTATCGCAAGAATGCTTGGCATCCAACTCAAGCAGCCCTTCCTGTGATGCCCGAGTGCTCCGCCATGTTGAAGGTCTTTCTGGAGTTGGCCGGTACGGTTTCGGTCTTGACCACGTTGTCCGTTCCCGTGGGCGTGAGGTAGGAGACTTCCACCTGGACGGCTTCCCCGTTGGGGTTCTGTACCAGTGTCCAGGTCTCCCTCCCTCCCGAGGTCTGCCCGTCCAGCAGGTAGAACGTCTTGTGCGACATGGACATGCCTATTGAGTCGTGGCATGGCCTCTCCTTGAGGTGTCTCCTCCCCCTCCCCCCAGTACATGGCCCTCTCTGCGATTATAGGCTTGTCTGAGTGCACCTGGGTGGAGAAGTCCTTTGAGGTAAGGACGTCGTTCACCCTGATCCGCCCGGCGTGCGGAACACGGAACGCTCCGAATGCAAACTTCTGCGTGCGTTTCAGACAGGCGTTGCGCTCGCCGTAGGTCCGACTCCGACGCTTTTTCCCCGGGGATGTCGGCTCAGTCGGTAGAAAGCCTGTCGAAGCTCTCGCTCTCCCAGTTCCTGAAGTACCTGCCGAACATCTTGAGCCAGCTCCAGGCCACTGAGGGGTCG
>Ga0209123_1003692_pt1 | contig 11208 bp, 3 predicted proteins | sample BarGraIncu00431A_FD_184500 | JGI IMG/M metagenome (GOLD analysis project Ga0209123, IMG submission 184500) | Arctic peat soil microbial communities from Barrow, Alaska, USA - Barrow Graham LP Incubations 004-31A (SPAdes) (version 2) | ecosystem: Environmental > Terrestrial > Soil > Wetlands >...
TTGGGTTTTGTTTAGCGACACAAAGTTACTGATTATCAGCGACTTTACCAAATAAATATGTTGCTTTTTTATTTTATATCAATCAATTAAACTACTTGCGAAAGCTTAGTGAATAATTATAAAGAAAATCTACTTTTTGTTTCAGCTAAACTGACAAAATGATTATATTTTAATAAATAAGTTTATATCTTTGCCTATATTTACAAATATAATTGATAATCAATGCTAACTGAAAGTTCACCGTTACAGACAATTTGTAATCATATCCTTGAATTAACATAATATTAACATAATAAGAACATTATTATGCCGTATTTCTCAGAAAACGGTCTTAATAAATACTGAAATGATTATAATGTCGTATTTTATAAAAAGAATAGAACTCAGATTTTTAGATTATTCAAATTGAATTATACGACATGATATTTGACAAACTACTTATTTGAAAGAAAGAGCCATGTTATTGAATGGAGAAATGCAGATTACGAGTTTACCCAATCAGGGAACAAGTATTCGGGTGGAAATACCGTATCCTGAATAATAAGAAAAAAATATTATAACTATAAAATGAGAACATGGATCAATTGACAATTTCAAATAAGCTTTACGGACGCGAACGTGATATTATTAGCCTGCTGGAATCGTTCGAGCGCATCAGTAGCGGTCATGGCGAAGTATTATTGGTATCAGGTTCTTCCGGAGTAGGAAAAACAGCTTTGGTACAAGAGCTTCAATTGCCAATTCGTAACAGAAATGGGTTTTTCATTCGTGGCAAGTTCGATCAATACCAACAGAACATACCCTATTCTGCCATAAAACAAGCTCTCACTGAGCTTTGCCGGGAGTTGCAATCCGGAAGTCGTCAACAGAAATTACGATATAAAGCCGACATCCTAAATGCATTGGGCAATTTAGGTCAGGTATTGATTGATCTGGTTCCTGAATTTGAATTATTTATAGGAAAACAGCCCCGCCTGGAAGATGTCAGTCCGCTGGAAGCACGACATCGTTTTGCAGAGGCTATTCAAAAATTTTTTAAGGCTATTTGCCTGCCCGAACATCCGGTGGTATTATTTATTGATGACTGGCAATGGGCCGATGCTGCTTCTTTTGAATTACTCAGGCAGTTGCAGGTAGAAATCACACTTCACTACCTGCTGGTAATTGTTTCGTATCGCGATAAAGAAGTGGGATCTGGTCATCCGTTGATGTTCGCAGTGGATTATCTGCGAAATAGCGATGTTCCTGTTGTTGAACATTCTGTCAGGAATATTACACCTGATGCTTTAAATGAAATGTTGAAAGATATACTGATCCCGGCAGCAAAAGACATTGATGGTCTAACAGCTATAATTCACAAAAAAACCGAAGGAAATCCATTTTTTGTGCGATCATTTATCAATTACCTTTATGAGTTCGACCTAATCCGATTTGACAAGTTTCAAAACTGTTGGGTCTGGCGTATGGATAAAATAAAAGGGGAAGATCTGCCAGACAATGTAGTCGATTTGTTTGCGTTAAAATTTCATCATCTTGACTTAAACATTCAAAACTTTTTTTCGCTGGCTGCTTGCCTTGGCGTAAACTTTGATTTGGAAACATTGAGTCTTATTACCCATATGAATTCTGCTGAGTGCCTTGCACTACTTTCCTCCGAGGAGGCAAAAAATCTGATTTTACCTATAACCAATCAAATAACAAAAGATACGTCGGAAGCTCTAATTGAACCTCCTGTATTTAAATTTCAGCACGACCGGATACAACAAGCTGCTTTTGCACTAATTAAACCTGAAAATCTTCCAAAAATCCGGCTGAAAATTGGCAGAGCATTGCTAGTAAGCTTACCGTCAGAACAACTGGAAGAGCGGTTGTTTGAAGTTGTTAATAACTTAAACGCCGGATTTAATTTGATCAATGAAAGAGATGAGCAGTTGAAAGTGGTCGGGCTAAACATAAAAGCCGCCCGAAAGTCATACGCGGCAACTGCCTATAGTTCAGCTTATCTTTATTACAAAGCAGCCAACCTGTTTCTTGAAAAACCTGCTTTTCGAAAATTCGTATGGGATAATCATCACGAATTAACCATGAGTCTTTTCCTTGAACGAGCTGTGTGTGAATTCCTTGAAGGAGACCGAAATGAGGCGGAGAAATGTATTCAGGAGTCGGTAGCTCATTCCATAACTCCACTCGAAAAGGCTCAGGCATTAAATGTTCTTATCGTTCAATACACGTTGTTGGCCAAATATCCCAAGGCAATTGAGTTAGGAATTTTGGCGTTGGATGCGTTGGGAATTAGTCTGCCACATGAAGACTACGAGAAATTCTGTATCGATGAAATTGTGCAAGTACGTCACGGACTTGAAAACAGGTTGGTTTCTTCACTTTCCAAATTGCCGGTTATGAGCAATCCTGAGATGCTAATGGCATCGAAAATTTTAATCACCATGGGGCCACCCTGTTATCGTTCACACCAACGGCTTTGGAGTGTGATAGTCCCCAAAGTGGTAAATCTGACTTTACGCTACGGCAACATTCCCCAGATTGGCTATAGCCACACGGCATTTGGTGGGTTATTAGGTTGGATTGATAACGATTATTCCACTGCTAAGGAGTTTAGTGAGTTGGCGACTCGTCTTATGGCTGACAGGTTCAATTCTCCAACTGATCAAAGCGTTTTTTATTTGATGATAGGCAGTTCTAACAGGCATTGGTTCAAGCACCTCAAATATGCTACACAGGATTATACGAATGCTTACGAAATAGGACTTCGTTCAGGTAATTTGCAGTATGCAGCATATGCATTCGGGCACAACATGTATTGTCGATTTTATCAGGCAGTTTCTATAGATGGATTGATCAAGGAAACAGAGCGTACACTGGAATTTAGTCGAACACGTTTGAATCAATGGGCTATTGACTTGTTGGAGGGTGGACTGAAAATTTTTGGAAGATTGTCGGGAGAAAGAGTTGAGTTGATAGAAAATAATGATCAACTGGAGGAGGAATTTCTTCAGCGTGTTGAAGATCATCATAATATTCAGGTCAAATGTATTTACAAAGTTCTCAAAACTTTCAGCTTTCTGTTGATGGGTGATTATAACAAAGCCCTGATCTCGTCAGACGAAACAGAACCGCTGATATACACAGTAGGAACTCAAGGACTTTTACCTTGGCCAGAGCATGTTTTTGCTCGTTTTCTGATACTTACCGCACTATATTTAAAAGCCGATGAAGACCAACAAAAAAAATGGAACACTGAACTTGACCTGATGATGAACAAGTTTCGGATCTGGGCGGATAACTGCCCCGAAAATTTCGAACATAAATACTTATTGGCAAGTGCAGAACTGGCCAGAATTAATGGTCATTCGATTCATGCCCTGAAGCTTTACGATCAGGCAATAGTAGCATCTCAAACCGGGAATTTCCTTCAATGGGAAGGTATTACTAATGAACGGGCATACGGTTATTGGCTGGAACTCGGAAATGAACACATTGCTTTTAGATACTGGCAGGAGGCATATATATGTTATAAACGTTGGGGTGCTGTTGCCAAGGTAAACGCGATGGAGACGGAATACAGAACTCTAATTGCTAATAATCTACCAAAGTCTCATGGGTCTGCTAACATAACTGAATCGAAGGAACTGGAAATAAAAAATGATTTGGTTGAAAAACAAATTATGCAACTGCGTTATTACGCAGGGCAAATGGATCAAACAAGACTGCGAATTGAGGCCGAAACTCAGACAGCAGAATTGGCGTTAGCAACGCAACGCTTGAGGGTTGAAGTTGTCGAACGTAAGAAGATAGAAGAAGAACTATTATATCAAAAAAGATTTTTTGAACAAATGTTCACGCAGTCATCCGTCAGTACTCAGATTCTTGACAAAGATGGATGGTGCGAGCGTATCAATCCTAAGTTAAGCCAATTATTTGGGGTTAAACCTGAACATATAGTAGGTAAAGTATATAATATTTTCAAAGATGAAGGTATAATACAAGGTGGAGTGATACCCTATTTAAAAAAAGTATTCAACAAAGGGGAAACTGCTGAATGGGAGGTATACTTTGATATTGGTGTTGCATCTGAATCACAGAATATCATAGTAGATGAAAAGCGAAAAGTTTGGTATCAAAATTGGGCCTATCCAATTTTTGATGAACAAGATAAATTGAGCCATGTTATTATTCAGCATAATGATATTACTCAACGTAAACAGGACGAAGAAGAAATACTAAAATCTCAGGAATTGTTGAAAGAATTTGCCTTTCACTTGCAGAATGTTCGCGAAGAAGAACGGATTTTGTTGGCGCGCGAAATTCATGATGATCTCGCCCAAATACTTATTGCCGTAAAAATTGATATGGGGCTTATAAAGAATAAACTAAATAAAGGAATGGAAAACGTTGATCAGGCAGAATTAATGACTAGTTTTACTGAACTTTCGGCAAAAGTGGACGATACCATTATAACGACCCGCAAAATAATGTCTGGGCTACGTTCGGCAGAGTTGGAACTGATTGGGTTGATGGAAACCCTGAAGCAAGAGATGATCGATTTTAAAGAAAAGTCGAAAATAAATTGTTTGTTCGAAACAGAATTACAGGAAATTAACCTCAATGCAAAACAGTCGGTTACACTGCTCAGGATTTACCAGGAAGCACTTTCAAACATATTGAAACATGCTAAAGCTACTTCTGTAAAAATAATGCTGAAAGTGGAGAATGGAAAATTGATAGTGGTAATTGTGGATAATGGTCTTGGGTTCGATAAAACCAAAAAGTCCAGAAGTGATTCCTACGGCATGATTGGCATGAAAGAACGAGTGTTGTTGTTGGAAGGAGAATTGAAAATTAGTAGTGAAATCAATCAGGGAACAAGCTTACGGATAGAAATACCCTATGAAAATTAGTGGAATTTTTTCATTGAATTAACAAAGGATTAGTGTTGAATTGGATATAATAAGAAAGGATGATATTTATGGAAACAACTGACAAAAAAGTAAATCGCGTAATTTATTCCTATTTGGCTATATATGTGATTATTGGGATCTTTATCGCGTTTGCCGCCTACCAATATGTTCGGAATTTTGAAAGACATTTCAAAGCCAATATTGAAAATCAACTAAGTACAATCGCTGATTTAAAAGTTCATGAACTGGAACATTGGCGGAATGAGCAGCGTGGGATTGCCGAGATATTGTTCGAAAACGAAGCATTTGCCGATATTGTTAAACGTTATTTCAAAGACCCAGAAAATAAGCCTGTTAAAAAGGAAATTCAGGTGTGGATGGAAGAATTTCAAACCGCGTTTAATTACGATGCCGTAATATTAACCGACCCGAAACTTGTTAAAAAAATAGTTTCTCCTGAAACTGCCGAACTTCAAAAAGCTTACATATCGCCCGGCAATATCGATTCACTGGATGCCGGTAAATTGGTATTCGAAGACTTTTACCGGGATGAGTTTAAGCAGAAAGTATTTCTAAAAATACTTATTCCGATACTTAATGCGCACCTGTTGATTGGTGTAATTGAGTTAAGGATTGATCCTACAACCTATCTATATTCGCTTCTTTCCAATTGGCCTGTGCCAAGCCAAACTTCCGAAACGTTGATTTTACGGCGTGAGCACAACAATACTGTTTATTTAAACGAGTTGAAATTTCAAAAGAATGCTGTTCTGAATTTACGGATACCCCTTGAAAACAAAAATGTAGCGGGAGTCAGGGCAGTATTTGGACAAAAAGGTTTCATGGACGATGTAATTGACTATCGTGGAAAAGCTGTGGTTGCATATGCAAAGAAAGTTCCAAATTCGCCCTGGTATATGGTTGTAAAAGAAGATGATAGCGAAGCTTACACATCACACAGAACAGATATTTGGCTTATTGTGCTATTTGCACTCGGAATATTTCTATTAATCGGAATGGGATTACTGTTTTTATGGCGGTATCAACGAATACAATTGTACAAAGAAAGAATTCAATCGGCAGAAGAACTGCAAAAACTAAATTTGGCTATTTATAACTCGCAGGAAATTGTTTTCATGACTGATAAAGAAGGAATTATAACCTATATCAATCCGGAATTCACCAAAGAATACGGATATACTGCCGAAGAAGTTGTTGGATTGAATACGCCAAGAATACTGAATAGTGGACTTCATAAAAAAGAAGATTTTGAATTATTTTGGCATACTATCCTAAATAAACAAACCATTCCCAAAACAGAATATTTTAATAAACGAAAAGACGGTAAATTAATTGAAATAGAAGGTTCAGCCAATCCGGTTATCGATCAGGAAGGTAACATCATTGGATTTCTTGGCGTTCAGCGGGACATTACCGTTCGTAAACGATCGGACTTAGAGAAACAAGTGTTATATGATATTATTCACGGAGTTACTACCACTAACAACTTTGATGAATTGCTGAGTTCAATTCATCATTCGCTTGATAAAGTGCTTTATACGGATAATATTTTCGTGGCACTTTATGATCAAAAGACTGAACTTTTCAGTTTTCCCTATTGGGTCGATGAGTTCGATCCGATTCCTGAGGCTGTTGCCATGCGCAAAAGTTTGTCAGCCTATGTTTTCCGAACCGGAGAACCTATGCTTTTTTCTCAGGAATTATTTGAGCAGCTAAAGGACCAAAACGAAGTGGAGTTGGTCGGTTCACCTTCACCATCATGGATTGGAGTACCGTTGCAAACTCCTACCAGAATAATAGGCGTTTTAGTCCTTCAACATTATAAAAAGGAAAATGTATACTCAGAACGTGATCTCCAGTTTCTGGATTCGGTTGGAAGCCAAATAGCTATAGCCATCGACCGCAGACGGGCACTGGAAAGACTTCGCGAAAGTGAAATTAAGTTGAAAGTAATCCTTGAATCTACCGCCGACGGCATTTTGGCTGTTGACGGAAACGGCAAAGTTATTAAAACAAATAAGCGGCTTACCGAAATGTTGCATATTCCACAATCCTTAATTGATTCTGATGATAATCAGGCCTTTATTAGTTTTATAATGAATCAGTTGACCAATCCGGATGAATTAATTGCCAAAGAACTGAAACTCTACCGTACAACCGATGAAGATTTGGACGTTCTTTATTTAAAGGATAGTCGCATTTTTGAAAGGTATTCAGTGCCCATGATCTTAGACGATTCTTCCATTGGACGGGTATGGTCGCTTCGAGACATTACCGAAAAAAAACATGCCGAAGAAGCTTTAATTGAAAGTGAGCGGGCTCTTAAAGAATCTCAAAAAATTGCGGCCTTAGGAAATTATAAATGGAATTTATCGACGGGACTTTGGGAGAGCTCAGAAATTCTTGATCATATTTTTGGAATTGATGATAATTATGAACGTTCACTTCAGGGTTGGACAAATATTATTCATCCCGATTGGCAAGAAGTTATGAGTAATTATGTAGTGAATAATGTGATAGAAAAGTTGCAACGATTTGATAAAGAGTATTTGATTGTCAGGCAGGACGATGGGCAGAAACGTTGGATTCACGGGTTAGGTGAATTAGAATTTGATGCTAACAATCAGCCCATCAGTCTAATCGGTACAATCAGCGATATTTCCGACCGAAAACGCGCTGAAGAAGAGTTGAAAAATTCGCAGGAACAACTGAAGAAATTTGCCGTGCATTTACAAAATGCCCGCGAACAAGATAAGATATTACTTGCTACTCAGTTGGATAATGAATTGAGTCAGCTGTTAGTAGCTTTGAAAATGGATATTGGTATGCTAAAGAAGAATGTGGCTAAAGGAATCATAGATACTATTTCCGCGGATTTATTTGCAAAATTGGATCAGGCTCATAACCTGATTGGAAATTCGCTAAATAACACCATGAAAATAATGAATGATCTCCGGTATGAGGTACTTTATTTAATGGGATTTGTAGAGGCTGTAGATTTATATATCTCAGAGTTTGAAAAAGAAAACAAAATTTCCTGCACATTTGAAAATACCATTTTAAAATTGGATATGGATGAAAAGAAAGCAACCTCGTTATTCCGTATATTTCAAAATGCTATGTCTAGTGTAGCGGAAAATTCCGATGCTACCAAAGTGAAGATTAATCTATACAGGACTGACGATAAATTAATACTTGAAATTTGGGATAATGGAATTGGATTTGATCCTGAAAAGTCATCAAATGAAGCTTCTAATCGTTTTGTTTATATGAAAGAAAGAGCTATTTTATTGAATGGAAAATTGCTTGTCACGAGTTTGCCTGATAAGGGAACAAGCGTACGAGTGGAAATACCGTATCAGAATTAATGCCCTATTTATAAAACAAAATAAAAGCGTAACCATAAGTAAAATTAATAATAATGATGAGTTTTACCTGTGTTTCTTTGAGGATATATCAGAGCGTAAACAAGCTGCAGCATCTATACAAGCTAAAATGGAAAATATGGCATGGTTCAATGATTTGTCAATTGGGCGGGAACTCAAAATGATTGAACTTAAAAAAGAAATAAACGAATTATTAAAACAAAAGGGGTTGGATGAAAAATACGCGGTGTATAGTTGAGTTTGATTTTAAATAGCAATTTAAACACGTATTCTGTCAACTCACACATCTAAATCGGGTGAAATTCTTTGAGAATTTCACCCGATTCTATATTTATTCAAAATCACTGCAGTTGGTCATGCGTCCAACCTCTTAAAGCGGTTAGACGCGTTATGTTTTGAAAAAAACGCACCAAAAATTATAGTCCAACTACCTTATTTCAAAAAAAACTCAATATATTTAAATATGCTTAACCAGCAGATAATATGACATAATTGTCGTAATTTGTTGATAATTAGCATTCAAACTACTACATCTGTTTGGTAAATAATGTTTCGAAAAATTAAATCAGTAACATTTATTCTATAAAATTATTAGCTTTGTGTCAAATAAGACACAATAAATTACAATAAAAGTCAATAACAACATTACTGAATTTGAAATTTTCTAAATTTTTCTCCAGCTGAGTGTATCATTTCTTGATTGCAACCCTGAAAATTAAAACGTATTATTTCCCATACCCAGTTAAATCGCAAGTCAAACACTAATACCAAGCTTTAATTTCATCAAATAATACATAATTATGAATGATAGGGAACAAACCAAAGAAGAACTTCTAAAAGAGTTATTGTTATTACGGCAAGAAAATAATTCCTTAAAAAACTTATACACCAAAGATTTTTCAGAAAGCAAGCTGACTGAAAAGCAATTGGAGAAAAGAGAAAAACAATTCAACCTTATGTTTGAAAATGCTCCTCTGAGTTACCAATCTTTAGACAGCAATACCCGCCTAATTGACGTTAATCCTGCCTGGCTTAAATCAATGGGATACGAACGGAATGATGAGGTAATCGGTCATTACTTCAGTGAATTCATGACCCCTGAATCGGCAGAATTGATAAAAACCCGGTTCCCTAAATTTGTAGCCGATGGCGAGATTTATGATTACCAGTTTGATATGGTCAAAAAAGATGGTACCGTTTTCACCGTTTCGTATGAAGGAAAGATTGGATACGATGAGCTTGGGCAGTTTCAACAAACCTATTGCATTTTCGAGGACATCACTCAACGCAAACAAGCTGAAAAATCTCTGCGCGAAAGCGAAGAAAAATATCGTTTCATGTTCGACAATAATCCTCAACCCAATTATATATTTGATCTTAAAACGCTGGCATTTTTGGAAGTAAACGAAGCGGCAATCATTCATTATGGTTATTCGAAGGAGGAGTTGCTGTCCATGACAATAAAAGACATTCGTCCTCCGGAAGACATTCCGGCTCTTTTAGAACATGTCAAACTTACCGGTCAGTCATTAAAAGATATCAGTGAATGGACGCATATTAAAAAAAATGGCGAATTAATCAATGTAGAAATTATATCGCATACAGTCAACTTTGATGGTAGGGATGCGCGCCATTTATTAGTTCACGATATTACAGACCGTAAGCTGGCTGAAGAAGCACTTAAACAAGCGAATGCGGAATTGGAGAATCTCCATAATAATTTGGATGAAGCTATTTTTTCAGTCGATGTGGTTCATAACAAAATGCTTTATGCTTCAATTGCCCACCAAACCGTATTCGGATATCCACCCGATGAGTTTTTCAAAAATCCACAATTATGGTATGAACTGATAATTGCGAAAGATAAACCCATCATCGATGCGGATTTTCCGGTCTTACTCTCCGGGAAAAACCTTCGACAAGAGATCAGGATAAATCATCCCGATGGGCAAATACGTTGGATTGAAGCAAAAATAAATCCAACCCTCGATGCAAATGGAAAATTTATACGGGTCGATGGGATTGTAACCAATATTACCGACCGCAAGCAGATTGAAATTGAACTTCTTGAATCGGAGATAAATTTCCGTCGTTCCATTTCCGAATCTCCTGTCGGTATACGTATTGTTTCGGTCGATGGAGGTACAATTTATGCCAACAAAACTTTCCTTGATATTTACGAATTCAGCAGTCTGCAAGAATTTACAAGCACGCCGGCAAAAAACCGCTACACTCCCGAAAGCTATGTGCAACATCAGGAAAGAAAGAAAAAAAGAAAAAATGGAGAAGAGGAATCCGATTATGAAATAAGTATTATCTGCAAAAATGAGGAAATCCGTCATGTAAAAGTTTCACGCAAGGAAGTTCTATGGAATGGTATTCCACATTTTCAGGTAATAAACCTCAATATCACTGAACAACGGAATGCAGAAGAACAATTGAGAAAACTTTCCAGAGCAGTAGAGCAGAGTCCCGATGCAATATGTATTACCGACCCTGCGGGTATAATTGAATATGTTAACCCCAGAACGATTGAATTGACAGGTTTTACATTCGAAGAACTAATAGGATGTAAAACAAATATATTCAGTTCGGGTGAAACACCAAGAGAAGAATATGCTCAACTCTGGCAAACCATAAAATCGGGAAATATATGGAGCGGGGAATTACACAACAAGAAAAAAAACGGAGAACTCTATTGGGAATCCATTACAATTTCTCCTATTTTTGATACAGCAGGACAAATAACACATTTTCTCGGAATAAAAGTAGATATTAGCGAGCGAAAACTGACAGAAGAAGCTTTGAATAATTCACAGCAGGAATTAAGAAAATTTGCAACGCATCTCCAACATGTTCGGGAAGAAGAAAAAATTAGTCTGGCC
>Ga0209123_1003693_pt1 | contig 11207 bp, 11 predicted proteins | sample BarGraIncu00431A_FD_184500 | JGI IMG/M metagenome (GOLD analysis project Ga0209123, IMG submission 184500) | Arctic peat soil microbial communities from Barrow, Alaska, USA - Barrow Graham LP Incubations 004-31A (SPAdes) (version 2) | ecosystem: Environmental > Terrestrial > Soil > Wetlands >...
GTGGAATATTTACCTATATATGTAATATATATCTAGATTTTTAAAAATAAAATATTGTAGCTTAGTTAAATCACTAAGCTACAATATTGAATTTACATTATTTGGTTCTGCTAGCTTGATGGCTATGGGGTCTGACCCCATAGAATACTATAGAACTACAACTCAAGAAGATATTGAATGGTCGAATAGCAAACAAATTTTTCAGTTTTGTTCTACACGCCTTTTAACATTAGGGATTATTTGCTTAAATAGGAAAATACCTATTAATACTTTGCTATATATGCTATGGTATATAAGTATAATTTCTAAGAAAACAATGGAATATTAAACTTTTGAGTTAGGGGGTTTCAAATGGAAAAGGTTGCATATAATCTTTTAAAACAAAATAAAGAAATATATCGTATGATGTTAAAGTTACATACTGCTTTAGATATTAATCTTAATAATAACGGTGAACATTCTAATTTAAAAGTAATTTTTGATGAAATAAATAAATCTATTTTAAACATAATAGGTGTAGATTCTGAGGTTATAGAATATTGGTATTCACCAGCTGATAATTATGACGATCCTTGGTCAGATACATCTCAAACACGATTGGAAGAATTGTGGGACAAGTATTACATGGGTAGGTTTAGTGGTAGCGATATTGAAGAAAAAGTTGTACATGAATTAAAGGTATTATTGATTCCGGAGTATACCACATACGTAGAAGATGAATACTCAGACTGTAGGGATAATTCGCAGGAGGAATATGATGATGAATATTAATATAAGAGAATATGTTAGGGCTATTAACGAAATATCCTTGAACTATATGGATATCTACAGCTCTATAGGAATGTTTGAGAATAAAATCGGGAAAAAATTATTAAAGAAGCTACAGCCTCTAAATTTAATACTGCTAAAAGCTCTAGGGATGAAGGAAAATTCAAATTTTTATAATTCAAGTGAACGAAACTATATATTAAATGATGAAAATGATTACTGTGATCCTGAATATGAATTTGATCAAGTTTTTACAGAATTTTATATAACGAGTTTTAATTATACATTGGACGATTCAAGTATAGATGAATTTTTAAATAAACTTAAAGTGCTATTAAAGTTACATATAAATTAGCATAATGCTGATGAATTTTTAAAAATGCTAATACTTACATAAAGGAGTAATTACTATGAGTAACAGTTACAATGAATTATCAACACAAGCATCAAACATCTTCAACATAGGTGACTATGTACAGTTGGGCAGATATTACGACGAGCCAATTTTGTGGAGATGTGTGGATATAGATGAAAATGGTCCCCTTATGTTGACGGATAAAATCCTAACCTGCAAGTCCTTTGATGCAGATGGAAACCACACATATTTAGATGGAACGGCTCAACCTGATAACTCTGACAAATACCGCGTATGCCACGGCTCTAACATATGGGAAACCTCTAATATTCGTTCGTGGCTTAACTCTACTGCAACAGCAGGGAATGTAACCTGGTTTGATGGTTGTTCCCCTACAGCAGATAAGGTGCCTTATGGCTATAATGTCTACGATAATGAGAGAGGCTTTCTTGCAGAAGGTAATTTTACAGCTAGCCAGCGAAATGTTATTAATACTGTTACACAGAAATCTTTGCTAAATGAGTTAGATGCAAATAAATTAAAAATAGGCGGTACAGTTGAACACAAAAACAGCCTATCAGTTTCAGATATAGTCCAAAATTATAGTACTGCTTACTACCATAATGTAACAGATAACATATTCCTATTAGATGTAAAACAATTGAACTATGTGTATCAAAACAGTTTGATCCTTGGAAAAAATTACTTTAGGGGCAAGCCAACACAAAACGCTGTGGAGAATTCGGATCATGATGAGCGTGAATTATCATCTGCTAATTATTGGTGTAGTTGGACCCGTACGCCGTTTACAGATGATATTAGTCCTGACGGTGTTCGATATGTGAACATGGATGGTCGTGTGGACTATACCTTGGCGCACGGCAACACTGTGGGCGTCCGTCCAGCCTTCTACATAGATCTGTCAGCTATAATCTTAAAATCTGGAGATGGTAGGGAGAGTACACCATATGAAGCAATTTAAGTTTATCTATTTTGTTGTAACTGGATCGTGTCAGCAAGGTAAAATAAGCAACATGTTTATCTGAATTTGCAATGTGCAAAAAATGCACATTGCTTTAGTACTCATAACTGTACCGAGTAGCAAACAAAAGTTGTCCACTTCGTTTCCAATATTTCAGATTTATATTACCGTATATTTTATAATCTAGAAGTGCCAATTAATGGACATATATTTAGAGGTATATTTAGAGTGAAAGTTATGTAAAAACTTTCACTAATGATATAATAATTAAGACTTTATATATAAAAGGAGTTTATATGCAAAATATATTTGATTATCTGGAGTGGCGTGGAGATTTAAGTTTTGAGCGTGACAGTTTTAATGAAGTGGATAATTTGATATTTTCTATACTTGCTTATTTGGAATTTGATGGGGTTGTTTCTGGAGAGGCTGGTAAAGATTCAATTTCATTATTGAAAGCAGCGGAAAGATTTGAAAAAACCATGAGTAAATCTTATGACAACCACCACAATCGCTTCTTTAAGCAAATTCCTAAATTATTATCAAAAGCTTCAAAGACAACACGTTATGGTGATATCCAATTATCTGGTTATGAAAATCAAGTTGACAATGAAAAGTATAAGCAATTTTCTGCTTTGGTATTTTCAATTAACAGTGAACAACATTTTATTGCTTTTCGTGGTACTGATGATACGCTCATTGGTTGGCAAGAAGATCTCCAAATGAGTTTTATGGATGAAGTGCAAGCACAGAAGCAGGCTGTAATTTATATGAATAAAATTTTTATGAGCCTTGCAGGAAATTTCTATCTTGGTGGTCATTCAAAGGGAGGGAATCTTGCTGTTTATGCAATAATCGATATAACTGAAAATTTTCGACATAGAATAATTGGAATCTATAACAATGATGGTCCTGGGTTTCAAACAAATATCATACAAAGTGAAGGGTATCAAAACATTTTCGGCAAAATCAGGACATTGATACCAAAATCCTCAGTTGTGGGCATGATGTTGGAGCGAGGAGAGAAATACAAGGTAGTGCGCAGCTGTGAAACTGGGATTAGGCAGCATGATGCTTTTTCATGGGAAGTAAAAGGTACAAATTTTGTTTATGAAAAGAGATTAACTAAGAAAAGCGCTAACTTAAACACTACAGTAATGGCATGTCTCAATAAGCTTTCCATAGAAGAAAGATCACAATTTGCGGAGGCACTGTTCGATATTATACAATCAACAGGAGCTAAGACTGTGGGTGAATTATCAAAAGAAAAGCTGGTTGCGACATATACCATGATTAAAACGTATAAAAATATGGACATTTTGACTCAATCGCATTTGAAAAAAATAATTGAAATGTTTTTTGAAGAAGGTCAAAAAACACTGAGAAATTCAATCAGTGAGGATTTTAGTTTATTACTTTCTAAAAACAGACTAAAAAAGCTATTGAGAAAAAAATGACAACTATTTTAACCAATACATGTACAAGTACAAAGAAAATCCAACGGGAAATTTTTATAAATTGTGAGTACTATTTGTTTTGCTAACAACTATTGGTGTAAGTTAATATTTTTATATACGGTAGAAAACGGAAAGTCGCATGTATAAAGGCATAACGAAGAAAAATTCTCCGTTATGCCTTTATCTGGGTTGTCTCGCATAGAATTTAAAATGTTTACAACTTCTGTTTGCTATTTTTTCAGTGTAAGGATGAGGGAGTTTCTTACTTGTTTTTAAAGGGTATTCAGACTGGTTAACGAATATATATATTAATAATATTTTATCTTCATGAAGGAATTCCAGTTGTTACAAGAAGGTAGTTTGAATTTTAATAATAATAATGTAGAATATAATAAGATATAAAGAATCTTTTAATGAGGTGATACGGTGAGAGAGGTTGGAGGAATAATTGCTGCTGCCAACAGATTTGTGGCTTATCCAATGAAAAAGGTTGGTTCAATTTCTTTAATTCAAAGAATAGTACTTACATATAAAAAAGCTGGTATATGGCCTATTGTGGTAATTACTGGCTTTGAAGATCCAGAAATAAAGTCAGCTCTTGCAAGGGAAGATGCTATTTTTATTATAAACAAGGATTATGAGAATCCTCCACTTATTGATTCCTACAAGATTGGACTTAAATATCTTCAAGGTAAATGTAATAGAGTTATATTAACACCTGTAAATGTGCCTATGTTTAATTATAAGACAGTGCTAAAAATGATTGAAATAAAGGATGAAATCATTATTCCATCATATAATATCCATGGTGGACATCCCCTGCTTATTGATAGTGTATATATTCCTGATATTCTTTCCTATACTGGTGACAAAGGACTTAGGGGAGCCATTGATTCCTTGGGTGCTTCTATAACTTGGCTCAATGTGAATGATAGAGGAGTTACATGCTCAATTAAGGATGAGGACGAAATAGAAGAACTTCTGCCGGCTCACAATGATAGTTTGTTTCAGCCTTCTTTAACTATAAATATAAGGAAAGAGAAGGTTTTTCTCGATTCTAGATTAAGACTTCTTCTTGAGCTTATAGACGACAATAACTCTGTTAATGGCGCTTGTAAAAGGATGTCTTTATCCTTAAGCAAAGCCTGGGATATGATTAATGAACTTGAAAAAAATCTTGGGTATGAGATAGTTTTAAGAAGACGAGGAGGCGCAAGAGAAGGAAGAACACGACTTAGCATTGAGGGTAGAGAGTTTATGGAGAATTATGACAAGTTTTATAGTGCGGTAACCAAGTATACTTGGGAGCAATTTAAAAAGTATTTTGAAAATAAAACATCCGATGATATGTAATACAATATATAAAATGTAAATTTTATATATTGTATTTTTTTGTTATAGAGGTAACAGCTTGCGGAAGTGGCTGAGGATAACATCTATACACTAGAGGTTGTCACTTTTGCCACTTGCCACGTGGGTGGCACTATCCAAGTACTTTCTAAGAAGTATTTGAAACTAAGAAGATAATACCATATAATCGAACCAAGTAATATATGATAACGATACCATATAATAGAACTAAAAAGCACAGGATAAGGAGGGTATTATGAATAATATAGGAAATTCAGTTCTTAAGAAAGATCATTCAAAAAAGATATTAGGTGTGGCAAAATATGTGGCAGATGTTCATATAGATGGCGTTCTTCACGGTAAGTTTTTGAGATCAAAAGTAGCTCATGCTAAAATAAAAAGCATTACCTTGCCAGAATTACCAGATGGATACACGATAGTTGACAAGGACGATGTTCTTGGTGAAAATAAGGTTCATATAGTACTAGAGGATATGCCAGTATTTGCTATAGATACTGTGGAATACATTGGAGATCCAATTCTTATGGTGGTGGGACCGGATGAAAAAGTAACAGAGGAAATTGTATCAAAAATAGTAGTTGATTACGAGGAACTTCCTTCTATACTGGATATGACTAAATCAGAAGTTACGTTTTTTGATTACCATCATGGAAAAGGTGATGTGGATGGGTGCTTTGAGAATGCTGACAAAGTGTATGATGAAATTTTAAATACAGGTTATGGTGAACAATTGTATCTAGAAACTAATGGAATGATTGCAGACTATCATGACGGTAAAATCACCGTTAGAGGATCCCTGCAATGTCCATTTTATGTTCATGCAGCGGTGAAACTTGCAACAGGGCTTGAAAAGGACAAGGTTCAGGTTCAGACAGATATTACAGGTGGAGCCTTCGGTGGAAAGGAAGATTATCCATCAATACTTGCATGTCAGGTGGCAGTAGCAAGTATGAAAGCGAGGAAACCAGTAAGGGTTATTTTTGATAGAAGAGAAGATATTACGTCAACTAGTAAGAGACATCCTTCCACTGCAAGATACAGGGCAGCTGTTAAAGATGGAAAGATTACAGCAATGGATATCGATATAATATATGACGCAGGGGCATATTCAACACTTTCAGCGGTAGTACTGCAACGTGGAACAATATGTGCTACTGGAGTTTACAATATTGAAAACCTAAGGGTTCACGGCAGGGCTAACAAAACCAATACAGTTCCTAAAGGAGCTTTCAGAGGATTTGGAGCGCCACAGGTATTCTTTGCCATGGATCTTTTTATGAACCACGTAGCAAAAGGTGAAGGAAGAAATAGCTTAGAATTTAAACAAGAACATATTGTAGTGCAAGGAAATGATACATCAACTAATGGAAAATTTCATTTCCACGTTCCGCTGAGAGAGATGATTAAAGAAGTGGATATCCTTTGTGATTATAAGAATAAAAAAGAACTTTATGACAAGCCGCAGTCTGGAAGATTTAGACGGGGAATAGGAATACAACTGGCGTTCCATGGTGCAGGCTTCACAGGTTCAGGAGAAAGAGACTTAATAAAAGCAGTATTAAAAGTTAAAAAGTATAAAGATGGCACTGTGGAAATACTTACTTCAAATACCGATATGGGACAAGGGCTACAAACAACTTTTGCAAAAATAGCAGGTAAAGAGCTAGGAATTCCATTTGAGCAAATAATAGTACGTAACCCTGATACTGACAAAGTTCCAGACTCTGGCCCAACTGTTGCATCAAGATCACTTATGGTAGTTGGAGAGCTTATACGTCGTGCCACTGCTCGCCTCAAAGATGAATGGAAGGATGGAGAGGAGCAGATCATTGAGGAGCGCTACAAGCATCCAGAATTTCTTATACCATTCTCACTTGCTGAATTCCGTGGAGATGCTTATCCCACCTATTCTTGGTCAGTTCAGTCGGTAGAGCTTGAGATTGATATGTTAACAGGTCAGCACAATGTTATAGGGGCATATGGGTCTTTTGATGTAGGAACTCCTATTGACATGAATATAGTAGTTGGACAAATGGAGGGTGGAATGCTTCAGGGCATTGGTTATTCATCAATGGAATTTATGGATCATGATAGCACAGGTCGCATTAGAAATAATAGCCTTAGCGATTATATCATACCAACAGCTATGGATGTGCCAGTTATTGTGGCTCAGATGCATGTTAACGAATATCCCTATGGGCCTTATGGAGCTAAGTGTGCAGGAGAACTTCCAAATGTAGGAACCGCAGCAGCATATATAGAGGCTGTGGAACAGATTTTAGGTAAGAAGGTTCAGCACATTCCATTTACAGTAGAAGATACACTAAGAGCAATATCCGCAAAAGAGGATTAAATATAAGTAATGATATATGGAAAGCCATATTAAAATAGAGAGGAAGGTATATTCATGAAATATATTGAGTTCAAACTTAATGGAGAAAATGTTCAATATGAGGGTAGTGCAAAAGACAGACTCTTAGATATACTCAGAGAAACCTATAGACTTACTGGAGTAAAGTGTGGTTGCAAGGAGGGTGAATGTGGAGCATGCTCTGTTATCATCGATGGAAGACTTGCTAATTCATGTATGATAGCAATGGGAAGTATTCATGGAAGTGATGTTATGACTATAGAAGGCTTTAGTAATACTGAAAGGTTTAAGGTTATTGATAAAGCTTACGGCGATGTTTCAGCAGTGCAATGTGGATTTTGTATACCAGGGATGGTACTTGCAACAGAGTGTATACTTGCAGTGACTCCACATCCAACGGAAGAAGAAATAAGACGTGGAATATCCGGAAATTTATGCCGTTGCACAGGATACAATTCAATAGTTAAAGCTATAGGAATCGCAGCAAAAGAAGGTGAAGGATTATGGTAAAATTAAATAATGGATACGTGCCAGAAACACTTGAAGAGGCACTTTCTATAATGAGGGATGAAAAGGTTAAGCCTTACAGTGGAGGAACTGATCTTATGCTTGAAGTTGGCGAAGGTGCAAGCTATCTATTTTTGAATAAGATAGCTGAGCTTAAGATAATAAAATCAGATTCTGATTATATAAGAATAGGGGCACAGTGTACTTTCACTGAAATAGAGGAATCAGATGTTGCACCCCGAATTTTAAAGGATGCAATGTCACAGCTTGCAGGCCCAGCTGTAAGAAATTTCGGAACTATAGGTGGGAATATAGGAAATGGATCTGCAAAGGCTGATTCAGCTTTGATATTATTTGTTACAGATTCACTAATTAGACTAAAAAGTGCTAGTTCTGAGAGAACAATTTATATTAAAGATTTTTATAAACAAAGAAAGCAGCTTGACCTAAGAGATGGGGAACTCATAGTTGAAGTTTTAATACCTAAAAAGTATCTTGAAAATTACTATTATAAGAAGATAGGTGCTAGAAAGGCACTAGCAATTACTAGAGTGGGATTTGCAGGACTTTTACAGGAAGAAAATGGAGTGATTACTCACGTAGCAACTGCATTTGGAGCAATCGAACCTATTATAGTTAGACATCCTGAAATTGATGAGATGTTTATAGGAAAAACTATTAGTGAAGCTAGGGGAATAAAGGACAATTACTTAAATTTATACGAAAATGCAATAAACCCAAGCGCTGGGAGAGTTTCAAAAGAATATAGGAAAACTGTATGTATGAATTTATTAAAAGATTTTTTAAATGAAAATGGTATCTAATTAATGTAGAAAGTTGTAAAATAAAGAAGACAATTAAATATTATCTTGTATATATTAGAAATATGCTCTAATAGTATCTACCAGGTTGCTGTAAATTACCTGACTACAAGAATAATTTGAAGCTACGCTGAATTTAGCTTTAATTATTCTATAGTCATTTAATTTAGCAACCTGTTTTTTTATAGAGTTCTTAAAGTGAGCACAATTACTAAATTATATAACCATAGGAAAAAAGGGGGATAATAATGAAAGCACTTAAAGGCAACATAATTTTTACTGCGTCTAGTGAAAAGTTCGAAGTCTATGAAAACAGCTATCTTGTAGAGTCTGAGGGAACCGTTGTAGGAATATTTAAAGAACTTCCAAGCCACTTAAAGGGGATCGAAGTTGATAATTTTGGTGATTCACTAATAATTCCTGGATTCGTAGATATGCACCTGCATGCACCACAATTTCAGAATATGGGTCTTGGCCTAGATGAGGAACTGTTGCAATGGCTTGAAAAGTATACGTTTCCTGAAGAAGCGAAATATAGCAATGAAGTATACGCCAAGAGGCTTTACACAAATCTAGCAAAGGAGTTGTGGAGAAATGGAACCACTCGCGTTTCACTTTTTTCTACCATTCACAGAAATGGAACTGAAATTCTAATGGATGTCTTCAATAGGGCGGGTATTGGGGCTTACGTTGGAAAAGTTAATATGGATAGAAATTCACCGGATTTTTATGTGGAGTCAACTGAGGAGTCACTAGCATCTACTGAAGAATGGATATTGGCTACAAAGGACAAGTACAATCTTGTAAAGCCTATAATAACACCAAGGTTCGTTCCATCATGTTCAGTAAAACTAATGAAGGGTCTTGCAAAGCTTTCTGAAAAATACAATCTTAAAGTGCAAAGTCATCTTTCTGAGAATGAAAGTGAGATCCAATGGGTGAGTGAACTCCATCCAGAGTTTGGTTCATACGCAGATGTATATGATGGAATGAAGCTTCTGACTGAAAATACGATTATGACTCATGCAGTACACAATACACCAGAAGAAATAGAGCTACTTGCAAAAAGAAACGTCTTCATAGCACATTGCCCAAATGCTAATTACAACTTGTCATCAGGTATAATGCCAGCAAGGAAATTCCTTGATGCTGGAATTAAGGTTGGACTTGGAACAGACATTGGTGCAGGTAATCAGATAGGTATATATAAGGTAATGAACCGTGCCGTTCAATCTTCCAAGATAAATTGGCTTACTAGCGGAAAGGTTGAAAAGTGTCTTACAATGCCTGAGGCCTTCTACATGGGAACAAAAGGTGGCGGAGAATTCTTTGGTAAGGTGGGGTCTTTCGAGAGTGGATACTCACTAGATGCTCTCGTAATAGATGATGAAAACCTTGGAGACCGGGATTTCAGAAGCATTGAGGAGCGCCTCCAAAGGTTCATATACTGCGGAGATGACAGAAACATAACAAAACGTTATGTTGCTGGAAAACTACTTTCTGAGCCGGTGTAATATTATATCTGGTGCCATCCACGTGGCAAGTGGCATGTGTGGGAGGTTTAAAATAAAATTACATCAAATAATATGAATGATTTTGATGCAGTTTTAATAATATATTTATTTATAACTTTACTTTTAAGGGTGGGTTTATCATTTATTTTTGTAATAGCTAGCATAGAGAAATCTCTGCTAGCTATATTTTTAGCAACTAGAGATTGGAAGTTAAATGGATAATCTCTGGTTATAACACAATTTGATTAAGCATTAAATAGCAAGTAAAAAATGCTTTCCACTATGAGAGGTCTGATTCCATTAAACTAAATACTTTTTTATTTTTTGTTTTTTCCAACCGATAGAAAAAGCTTAAATAAGTTAGGCACTAAAAACCCTGTTAGCAAGTAAAAAAATGTTCTCCGCTATGCTACACCCATTTTTTTACAAAGGTCACCGAGCCATGTGAATGGGATGTGAACAATGAGAAGCGATGTCTTCGATAAGAGGGAATAGCAGCAGTTATTTATAATTAAAACGCTGAATTTATTTTATAAAGTGATTAAAGTAGGTACAGAAATTACAAGGCCCACCCATATCCAGGGGGGCCTTGTGCCATTAAACCAATAGATTATTTATACTTAATTTCAGATAATTTTCTATTTCCGCATTCGATAGATTTGGGTAAGTTTCACTAATACCGTCTTCAATTACTTTTAAATATTTTTGCACAGGCAAATTTCTAGTGAACATCCTTGAATGGGTAAAGGTCTTTATGGGTACTCCATTAAGTGTACCTAAATTTATTATAAGATCATACCATACTGAGCTTTCTTGTTCATTTATTTCATTAAATTGTTCCTCAGTTATCAGATACATTCTGCCAAGAGTAGTTGTGTTATATTTTCTTTCTGGTTCCAGAAAAGCAACTCCTCCACCTTCCCATTTTTTCGAACTGTTTCCAAAGTGTAATTTATGAGGTATGCTAATAGGTTTGTCCTCTAAAGGAGCACTTGTGTCATTGCAGGGTATATAGTCTCTATTGTTAAATTTGCAAAATCCACCTTGAATATAAAGCATAA
>Ga0209123_1003694_pt1 | contig 11206 bp, 11 predicted proteins | sample BarGraIncu00431A_FD_184500 | JGI IMG/M metagenome (GOLD analysis project Ga0209123, IMG submission 184500) | Arctic peat soil microbial communities from Barrow, Alaska, USA - Barrow Graham LP Incubations 004-31A (SPAdes) (version 2) | ecosystem: Environmental > Terrestrial > Soil > Wetlands >...
TTTTGCTTTATCCAGAAATGCCTGTGTTGATTTTTTTAAATCCTCCATGACATCAACCCGCAATTCACGCATAAAATCATACGATGAATAATAAACCAGTTTTTCGGAAATGACATGAAGCAATATTATTTCAGCATTCATGGCTTTTGCCATTGAAAAACCTACTTCTGCTACTTTTTGCGATGTCTCATCATAATCCATCGCAATCAATACTTTTTTAATTTTTAAATTTTCCATAATGTATATATTTAATTGATTTATTTTTGTTGCATCTTTTAATGTTCCCACAATATCCTCGAAATTTCAAGTGGAACCGATACCGTCGGAATAGTTGGAATAACCCTTGCCGTAAAGTCTGATACAGGTCGGGCAGCTGATACCGAGGTGTGATATTGATACCCGGTGAATTCACCTTCTACCATTTTTCCCCGATTCATAATTTGAACAGATGGTGCTTCTCCATTTAAACCATCTGAGAATAGCTCAACCTGTAAGGTCTCCGGGTCTAAATCCTTGAAAAATAGCTGAACTTCAAACAGATGCTGATTCTCTATAGTTTCGACATTTACTTTGCCGAATTGGATGGAATCCCAGTGTTGTTCTAGAGTACGTATTGTGTCAGCAAGTTGCTTTCCTTTTTCTCCTTTGTTGGCAGCACGTTCCAAATAGGCTGCTGCAGCCGGTAAATACTGTTTTTCGGTGTATTCCCTTACACTTCTGTCTGCTGAGAACCTGGGCGTGAGCTGTGCCATACTTTCGCGCATTCTTGATATCCATACCGTTGGAATACCTTTTTTATTCCTATGGTAGAATTCGGGCACCACTTTTTGTTCCAGTATCGAATACAGTTGTTCTGCTTCTATAGCATCCCAAGCCGTGTCGTCAACATGTTCATTGCCATCACCAATTGCCCAGCCTATTTCAGGCGTGTATGCTTCAGCCCACCAACCATCAAGTTCAGATAAATTTATGCCTCCATTAACCAGTACTTTCATGCCACTGGTACCACTGGCTTCCCAGGGACGGCGAGGTGTATTGATCCAGACATCAACGCCCTGAACCAGTTTTTCGGAAATTCTCATATCGTAGTCACTCAGGAAAATAACAGGTGGACGGAAGCCTTTTTGCCTGATAAATTGAATCCATTCTTTGATTAAATCCTGACCTTCCTGATCGGATGGGTGAGCTTTTCCGGAAATGATTAATTGGACCGGAAATTCCGGATTGGACAACAACCGTAGTAAACGTGCAGGATCATGAAGTAATAAATTGGGGCGTTTGTAGGTCGCAAAACGTCTTGCAAAGCCTAGTGTCAAAACATTTGGATCAAATAAATGCCTGGCATGTTCAACCACTTCGGGCATATGACCAGAACCGAGTAATTGCCTGGACAGATGATCACCTGCAAATTTGATCAATGTTTTGTTGGCATTGAGGCGCATTTCCCAGAGTCGTTCGTCGGAAACCCGACGAATGTCTTGTTCAAGCGTTTTATGTGTTCCCAACCATCTGTCCTTGCCGCAACATTCCGTCCATATTTCATCTGCCTCTTTGGAATCCCAGGTTGGCACATGCACACCGTTCGTTATATGAGCTACCGGTATTTCATAAATGGGCCATTTTGGAAAAAGGGATCCAAAAATACGACGGCTAACTTCTCCATGCAAGCGACTCACGCCATTGACGGATCCACTTCCACGAATAGCCAGATAGGCCATATTGAAATTTTCCGATTCGTTCGACGGATCCTTACGACCCAAAGCCAACAATTGGTCTATTGAAATACCCAGTTTTTGTTTGGCATACTCACCGAGATATTGTTCAATAAGCGAGGCTGAAAAAAAATCAAAACCTGCAGGTACTGCCGTATGCGTTGTAAATAGATTCCCGGATCTGGTTGCTGTAAGAGCCACTTCAAAAGATTGCCCTGTCTCCTTCATAAAACTATAGGCACGTTCCAGGATGGCAAATGCTGCATGACCTTCGTTGAGGTGACAAATCTGAGGTTGAATGCCAAGTGCCATCAGTAGTTTCCAACCTCCAATGCCAAGCACCATTTCCTGTTTAAGCCTGAGCTCTGAGCCTCCTCCGTACAATTCACCCGTTATTCCACGGTGTACCGGAAAATTGGCGACATCGTTGCTGTCCAGCAGATACAGTTTAATTCTACCAATCTGAACTTGCCAGGCTCGAAGCCATACCGAATATCCCGGAAGGGTAATCTCCAGCCGCAACCATTCACCATTTGATTCACGCAAAGGGGTAATAGGTAATTGTCCTGGGTCGTTGTAAGGAAAAAGAGCCTGCTGTTCGCCACATTTGTCAATTTCCTGGCGAAAATAACCTTGTTGATACAACAAACCTATTCCAACGACCGGAACTCCCAAATCGCTGGCCGCCTTAAGCTGATCGCCGGCAACATTACCCAGTCCTCCCGAATATATTGGAAGCGCCTCACTCAGCATAAATTCCAGACTAAAATATGCCACATAGGTGAGGGGAGTATCCTTAAAATTTTGTTGAAACCAGGCCGGAACAGAATTTGCGTCTTTTTTGATTTGCAGAAGTTCGTCAATTTTTTTTCGAAAAATGGGGTCGGACATGACAAACAGTAATTGATCTTTGGAAACCGTTTGCAATACTCCCCATGCATTGTGTGTAATATCCCATAAATCAGGATCCAGTTGCCGCCAAACCTCATCAGCCGAATGATCCCAGGACCATCGTAAATCGAGGGCAAGTTCAGCGAGGGCATCCAATCCATCAATATCTGCCGGCAAGAAACGGTAAACAGTGTTCCGCTTTTCTGCTTTCTCTTTCATCCCTTTTATGTTTTGATAGCCGGTTTATTTAGCCTGTAGGCTTCAATATCCGGTATTTTTAAAAGTTATAGGTGTCTATACGTTTTAACAACACATAAATCAAAAAGTTTGTCCATAATCGTTCCAATCAACGAGTCGTATATTAAACCCTTACTTTTTGAAATACAAATTTGATGATATTCGGATGGAAGTTGTTACATAATTTTTTTGAAGTGTTACATCTTTCACATATATAGATTGGAAGTGAGTTTCTAATAAAACAAGAAAAGCCCACTTAGTGGGCTTTTCTGTAAATACCGAAAGTCAGGAACTCGAAGTTAATTTCCTTTTTTACTTTCTTTTTTGGCGGCTTTAGCAGCACGTTTTTCCTTCAGATTTTTTTCAGGCGCTTTTTTGTCTGATTTTTCTTTAAGACTTTTTTCTTTTGTCATGACGTTTAATTTTATAAAGTGGTAGTTTCAATGTCTATTATAAAAAAATGAAAGGAATTGTTAATGTGTAAAATATTGATAATCAATGATTAAAACTATTACAATAGAGGTGCAAGATACAAATTATTTTGGGGACTTTTCGTTTAAATCTTAAAAAATAATTTTGCAATAAAAGATGAAATGATCGATGTTAAAGATTTAAAAGTTAACTCAAATATTTTTTTTACTTCAGGCCCAATTTTTAAAATCAATAGCGCCATGAAAAAGAATTTTAATGCCTGACTAATAAGTGTCGCAATACAAAACAAGTAAAAATTGACATCAAACACACCCGACGAAATTGAGAAGATCTTATAAGGCACCGGCATAAAAGAGGCAACAAATAATATCCAGAAATCCCATTTTACAAATTGAATAAAAAGCTTGTTGTAAACGGCTTCAGAAAATCCGGGAAGGTGGTCAAATAAAAATTGTGCCAATCCTGTAAACGAACCGTCTGTATTCAGCCAGGCAAAGTGACCAATAGAATAACCAAGCATTGAACCCAAAAAGGACCCCATTGTTGCATAAAATACATTATTAAATGCCTTTTTGACATTTAATAATGTTAGTATCGCGAAAAATAATGGGGTAGGGAGTGGCAAAAAGGAGGCATCCGCAAAAGCACATAAAAACAAGGCAAACGTACCCCATTTTGTTGTGGCCCAATTTAGACTCCAGCTATTCAATGCTTTGAAATAGTTATTCATTGATACTTTTTTTATTTTGATTTGGCTCCCCCCCATAATCTATCCATAAATCCTCCTACATAATCAACCGCACCTTGAATTCCGTTTTCGCCAATGTAATTGACCATTTTACTTATTAAGGGCATGAGTACAATCAATAAGACTATAAACAAGAAAAACAAAACCACTGCTGCAAGTCCAACCAGTATTCTAAGTTGTTTGTTATTTTTCAACTTGTCAAGGAATGATCTCAGCATGATTGTTTGGTTAAAGCTTTGATATCCAGAGCTGTCATGTTCGTGGTGAAATTCTTTTTCACGGTGTCCGTTTTCACGGTGTCCGTTTTCATAATGTCCATTTTCGTGATGCCCGTTTTTACGATGCTTCCCGTTGTTTTCAAATATATCGTCAAAATCCATCTGTTTTTGTATTAAAAATTAAACTTCAATTTCATTTTCAGGTTCCGCATGCACAAATACATCCGACCTTTTTATCACATTTTTAATATCCTCTTCTATTTTATCACAAATCAGATGTGCCTGAATTTGAGACAAATCCCGGTCTAGATAAATTCGGACATTGATGAATGTATCAGCACCCGACTCTCTGATTCTTAAATCGTCATACCGTTTAATTTCCTTGAAATTAGTCAATATTTCTTCCACTTTAGCAAAAGATTCTTCAGGTGCTTTATCCAGCAAAACATTCATTGCACGCTTACCCAGTCGATAACTGACCACGAGTACGATCATCGCTACAACCAATGCAGCGATAGAATCTGCAGCGAAAAAGCCGAAATTGGCACATACTAATCCCATTAAAACAACAGAGGAACTCCAGATATCCGTTGAAAAATGCAAAGCATCGGCTTCCAGTGCCTGACTGTTGTACTTTTTTGCAACTCTATACAAGGCTCTTGATCTGGACACGTCAATAATAATCGAAGCTGACATGACGATGTAACTCCAAATACTCACTTCGATATTCGTTTCGCCCGAAATCAGACGGTTTAATGCTTCATAGACTATCCATGAGCAGGTTATCAATAAAAGAATCGTTTCAATAAAAGCAGAAAAATTTTCTACTTTTCCATGACCGTAATTATGTCTTTTATCAGCCGGTACGTCAGATACCCGAACGGAAAAGTAGGTGATGACTGCTGCAACTAAATCTAAACCCGAATGCAAGGCTTCTGAAAGAATACCCAAACTTCCGGTAACGAGACCAATAGCTAATTTGAAACCTGTTAAGAATATGGCAGCAATGACCGAAAAGCCTGCAACCTTGGTTTTTTCATTTCCCATAAGATGAATTAATTAAGATATACCAGAAAAATACACCATAGGAACTATAGTGCAGTATTTTAGAAGAGAATAGAATTTCTAAGAAAGCTTTGGCGGTTGCCAAATACGGGTACAAATGTTCTGAGGAAAAAAAGATTCCGATTTTAGAATTTTTTTACGGAGACTCTCGTTTGAATGGAAAGAGAAAAGATCAGGAATGACCGATGCCACTTCATCTGCATGATCCACATGAGCAATGACCGAATTACACGATATTACCTCATTGGCTGTGCAGTCAATTTGTTTAATTTTTTCCACTCCGGCAAAAATGGCCAGTGAAAAGAGTATAAGTAATAATATCTTTTTCAATGTTTTCATTCGTGAAGCAAAGGTAGTGAAAAGGGTACTTAAACAATGTTAATATTTTACTGGTTGTACCCCTTTTTCTTGATGGGATAGGATTAAAATGCAAAAAAAGAAAAGTAACCTATGAAATGGATTTTTTAATATAGATTTGCATAAATATTGTTTAACAACTCTTAAAGATGAACAAACTTAAGAACATCCTGATCACACTTATTGCAGGTGTCATCCTACTCTTTCTTTTCCAGCCGGTCATCAACTACGGTTTCAGGGATTTTCCCATCATTTTGATGGTTCTAATCGGTTTGTGGATTGTCCTGAATACAAAGGAACAACTATTCACTGTCGTTGGAGAGCAGAATATCCGGTTTAATTTTAAGAATATTGGTAGAATTCCCATCATTCTGCTTTCAATTTTGCTGTTATACATCACCGTATTTCCGGCTATCAGCTCCTGGGCCTTGTTCAGAAGTCAGGATTACCGAAAATTGATAGGCCAGGTAGACGTTGGGAAAAACTTATCCAATCACATGTTGCCCATTTCTTTGGATAAAATACGTGTGGTCGATCAGGAATTAGCTCAATTATTGGGTGATAAGGTGCTGGGGTCACAACCGGCTCTCGGTAGTCAGGTCAGACTTGGGACATTCAATATTCAGAAAGTCAACAATGAATTATACTGGGTTGCACCTCTTTTGCATTCCGGCTTTTTTAAATGGCTGAGCAACAGTCAGGGTGCCAATGGCTATGTGATGGTGAATGCGACCAATGAACGCGATGTCAAACTTGTTCAGCAGGTGAATGGAAAGAATATCTACATCAAATACCAATCGGAGGCTTTCCTTTTTGATAATCTGAAAAGGTACCTGTATTTTAAGGGCTATTTTTTCCAGGGTTTAACCGACTATTCGTTTGAAATTGACGATGCAGGTATCCCTTATTGGGTCGTGACAAAATTTAAAAAAACGATTGGTTTTTCAGGTGATGAAGCCAATGGTGTCATCGTTTTAAATGCACAAACGGGTGAAATTAAAGAGTATCAGATTAAGGATGCACCGGCTTGGATTGATCGGATTCAACCCGCTGACTTTGTAGAAACTCAACTTAATAATTGGGGGAATTTTGTAGAAGGCTACTGGAATTTTTCCAATGAAAATAAACTGAAGATTACAGAACCTGTTTCATTGGTTTATGGCGACGATAATCAAGCCTATTGGTACACTGGATTAACCTCTGTCGGAGCTGATGAATCGACTGTTGGTTTTGTTTTAGTCAATACCAGAAACAAAAAAGCTGTTTGGTACAAACAAAGCGGTGCCACCGAATGGGCGGCCCGAAATTCTGCCAAAGGTAAAGTTCAGGAAAAGGGCTATTCAACGTCAGCTCCCATACCTTACAACATCAACAATATACCAACCTATGTGATGACTTTGAAAGACAATGCCGGCCTGGTGAAAATGTATGCCATGGTAGCCATTCAGGATTATACCATCGTTGGAGTTGGAAATACGTTGAGAGAAGCGTTGATGTCCTATAAAAATGTCTTTAACACCACCGGCAATAAAATCAATGCCAAAAGTAAAACCGTTAAGAATCTGATTACATCTGTCATTACACGGATAAACGGAGACATTAAAAACGGAAATACCTTTTATTATTTCACGTTGAAAAAGAGCAAATCCATATTTGTCGGATCCTCTCAAATTTCCAACGAGTTTCCTTTAACTACAGTTGGGGATAGCGTGGAAGTGCAGTTTGATAATGACAATCAGGATGTTATTGATGTATCGTCTTTTGTAAATAAAAGTATAAAATAGCTACAGATACTAATTTGAAAGGTCGTTGTTAATGGTTTGATTTTCACCTTAACAACGACCTTTTTATATTAGATGCTTTTCAACGCTTTGTTTTCAACATTAATTCGTACATACAACATTATCAGATTCAGTGTGGAGAATATGACAGCGGTGTAATACAAATGAAAAGCAAGGGGAATAATAGCTATTTCTGCAACGACAATCATATAGTTGGGATGTTTAATGTATTTATATACCCCCTTCTTTACAAGTGGAAAATTCTTGACCCGGTATATTTTAGTATTCCAGAATTTTCCCAGAGATAAAACGACCCAGGTTTTAAATACAATCAAAAAAAAATACAGCACGATTAAAACCAAACTGTAGGAAGCTATTGGTTGTGTCACATATTCAATGACCAGTGCAACGATAAAACCAGTGTGAAGCAATACCATCCAGGGATAGTGTTCACTACCGTATTCAATGGCACCATTTTGCAACAACCATTTTTCGTTCCTTTTGGAAAGCCGTAATTCGCCGATTCTCAATAGAATAAGCAAGACTATAAACAGACTAAAGATCATTTCTACGATTTTTTCATTTGAAGCAAGACCATTTCTGTCGAAAATCCGGGTCCCACCGAAAGCATTAACCCATAACCTTCTTCATAACCTTCCTTAAAGAACTTTTCCATAACATATAAAACCGTTGGGCTCGACATATTGCCATAATTGACCATGATCTCTCTGGTATTATTCAGAGAATCCTCATTCATTGAAAGTGCTTCTTCGTAAGCCGTCAACACTTTTTTTCCACCCGGATGAAAAATAAAGTTCTTAATATCTGAAAGTGTCAGTTTGTATTTTGCCAAAAAGCAAGTGACATCGGAGCGAACATTTTTGGAAATAAAGGCTGGAATATTTTGAGAAAACACCACTTTGAATCCAGTACCCAGAAATTCCCAACCCATAATATCCAGCGTATCGTAATATAACTTGCTTTGAGCGGCCAGGAAAGTGATTTTATTTTTTGTTTTAATTTTGTGATTGTCACCGGTAATGATGCTGGCAGATACTCCATCGGAAAATAAACTGGATCCAATAAAATTACTTTTGCTGAAATCATTTCGTAGAAAAGTCAGGGAACAAAGCTCCACAGCAACAAGCAAAACAACAGCATCCGGATTGGATTTAGCCAGTATATTTGCTTTCGAAAAACCGGAAACACCTCCACCACAGCCCAAACCGAAAATAGGGATACGACTGATAAATGGATTTAATCTCATTTTATTGATGATCAGAGCGTCTAAACTCGGAGTAGCGAGTCCGGTAGATGAGACAAAAATAAGATCCGTGATTTCTTCCTTTTTAATTTGTGCTGATGCCAGACATTCTTCCACCGCTTTGACGGAATAGTCAAGTGCAAGCTGTATAAATTCCTTATTCTGCTCCTCAAAAGTATGTAGAGAGGAATAGTAATTAAGAGGTTTACACAGATTTCTTGTTTTAATCTCTGTGTTATCAAAAGCACTTAACATTCTTTCCACCTGCGGAAAGGAGGGCGCAAAAAAATCTTTGGCGTATTGTTTTATTTCTTGTTGATCCACTTTAAAAGGAAAATCAATTTTCGATATAGCTGCTAATAGAGGCATAGATTTGGTTTATATAGTGTTGCAAGGTATGAATTATACTTCAACAATCATCTTACCCGTATTTTTTCCTTTAAACAATCCCAGCAACGCAGTAGGTAACTGGTCAAATCCATGAATAATGGTTTCAGTATACCTCAATTTTCCGGATTTTGCCCATTGCCCCAATTGCTTGATCGCTTCCGGGAATTGGTCTTGATAATTGCCAACGATAAAACCCTGCATCAGTATACTTCGTGTGAGTAACAAGGATTGAATTCGAGGTCCTACAGGTGTCTCAGCACTGTTGTATGAGGATATTTGTCCACATAAAGCTATACGTGCATGAAAATTAAGATTGTTGATCACGGCATCTGATATTTCACCGCCCACATTGTCAAAATAAATATCAACTCCATTGGGACAAAGATCAGCAACCGCTTTTTGAATATTTTTTTCAGTCTTATAATTAATGCCTCCGTCGAAACCAAATTCTTCCATGATCACGTTGACTTTTTCATCGGAACCTGCAATACCAATGACACGACATCCTTGTATTTTAGCAATTTGCCCGGCGACCAAACCAACGGCTCCTGCAGCTCCGGAGATAACGACAGTATCGGTTGCTTTGGGTTTACCGATGTGCATGATTCCAAAATAAGCAGCGAGTCCGGGCATACCTAAAACGCCCAGGTAATAGCCGGCAGGAGCAAGGGTTGTGTCTATTTTGTGTATATTCTTTTCTGATACCATCATATCCTTGCGCCAGGGTAACATCCCTAAAACAACATCTCCCTTTTTATAAAGATTTGATTTACTTTCTGTTACTATCGCGATAACACCACCTTCAATAGGTTTGTCAATCTGAAAGGGAGGAGAATAGGACTTTGCATCATTCATTCTGCCACGCATATAGGGGTCAACGGAATAGTACCATCCTTTTAATAGAACCTGACCAGACTGAATCTCTGGTAACTCAATCGTCTCAATCGTAAAATTACTCAAAGTTGGCATGCCTGTTGGCCTGAATGCCAGTATAATCTGTTCTGTAGTCATGACTTTTTATTATGGTTTAAGTAGTATCTTTTTCCTGAAAATATGTTTTTTTGGTGTTGTTGGCATGGTGTCACCCAATAAAAAGCCCCATGGCTTCAATGGCTCAATATTGTCGAAAATCAGCTTGACAATCGCTAAAAGCGGAATAGAAAGGAACATGCCGGAGACTCCCCACAAAAGATTTCCCAGAAGCACTACAATAATGGAAAATAGTGCATTAATCTTTACTTTTGAAGCAACAATTATGGGAACGATGTAATTGTTGTCTATTAACTGAATGACGTAATAAGCAATCAAAACATAAAGCGCATACATTGGAGTCGATTTGGTAGCAAGCGCAACTGCCATTGGCAGAGCAACCGCTACGATACCTCCAATGTAAGGAATCAAGTTGAGAATAGCTCCAAGGACCCCAATCAGGATGGCGTATTCTATTCCCAACATCAAAAGTGCACCGACGTCAAGTATTCCGACAATAGCCATCTCTATCAGCAGTCCGATTAAATAGCTCTGAATAACTTTTTTGGTTTGGGTAACAACTTCTCCAACCTGAGTTTGGTTTTTTTTGCCGGAAACTCTACGAATAAATTCCAGGATAATGGTCTGGTAATAAATGAGTAAAAAGACATAAACCGGTATTAAAAAAATGACAGTGATGCTGCTGCCCACTGTGATAATAGTTTCTCCTAAAGTAGATCCGAATGAATGAATAAGCTCATTTTTAGTGTTTTCAATCCATGTATGAACATGATCCGGGTTTACATCAATATAACCGGAAAATGTGGTAATGGATTGGTTGAGCATTTCGGTAAAACGATCAACCAGTATAGGCCATGTTTCGCTTAACTGACTTACCTGAGAAATGATCAACATTCCCAACCCTGCGATAATCAGGAATGCCAGTAATATGGCCAGAACAATGGCAAAGTTTCTATTTAACCTAATCCGTACCAGAAAATCTACGACGGGACTGAGTACGATGGCAATGACAATGGCAAAGACGAGTGGTACAACAATGGATTGAGTGATGTATAAAATGGTGAAAAGGGCAAAAATACCAACCATACAAATGGTCATTTTTGCGTAGAATGGCATTTTAA
>Ga0209123_1003696_pt1 | contig 11203 bp, 7 predicted proteins | sample BarGraIncu00431A_FD_184500 | JGI IMG/M metagenome (GOLD analysis project Ga0209123, IMG submission 184500) | Arctic peat soil microbial communities from Barrow, Alaska, USA - Barrow Graham LP Incubations 004-31A (SPAdes) (version 2) | ecosystem: Environmental > Terrestrial > Soil > Wetlands >...
CACAAGGGGAAACACAGAAAACTACCCGTCCGAAATCAGGAGAATAGTATATTATGAAGCTGAACTCAAACGAACCTTCACTTACTACACGAACAATTTTTTTCTGAAGGCCAAGGACATTGCATTCCTTTATAAAAATAGATGGGCCGTGGAGATCTTCTTCAAATGGATGAAGGGGCACCTGCGCATTAAGTCCTTCTGGGGAAATACAGAGAATGCTGTACGGATACAGGTTTATGTGGCTATCGTCACGTACTGTACTGTTGCAATAATTGAAAGGACTCTTGAACTCAACAGAAGCATCTATGAAGTCATGAGAATACTGGGAAGTTCCCTCCTGACAAAGGACAACATCAGGGACCTGCTCCAGCCTGTAGAGGTGGAGCAAACCCAGGATGACGGGCAGTTGCAATTGGAGTTCGATGCGCGTTAACATAAATTAAGAGACACTAGTGACAATACTATCTAATATATTTTACGATATATTTTCAATTTCCGTACCAAGAACCAAAGAAATAATGAACTGCATATGCTTTTTCAATTTTTTCCGCAATCTCATCAGTACTTATACCTCGAACAATTAAGGCTACTTCGTTTTTTGAAATTGGGGAAGTAAGTTCTGATGGAATAAGCCAAATTTGATCCTTGTTCAAATAAGACTCATATAAATTGCTCAACATGTAAGGACCCGTAGTTTCTAGTACATAATTGAATTTATCCTGAGCATTTGAATGATTATTGTTTATTTCACTTATGATCGATTTAAAAAATGGATGTTGAGGCATTACAGCCATAAAAGCATTGCTGATAATGTAGGGTTTGTTAAATATATGACTGTGCTCCACCGGATCTAAACCTAAACAACAACTTTTATTTCCTAGCAACCAATCAAGTGGTTCAAGACACTCGTAATCCAGATCTGCATATACACCACCGAACTTTAATAAAATTAAATAACGAATTGCGTCCCAACGTTGTACGTCGTAACGGAAATTATTGTATTTCTCGATGAATTCCGGGAAATTATTCAAAAGAAATTGATCAATCTCTTTGTAGCTCCAAAATCGATATTCCCAATCAGGATTTTCATTTTTCCAGGTTTCAGCTAATCGAAATAATATTTCATCAGGCTTCTCTCCGCTTCTTCCTTCCCAGACCTGATGAATGATTTTGGGGATTTGTGCATTAGTAATTTGATTGGTTAATGAATCCATACTTTGTATAATGATTATTGATATATCCGTGCTTTTCTGTAAATACTCATAAGGTGCATTTGCAAACATTAGTTTCGACTTAATTATATTTAATTTCAAATTAGTATTTAATACATTTGCATATATTGTTGGAAACAGGGTAAAATGACTTCTTACGATCCATTGTCCAGCAATGCTCTAAGTGGATTTATGAATCGATAAATCAATTGCAAATCTTTTGTCACTATTTCGGCTGTACCATCCATTTGTTGAATGAATTTCAGATTTTCTTTATAAGAAGAGGTCATTCCCTTTGCAAGCTCAATTTCAGCCACATATCCTTTTGAATCAGGGACCAATGAAATTGAACGAATTTGCCCTTTTAACATCCCGAATTCCATATACGGAAATCCTGTAAGTTTAATATTTACTTTTTGTCCTATCTCAACTTTACCAAAACCAGTTTTTGGGATAATCGCCTTTGCTATAATAGTCAACTCACCAAGTGGAATGACAGTTCCAATCAACTCTCCTGTTTTTACTTCCTGGTTTTCGTTCCAAATTGTTGTATAGGTAATTTTCCCATTGACTGGACTAATAACCAAATATCTTTGCTCCCATTGATTCACAAGATTCTCAAGGTTTTGTTTTGACTCGTCAAGATCGAGCCTGAATTGGGCTAACTCCTTTTCATATTGCATTTGTAATTCCACACTGCTTCCCTGTATTTGTAGGATTGATGACTCGGTATTTCTAAGTGAAGCATCGAAACCAACGGAAGCAGAGTTTTTGATCAATAAGGTCTGTCTTCCTTTTTCGTATTCACTTTCACTGATCGCCTGCTTTTTGAATAAGAGGGAATCACGGCTGAATGATTTCTCCGATAAACGTAAATCTTTGGTTTGTATATTACCTTGCCTTAATAGTGTTTGGTAATATTCTTTCTGTTTAGCAATTTGTGCCTTCAACAGTTCAATCTTTTGCGGGATTAAATTTTGATTCAGGTAATGTCTGAAGTTATTTCTGTTTTTCAGAAATATTGAGTAACTTGATTGTAATTCTCCCAATGTAAGCTGTTCAGGTAATTCAATTGACAACACTTGAATATCCCATGATGAGATTCCGGAACTCAATACAATTCCTTGCTTCAGCAACAGATAATCCTTGTAATTTGTTGGATTATTGATTAAAGCCACAACAGTACCTGCGTTAAGTTGCTGTCCGTCCTTAACAAACAAACGGTCGATCTTTCCAGTGGACTTGCTTAACAATACAACGGGAGGGTTTTTTGTCGTTAAAACCATAGGGGCAACAATGATCTCGGGAGATCTAAAGAAAAAACTTCCGACAATGATACCCGAAAGGATTATGAATATTACCGTTAGCCCCCACCGAACTACTCCATTGGGGATAAATCCCATCAGCTCTTGTATTTCTTCGCTGTGTATTTCTGTTTTATTTATTTCAGGCATAGCTATGTTAATTCCCAAGTTCCAGTTGATCCTTCACCAAATGATAATAAACTCCTTTTTTATCGACCAGTTCCTGATGAGTACCTTTCTCAGCAATCTCACCTTTCTCAAGTACCACAATCTGATCAGCTTTTTTCACAGTGCTCAGGCGGTGTGCGACCACAACAACTGTCCGTCCTTTAAAAAACTGATCGAGATTATCCATAATCACCCGTTCGTTTTTGGCATCCAAAGCATTCGTAGCCTCATCGAAAAACAGATAATCCGGATCTTTATAAACCGCCCGTGCAATCAGAATACGTTGTTTCTGCCCTGTACTAAGACCATGCCCGTCGCCACCAATTTTTGTTTCGTAACCAAGCGGTAAAGCATCAATAAATTCTTTGATATTGGCAGTCGAAACTGCCCTGTCTATCTTTGCAGGATCTGGTATTTCATCTATTATCCCTATGTTATTGGCAATCGAATCGGAGAAAATATAGCCTTCCTGCATCACTACACCACAACGTTTACGCCACTGGCTCGGACTATAATTATCTATATTAATATCATTAAGCCTGATTTCGCCTTTATCGATTTTATAAAAGCCCAATAATAATTTCACCAGTGTGGTTTTGCCGCTTCCACTTGTACCCACTATGGCTGTTACCTTATTGGCCGGTATTTCGAGGTTGATCTTTTTCAGTACTTTGGGCGAATGCGGCCCCTCATAATGAAACGTCACATTCTTTATTTCAATTGTTTTATGTTGTGGAATCTCCCTTATTTTATTGTCTTCTGCATTTTCTTCGTTTTCCCGATCATGAATCTCTCCCAGACGCTCCAAACTTATTTTGGCATCCTGCGCCGACTGGATAAACCCAATAAATTGCTGAATTGGGGAATTTAGCTGACCGATGATGTATTGCACAGCCATCATCATCCCTAAGGTCATATCTCCCGTAATCACCGCCTTGGCCGAAAGAAAAGAGATAAAAATATCTTTTGCCTGATTGATAAATGTCGCCCCGATCTGTTGGTTCTGGCTCAATACCAGTCCTTTTACACTGACTTTATATAGTTTGGCTTGTATTCGTTCCCACTCCCAGCGTTTTTGCTTTTCACACGCATTGAGTTTAATTTCCTGCATCCCCGAAATAAGCTGCACAACATTACTTTGATTGGCAGCCGACTGCTGAAAACGTTTATAGTCGAGCTCCCGACGTTTTTTCATAAACAACAACACCCAACCAACATAAAGGGTGCTGCCCAGAAAGAAAACACCCAATATTCCGATATGGTACGAAGCCATAATAAAGGTGTAAATCACCAATGTAATCACAGCAAAGACAATATCAATCAGCGACTGTGTCAGGAACGATTGGATGCGGCCATGGTCACCAATACGTTGCATAATGTCCCCAACCATTTTAGTATCGAAAAAAGCCATGGGCAGCTTCATCAACTTAACCAGGAAATCGGAGATCAGCGAAATGCTTACACGCGAGGTGACATGAAGCATAATCCAGCTACGGATCATTCCGTTGGCTGTTTGCCCCAGCGTGAGTAGCATTTGGGCAAACAGAACCATACCCACAAACGCCAGATCGCTGTTACCAATCCCATAGTCAACAATCGACTGGGTCAGGAACGGGAAAATCATACTGATAATACTCCCCGTAAGCATTCCCAGTCCCAGTTGTATCATAAACTTCCGGTAGGGACGCAGATATCCCAACAAATACACAAATTTCAGCTTTCCCTTTTGCTCATCTTCCTGATTGTAGAAATCGGGAGTTGGCTCAAGCAACAGGGTCGTACCTTCCTTATCCCCATACTTTTTGGTGCTGATCCAGCATTTAAGGAACTCTTCTTTGGTGTAAGTTAATAAACCAATGGCTGGGTCGGCAATAAAGATTACCTCATCCCCTGACCCTCTCTTTTTAGAGAAAGAAGGTTTTTTGATATCGTAAACTACTACAAAATGACGTTGATTCCAGTGGATAATGCAGGGGAAAGGTACTTCATCTCGAAGTTGCTCCCACGTAAGTCGATAGCCTTTGGTGCGTAAACCAATACTCTCCGCGGCATCGCTAATCCCCAGCATGGAAACTCCCTCACGGGTAATATATGAACGACTGCGCAGATGCTGAACCGAATAAACCTTCCCATAGTATTTGGCTACCATCCGAAGGCAGGTAGGGCCGCAATCCATTGAATCGAGCTGTTTATAATAAGGAAATTTCATATACAAATTTGCAAATTGAAAAAGTTCATTTTTTACTACCTCATTTAATACTTTTAGTGTGTAACTTTATTGTATTTAAGTTTAGCTTTTACTGAAATATAATATCTTTCTAACATATCATAAATCACCATTTCATACAGTCGATGTTTTGATCTGAACAAGCGATTGATCATCATGTGAATATAACTACTCAATATTTTTTCCAAAGAAACTTCTAACGTTTGTTGGGATTCTTTTTCAAGGATATCATTGACAATCGGAGTTAATCTATTCGATTTTTCATTAATAATTTCTATAGCTGATAGTATCCATGTCGCTTTATCAGTTGATTTACTTAAGATATTTTCAACTGCTCTTCGATTATCTCTATATTTGCTATCTAGCTGCAGTTTAGATGTTTTTTGTATAAATCCGAACTCTGCTTTATAACCCTTACTTTGCGAACTTGCCATCTCCAATTTTTTATCTGTATCAAGTCGAAAATCAACGTATAACCTATCAATCATTCCGAAAGCTATCATCCATCTTTGCTGATCCATACTATTTTCTTCTATTACTCTTAAAATCTGGATTATGGCTTCGCTATCATGATAGAACATTGTTTCAGTTGGTACAATTGTATTCATACCATATCGCTCCAATTCCCTGTTGTATGTTTCTATTTGAACTTTCCAAATTAAACCGTTTGAAACATAAGGTTTAATTGCCTGATTAAATATTAATATCGCATGTGAAATATTTTGAATATCTCCTATATAAAACCGTATTCGTAAATGATTGTGAGGATCAGAATAACGCAAATAAAACCACTTGTCTAAAATTTGTTTGGCTCTTAATTGAGATATAATATCTGGCAATACTGTTGTTAAAATGTAATCTGCTGTTTTAAACCCGGTATATAACTTGAAATACAGCCAATTGTCGCCAGGAATGAATGTCCTTTTTGTATCTGAAATCATTTTAGTAATTGCTAAGTATTTTGATTATTTTTCTTGTAAAAGGATAATAATATTTCATTCGTGAATGCACCCTCATCCCCTTTTACTATTGCTTTATCCGGTTTATAAAGAAATTCTTCAAGTTTGAAGTTACTCCTTTTTTTAGTTAAGGAGAATAATGTTCTGATGCTTAATGAATTTCCCATATCTACAAATAGCTCATTATCTCCATCATCCAATACTACAAATTCTGGCATACTTAAAATCTGTCTCCATTTTCTTACAGCTTCAACTAAGTCTATATTATTATGGATTTCCATTAAAGATTTAATTTCGTCACGTTTTATGATCCACCGGGCAGGAGATATTATTATATTTTTATATTTTACTCTCGGCAACCAGTTATGCTCATTAGCTATGGAGCCCCAATTAAACCCGATGCCTCCACGTTGGTTCTGCATTTGCATGTCGCATAAGAAATGATACACTGGCATGGATTTAAAACTATAATTATGGGCAGAACTTAACCGGGGAATTATTTCTTTATTTAACCTTTTTGAACGAAGCAGGATCTTGCCGTTTCGTATAGAAATCACTAAGTCGGATAACTCAATCTGATATTCTTTTTCAACTGCTGATTGGGCAAGATATGGAATTTCGTATGGACGCAATACAGGCCTTAATAAGATATTCCCGATACGCGATTCGGGAAGGTGCACAATTTCTGCAAATATTACCTCCGGATTAAGCTCTTCTTCTTTTCGGGTAATATTTAATACATGCTCTTCAAGTTGTTTATCGGCATGGCAAAAACGTCCTATTAGATTTGCAGCGCTTGAACCTCCAGCTGATTTAAGAAATATTTCCCTATTACTTTGGTTATCCTCTAATATTCTGCACAATACTGATATGGTCAGCGGCAAATCGTCCCATCGAACCTTAAACTGTCCAAAATCTTTATCGGATAATTCAATCGTGTAAATTCCTGTACTTTTTGCCTCTATGAATTTTTCCATTAATATGGATTGTACCCTGCTCCATGAGACATTATACACATTACCACTTTGTTGCGAAGACATTAAATCATCAATAAAAGGGTTGATATCACCAGCACCCTCGCTTTGGCTATATCCAATACCAGACTCATTGTCAAGAACTTGCAATAATGGCATTTCCCGATCCTCGTATCGTTCACGAAAAGCTTCCCGGAATTTCGACAAAGTTGTTTCTCCTGTAGGAAAAGTAATTTTGTTAAGAAATTCGATTACATCAAGAATATCATTTACAATTTTCCGGTTCAAAACAGCAGTTTCAACAGGCTTGACCATATCGGTTTGAAAAAGGTATTTAGGATCAAACCTGGTTTCTAATTTTCTAATTTTTGGAATAATTTCATCATAAATATTGATTGTGTCACCTATTGGTTGTTTATCAATATCTTCTAATAATCCATTAATCTGTTGTAATTGATGATGGATGTTGGATATATATTCGTTTTCGCCAGAATCCTTCAAAATATTTTGAAGCTTATGTAGTGCCTGATTAAGAAATTCCGGACCAGTAACAGCAGGTTCTAACTCGCTTATTAATAATTGGGCACTAATAAGTTCATCAATAAACTCAGAAGCTTCATCAATACTAATTTCTTCATCAACTATTAAATTGGCCAACTCGTTAAATTTACTTCCCTGAGATGCTTTTTGAAGCACCTTATTAAGGTATTCAGAATAATCAACAGCAGCAATACAATGGACACGCGTCACCACTTTATAAAAATACTCAACATAGCGGATCTTATCTCCTATCTGATAAATACTGGTATTACAGAAATATTTGATATGTTTCTTTACTTCGGGTGACCTGGAAATATCTTGTGCCAGGGCACACAGATAATTCATATCCAAACGTGTATGTCGTTCATAACTATGTGTTTGAAGGAGATAAATAAAGGTTAGATCATCTAACTGACCTGTTGAGCATCCAGCAAAAATGCCAAAAGGGGTACACCTGGTTGACATACGACTTAAATAGCGAACAATTGAATATTTGAATCGTTCCTCGTCTTTTTTAACTGACAATCCTTTTCCCAAATACTTTAATAGTTCACTAAACAGCTCAGGCGTTGCAATATAGATTGCCTCCTGAATTATTTTATTGGCTAACAGACTCTTGAAATTATCATCAGAATCCGAAAGCTCTGTAAGATATTTTATAAATACATCGAATGAAAGCAAAGGAGTTCGAATAACAAAACGATCAAATGCATTGTATGGATTATTCACATTAAACAACTTCAATTTTAACTTAACAAAAGACATTCATCCCACTTTGGTTCTATATTGCTGGTAGCAGAGAGTAAAACTAAGCCAATTCCGGCAATGCCTTCCAATAGTCCTGTAGCATTTTTCCATCCACCATACTCAGGGGTGTACCATGCCTTATAGCCAGCCAGCCCGTCTGCAAAAGTTGCCTTTTCAAGCGTAACGTTTAACCAGTAAATTGCAGATTCTTTAAAAGTAAGTATTCCCGTATATTGATACATCCGATTGTAAATATGTGCTATGCCCGCTGATCCGTGACAAATACCAGCATCAATCACGTTTTCTTTTATTTGATCCTTCCGGGAAGTGGTATGTAATAAAATATCAATAGCCATCTTTTCCCATTCAGTGTTTTGCAAAATATGTGCAGCCTGCCACAAAACAATACCGATACCTAAATCGCCATAACACCAGGCTAATCTACTACCTATGTCACCCTCATTTTCATTAACGGAAATAAAGGATGGAAAATAAGCACCGTTATGTACATTTGGAACATCTGATTTTAAAGATAAAAGAAAAGTTATTGCACCACCTAACAACTCCTTTGTTTTGACCTTCAATATATCTTGTTTATAGGCTTTACTTAGAAATGAAATAATACTTGCAATACCATGTGACAAGCTTAAATTATAAACTTCTTTGGTATCATTTTTTTTTTGTATTACTGTAGATCTCCATTTTAATCCATTGATATCTTTTTCTGCAATTTTTTCAAGCTCAATAATCAACGCTTCTATATAATTGACACTCCGTTTATTATTCCTACTTAAAAAATACAAACCTAAGCCTAAAGCATTATGCAGATAATCATAATTTCCTTTTTTAATATCTTCCATCATGGAAGAACCTAAATATGGTTCTTCTTCGTAAAAAAGTTCATTGCAATCTCCATCAATAAAATTATTACTTACAAGATGATTTACGACCCACATAAAACCACTAATTCCATCACATAAAGAATTTTTGACATTAGTATTTGTGAAACCAAAACTTTTTAAGATGAGAGCATTGCCCTTCTCAAAATATTTATCTTTTTTTGTAAATGACCAGTAATAATACCAAAATAAAGCAATACCCGAATTACCTGCCAATAAAGAATATGACTTATAATCTGCAAATTTTTCCAAAGCATCAGAAATTAGACGTACACGATCATTTATAAGTACTTCTTCCGAAATAGGCGACCATTTATTTTTATTATTCATTGCTATTATTTATAATTATTACACAAATCAAGTTTATTAAATCCGGATATATATTTTATATTTTTAAAATGAAACATAATTGAAACCGGGTTGTAGTATCGATGTGCAGACAATTCAACACATAAGAAATAAATGCCTTTATCATAAGACATTTATTTCTAAACTGAATATTAAAAGTTAGCAAGGACTCCAAGTTGGGCACGTATTGCCACTCGCACATGGCACTTCATGTGTATTCAGAGGAGGAGGGGGGCATAATGGGCCCACCGAATAGTAATGACACATCACGGGATCCTGTTGGGATTGATACCCGCCTCCCAATTGACTCATTTCTGACTTGTTTAAGTTCGAAATCATGCTTTTGTTCAATACTAATTTTTTAATCTTTTTCATAACACTTATTTTAATATTGTCTACTCTTGTTAGGATTTTCGACTTCCTCCTTTAAAATTTTTTTTGCTTTTTCGATATATTCATCTCTGCCTTCTTTTATTGCCTCAATTGTTCTTTTGACAGGATAATCTGGTCTGAATCCTATTAAATGATGTTGTGATCCATCATGTTTTAAAACCTTCATTCCTGTCCACATAATATTATAGCCACCCATCAAATTGATATAGTTAGCGTTCCCATTTGTTGCTGCTGTTGTATCACCCACAAACTTTCCAAGTTTATAGTAATCCACAATTCCTAATAAAGTTTCATTTGAACTAACATTATAAGGATGTGTAAGAAAAATTAATTTGGCTTTGATAAAAGGTTCCTTCGGTTCAATTTTCCAACGTTTACTGGTGTCAAAAATGGTATTCATTCTATCAGGATAAATATTTACCGGAATATTCCATTTTGGACTCCAAACAGGTTCTTTAATGATATGAGAAATTAATTCGTATTCATCATTGAAATCTAAAAAATTAATTATGAGTCCTTTCGCATTTACTAATTTTGTCATTACTTTCTTAGTATCGATAGGATATTTGTTCAAATAATAGGTACTATCACCATAATCTATAAAGTTAGATGAAAGTCCCCCAAACAAAGAATGAGAAGCCAAACTACATCCTGTTTGACGAGTTGCCTTTATTTTTACTTTTTTATTATTTCTTATTACGATAACATTAGCTTCGCTATGAAGGAAGTCAGAACCAAACATATTTAATGCCCGATTCCGTTTCAATTGCGAAGATCCGGAAATCAAACTTTCTTGCTCTTGCAATTCTTCCAGGGCACTCCTTCCATCAATACTATTAACAATATCGCCAATCCGAAATTGAGTTGTATCCGAAGATGCCAAAACAACTACATTGTTCTGAATCCAACCAACCTTTATCGGAAGTCCCCATTGTTTAATTTCATTAGTGTAAACTACACCATGTCCATCCTTCAATTTTGCGACCATTTTACTTAATGTCTTAAAATAATCAGGTTCGGTTTTTCCTGCATAAACATTGTGTAATGTTTTGGATAATTCCTCTTCCCAATCAACACCTACCACATCAAAGTAAGGGTAGAAATGCTGAAAAACATTCCATGCAATAACTACATTTGCTAATTTAGTGGTATTGTCAGTTTCACTTGGTATTTGGACTGGAATTAAATGTAATTGTTTTAAGGATAAAATATCTGAAATAGCTTTTGGTAATTTATTAGTATTGTTGTTGTTGTTCAATGTTTCACTTGGTATTTGACCTAAATATAAATGCAATTGTTTTAAGGCCAGCGTATCTGAAACCGGAAAAGTATGTTCATTACTGCCATATAAAGCTAAAGGCATAATTATAACAAGATTACTGCCAATATCCTTTTTAATAAATTCACCTATCTTTAAAAAACGATTATCAAAA
>Ga0209123_1003697_pt1 | contig 11201 bp, 11 predicted proteins | sample BarGraIncu00431A_FD_184500 | JGI IMG/M metagenome (GOLD analysis project Ga0209123, IMG submission 184500) | Arctic peat soil microbial communities from Barrow, Alaska, USA - Barrow Graham LP Incubations 004-31A (SPAdes) (version 2) | ecosystem: Environmental > Terrestrial > Soil > Wetlands >...
GGGCAGCACAGGACGCCGGGCTGCAACCCCCCGGTCGGGTCCAGCAGCGCCGCACCCTCGGGCGTGAGTTCGCCGGCCGGCTCGCCCGCAGCGAGCACTGTGGGAAGGATGTCGCCGAGCTTCCAGGCGAAGCCACGGTCGGCGACGAGGTCGCCGAACTGCCCGATCATGGCGAGGTTGTACGAACCGGTCGTGATGTCGATCGGGAAGATGCCGGACGCGTCGCCGACGCCGAGCACCTTCCGGCCCGTCAGCTGCCAGTGCACGTAGCCCGCAAGCGTGTTGAGGTGCGCGATCCGCCCGACGTGGTCCTCGCCATTGAGGATGGCCTGGTGCAGGTGCGCGACTAACCAGCGCTGCGGGATGGAGTAGCCGAAGAGCGCGGTCAGCTGCTCACTGGCCTGCCCGGTGATCGTGTTGCGCCACGTACGGAACGGCACGAGCAGGGCATCAGACGCGTCGAACGCCAGGTAGCCGTGCATCATCGCCGACACGCCCAGCGATCCGACCCTGCGCAGCTCGACCCCGTACCGCGCCCGGACGTCCGCGGCCAGTGACGCGTACGCAGCTTGCATGCCGGTCGTGACGGCGTCCAGCGAGTAGGTCCAGATGCGGTCGACGAACTGGTTCTCCCAGTCGTGCCCGCCGGTGGCGATCGGAGCGTTGTCGGGACCGGTCAGCACCGCCTTGATCCGGGTCGAGCCGAACTCGATGCCCAGGGCTGTCCGCCCCTCTTCGATGGCACTGCGGGCGCTCGCGGACAGGTCGTCGATCATCGGTGATCCTCCTCAGGAGGTCGGCGGCGGTTGCGCTCGCTCGATCGATACCGACGATACTGCCGTCAGCCTCCAAGAACCGGCTGTTGTCGCTGGTCGTTCTCAGGGGACGAGGTGACCGGCCGCCCGGTACAGCTCGTACCACTCGACCTTGGTCAGGACGATGTCCGCGCCCTTGGCCGCCGCGGTCAGGCGCTCCGGGTTCGTGGTGCCGAGCACCACCTGCATCTGTGCCGGGTGCCGGGTGATCCACGCGCTAGCGAGCGCCTCCGCGGGAACGCCGTACTTCTCAGCGAGCCGATCGATGACCGCGTTGAGCTCCGGGTAGTCAGGGTTACCGAGGAACGGGCCGGTGAAGAAGCCCGCCTGGAACGGCGACCAGGCCTGGATCGTGATGTCGTGGAGCCGGCAGTAGTCGAGCGTGCCGATGGTGCGGTCGATCGACTGGTCGAGAGCGCCCATGTTGCTCGTCATCCCCTGGGTGATCAGGTCGGCATGGGTGATCGAGAGCTGCAGCTGGTTGGCGACCAGCGGCTGCCTCACGTACTTCTTGAGCAGCTCGACCTGCGCCGGGGTGTGGTTCGAGACGCCGAAGTGCCTGACCTTGCCCTTGCTCTCGAGCTCGTCGAACGCCCGAGCTACCTCCTCGGGCTCGACCAGGGCGTCCGGCCGGTGCAGCAGCAGGATGTCGATGTGGTCGGTGCCCAGGGCCGTGAGCGAATCGTCCACCGACGAGATGAGCTCGTCGTAGGAGAAGTCGAAGAAGGGTCCGTCCTCGTTCACGATCCCCGCCTTGGTCTGCAGGGTGATCTCGTCCCGTTGCGTCGGTGTCAGCGCCAGGGCTTCAGCAAAGCGGCGTTCGCAGCCATGGGGTTCCGAGCCGTAGGCCGCAGCGTGATCGAAGAAGTTGATTCCCGCAGCGAGAGATGCGTCGAACAGGGACCGGACCTCTGCGTCTGATTTCTGCTGGATGCGCATGACGCCGGTGACGATCGCGGGCGCGACAAGATCAGTGCCCGGCAGCACGAATGTCTTCATGGTTTCCTTCCGAGGAATGTCGTAGCCAAGCATAAGCGTCTGGCGTCCGCCACCGGCTACCCAGTGTCAGCCCTCGCCTGCCCAGGCGCATTCGCCTCGAGTGCGTGCCTGTTTAGGCGTCCCATCAGGACCGCATGCCGCGGCCACGGCGAAGAAGCCGGACATCGCGGCGGACATCAGCATGACCGACTGCTGACCGAGCAGGCCGGTGAGCGGTGTCATGAGCGCTCCTGTGAGGAACGGAAGGCCACCGCCGAGAGCCGACGCGGTACCCCCGGAGCAGTCCCCCGCCGATCACGGGTCCCACGACGGGCGCGATCAGGCCGACCGCCGCGAGGCTCCCGAAACGCGCTGCGGCGAGGCAGCCGGCCGACGAGTCGGCGGCGACGGCCCGCTCGACGACCAGCAGCCAGCCAGACGGCGCCATGGCGCACAGGATCGAGGTCGCGGTGAAGAGGACCGTCGAGGCGATGATGAGGTTCCAGCGCAAGGCCACGAGCCTTTGCATCATCGACCCGCCACGCTCGACTGCGAAGAGCCCCTAAGACTCCCGAGGGGCGTCGCGTTTCTATTCTTGCTTGAGGATCGTCAACAGGCTGGCACTGTCGGCGTCCAGATACAGCTCCGCATTGGGCACTTCTTGAAGGAATGACGCAGGGCAGTCCGGCGTCACAGGTCCCTCCAATGCACGCGCCACGGACGCCGCCTTGCGTTGCTCAGGCACCAACACCAGCACATTCCGGGCACGTACCAGCATGGGAATGGTCAGAGTGACCGCGCGCGTGGGCGTGTCCTCGAGTGTCGCGAAGTGGCCCTCCCCAACCTGCTGCATCCGGCAGGCTCGGTCCAGATGCACCACCTGAATCAGGTCGGGAGTGTCGAACTGCGCGGGTGGGTCGTTGAACGCCAGATGGCCGTTCTCACCGATCCCCATCACGGTGATGTCGGGGTCTTCCGCAGTGAGCAATTTGGAGTAGCGCTCGAGTTCCGCCTCGATCGGTTGAACGTCCCCGTCGATACCATAGAAGGCCTTCGGCGAGAAGGCATCCACAATGTTCTCCTTGAGCCACCGTCGGAAGCTGGCAGGGTGCTCAGCCGACATCCCGAGGTACTCGTCCATGTGGAAGACGCTGACACGGCTCCAGTCAATGTCCCGCTCGCCGGTGAGTGCCCGCACGAAGGGAAGCTGCGAGTTGCCGGTCGCAAGAATCACGGAAGCGTGGCCCTTCTCAGCCAGCACCTTTGCCAATACCTCTGCGAAGCGGTGGGCCGCGGCACGCCCCAGTTCCTCTGAGTCATCTGCGATGGTGATCGGCAGGCCGTGCATGGTTTGGTGGCGAAGCATGGAGTTCTCCTCTTCAGTTCTTGTCTGTACGGATATCGGCGGCGCCAACGAGTTGCGTCGGACTGACGTAGCGAAGCGTCACCACCAGGATGACCAGCGTCGTCAGCATGTAGATGACCGCCATCGCGCTGATTGCCTGGCCCGGTCTGATGCCGGAGGCGAATGTCGCATAGTAGAGCGACACCACAAGGGTTTGATTGCCGGGCCCTGACACCAGGAACGTGAGTTCGAACAGCGCCACGGTTTGCACAAGGACCAGCAGGGATGCGGCCAGCATTCCGGGACGCATGAGCGGGGTAAGGACGTGGAGGAAGATCTTTGCTGTGGTTGCTCCGCACATTCGGGCGGCGTCCTCCAGGCGTGGGTCGATCTGCTCGATGAATGGGACCATCACCAGGATGACGAATGGCACCATCGGTACGAGATTGGCCAGGATCACCCCGGGAAGCGTGCCGCCGACCCGAAGCTTGAACAGGAGCGTCGCCAGGGGGATGCCGTAGGTGATGGGAGGCATCATCACCGGCAACAGGAAGCTGAGCATCACGGCCTTCTTGCCCGGGAACTCACGTCTGGCAAGAATATACGCGGCAGGCACTCCAATCAGCAGGGCTAGGAATACGACGGTCAATGCGACTATCAGGGTGACACGGAGGGTGTTGGCGAGCCCGTAGTTGCCCCACGCCATCTGATAGAAGCGACCTGTCCAGCCTGCAGGCAGCCAGGTGCCGAACCACTGCGTCGCGAAGGAGTTGACCGCCACGGTGCCGACCAGACCCACGAGGTTGAGGATGAAGAAGCCGATCACTAATGCAAGAACGACGCTGATGACTGTTCGGTAGCCTCGGTTCTCACCCGAACCGGGGTTGCCGCGCCGTCTGAGAGTTTTCGCCATGGCTATCCCTTGGTTCCGGCGGTGGACCCACGGAACAACCGGTTCCGCCATCCGAGCACCACACCGATGATCAGCAGTTCGACGACGGCAGTGATCACCGAGATCGTTGAGGCAAGGGGGTAGTTGTATTGCTCGAAGGCCGCTTGTGCCGCGGCTACTGACAAGACGTGTGAATCACCAGAAGGGTTCCCGAGCAGATTCGCCGAGGGGAAGACGGAGAAGGCGAGTACGAAGGCGAGGCAGAAGGTGATCGCGAGTCCTGGAGCCAACAGGGGCAACGTCACAAACCAGAAGCGCTGACCTGACGAGGCGCCGAGCATGCGTGCGGCTTCACCCAGCTTGGGATTGATCCCGCTCAGGTAGGACAGAACGAGGAGGTACGAGAAGGGGAAACCGGTGATGATCAAGGAAATGATGACAGCCTTGTAGGTGTGCAGAACATCGACTGGCTGGTCGATGAGGCCTGTGGCCATGAGAACCCGATTCAACCAACCCAATGGTCCTAGATAGTTCAACAGGCCCTCGGCGACGAGCACGGTCCCCAGGGTGATCGGGATGATGATCAGCGTATTCACCCAACGGGATGCGTTCGGGCGCTGCAGCATCCCCATTGCGAGCGGCACCGAGACGATGACGTTGAACAGAGTGGCCGGCAGTGCGATCCGGAATGTGTTCTGAATCGTGTCGCGCAGGTAGGGATCGGTGAAGAACTTGGCGTAGTTGCTGAGTGTCGGGACGCCCTTGGTGGTCTGGAACGACAACATGATGCCGTAGATGCACGGGTAGACGAAAAGCGCGGCGATGAACAGGATTCCCGGCAGCATGAGCCAGCTCAGGCGATCGAGTCCTCGCTCGCTAAGGCGTCGGGACCATGATGTCCGGGTGGTTTGAGCCGTCTGGGGCATCGTTTACCCCCTCTGTGTCTTTCGGGAAGACGAGCACTCGGTCAGGGGATACGCCGCATGTGATGGTGTCTCCGGGCTTGACAGGCTCGGACGTCCGTAGCAGGACCTCCTGGCCGGACGGCAGGCGACCAAGGACCTCGAAGTGCTTCCCCTGGTACTCCACCACGTCACAGAGCACCTGCAGTTGATTCACGTGCAGCTGCGGGTCGACATCGTCAGGGCGAATCCTGACTTCGACGGGCCCATCCATCACCTCGTCCACCCCCGTCGACTCGAGCTGAAGGCCCTCGCCCGACAGAATCGGGAGACCTGACGCCCGCGACAGCGTCATGGAAAAGCTGTTCCTGTACCCCATGAACCCTGCGACGAAGGCGTTCGCTGGGTGCATGAAGACCTGATCTGGTGTGCCGACTTGTTGGGTGGTGCCGTCGCGCAGCACCACGATGCGATCGGAGAGCGACAACGCCTCCTCCTGATCATGAGTGACATAGATCGTCGTCAGGCCCAGGTCGTCATGGAGTCGCCGGATCTCCGTTCGCATCTCGCGACGCAGTTTTGCGTCAAGGTTGGAGAGCGGCTCGTCCATGAGCATGAGCTGCGGCTCCAACACCAGGGCCCGGGCGATGGCCACACGCTGTTGCTGACCACCCGAGAGCTGCCCGGGCCGCCTGTTCCCGAGGGAGAGCAGTTGCACCCGGTCAAGGGCCTTCTCGACGCGTGGAGCGACCTGGCTCTTGGGTAGCCGCTGCATCCGTAGACCGAAGCCCACGTTTTCCCGGACGTTGAGGTGCGGGAACAGCGCGTAGTTCTGGAAGACCATCCCGAACCCGCGCCGTTCGGGCGGGACGTTGTGGATCGCTTGGCCGTCGAGGTTGACGGAACCAGACGTGGGAGGCAACAACCCCGAGATGCAGTTGAGTGCCGTCGACTTGCCGCACCCAGACGGGCCCAGCAGCGAGACGAACTCTCCCTTGGCGATTCTCAGGTTCAAGTCGCTCAGCGCGGCAACGCCTGCAAACTCTCTGCCGACCCCATCCAACTCCAGCATCTCGAACTGCGGGAGCGCGGTCGCTCTCACTGCTTGACCATGTTCGCGCCGATCTCGCGATCCCACTTGTCGAACATCTGGGCCAAAGCCGTGTTGCCGAGCGGGGGCTTGACGGGATACTTCGCGATGAGTGCCTCGTACTCAGTGCGTCCGAAGTTCTTGATCACGTCCTGGCTGGCCTGCGGCGCCATGTCAAGGGTGACACCCTTCACCGAGGGCCCCGGGTACATGTAGCCGTCGTCGTAGGCCTTGGCCTGCTGTTCCGGCGTCAACATGAACTTGATGAGGTCGAGAAGCACGGCCAACTTGTCCTTGGACACGCCCTTCGGAATCGCGATGAAGTTGGAGTCCATGATCCACGTGGTCTTGTCGAGCGCCACGACCTGTGCCGCCGCGGGCACGGTCCCGATAGCTCGGGGGTTGATGTCCCAGCCAGCTGAGCTGACGATGATCTTCCGGGTACCGGCGGCGAGCTCGCGCATGGACGCACCGGTCCCAGCGGTGTAGTAGGGGATGTACTTGCCCAGCTCGGCCAGGTACGCCCAGGTCTTGGTCCAACCGTTCACCGGGTCTGATGGGTTCGAGTCGCCGAGGATGTACGGGAGGCCCTGCGTGAAGGCGCGGCCGGGCCCCGAGTTGGAAGGTCGTGCGTAGAGGAACTGGCCGGGGTTGGCCTTCGCCCAGTCCATCAGGTCAGCGGCGCTTGTGGGCGGGTTGGGGACCTTGTCGGGCATGAACTCGATCAGAGGTCCGTAGTTGCCGTAGTCGTTGACCACGCCGTATCCGTCCGTGATCTGCTGCATGACCTTCGCATTGTCCTGATAGGTCGCCAGACTCGCGCCGATCACCGAGTCGTAGTCGGGAGCCAGGCGGAGCCACAATCCTTGTTCAATGCCCGCACCGAGCGCGTCGTTGCCCGTGAGGACGATGTCGATCTGGGAGACACCAGCATCTTGCTGAGCCTTCAGCTTCCCCGCGATCTCAGTTGCATCTCCGGTATCGAAGACCACGTTGGCCAGGTACTGCGGGAACTGCTTCCTATAGGCCTCGATCATCGGCTGGGCCACGACCAAGTCGCCCGACACGTCGACAAGGTTCAAGGTGACCGGACTACTGGGCATCTGGAGCGCGGAGGGCTGCGGCGCCGCGCTCGAGGCGCCGGTCTCGGCGCCAGGGGCCGTACACGCAGCCATGCCGACTGCAGCACCGGCGAGGCCGGCGAACCTGAGAAAACCACGCCTGGTGCTTTGCATTTTTCCTCCTGGAGACACGTTCGCTGGTCCACCCAACTGGCCTGGCGCACGAGGGACTACTGTGTGTGCAACCGGTTGCCTAAGTGAAGCCGGAATCATCGTGAGTGTCAAGGTCGGAAGGTAGGCTCAGCGCGTGGCTCGACAGAGGGCGCATACATCAGCCCCCACCATCAGGGACGTTGCGATCGCTGCTGGCGTGGCGGCGTCGACGGTCTCCAGAGTCTTTACACGCCCAGAACGGCTGTCCGCAGAGACCGTGACCCGCATCCTGGCGCTCGCCGCGGAGATGGGCTACATGCCGGACCACACGGCCCGCTCGTTGAGCACAGGACGCACGGATACCGTCGCCCTACTGGTTCCCGACATCGCCAATCCGTTCTTCCCTCCACTGATCAAGAGCGTCGAACGCTACTTTCAGGCCCGTGGTGTCGCTGTACTGCTCGCCGAGACCGACGAGGAACCGGAGCTCGAGTCCACGTTGACCGCCACCCTCCGAGGCAGGGCCGACGGAGTCATCATCGCCTCACCACGTGGTGATGTGGACGATCTCATCGCGATCACCGGGCACGTTCCGCTGGTGTTGGTGAACCGCGACAACCCTGGCGCGAACAGGGTGCTGATCGACTACGCCACGGGGATGCGCGAGGCGGTCGCTCACCTGGCACAACTCGGTCACGCACGGCTCGCCTACCTTGCTGGCCCGGAGCGTTCCTGGTCGAACACCGAACGCCTAGCAGCATTCCTGAGCGCGACGCAGGAACGCGGGCTGGAGGCAAGCGTGCTCCCCTCGGACCGACCGGACTATCCCAGCGGATGGAAGGCGGTTACTCCTGTCCTCGAATCGAAAGCGACGGGCGTCATAGCCTATGACGACGTCTTGGCCCAAGGATTGATGGCGGGGTTGGCCAGGGCGGGATTCCAGGTACCTTCGGATCTTTCGGTCATCGGCTGTGACGACCTCGTGGCGCCCGTCACGGTGCCTCCCATGACATCCATACGAACCTCTGCGGAACTCGCCGGCCGCAAGGCTGCCCAGCAGCTCGAGACGCTGTTATCTCGTCCACACGGTCGGAGCCACGAGGGCGAGGTGCTGATCGACACGCTGCCATCCAGCCTCTACATTCGCGAATCGACCGCGCCGCCCCCGCGCTGAGCATGCTTCCGATGTCCTCTCCTGCCGGGAGAGAGTTGCTGCACTCACTAGAGCGGCTGAGGGGTCCCATCGGAAACGGGCCAGGGTAGCCGCGTTGCACGAGCTCAGCGGCGCGCACTCGGCGAAGGTTCACATGGCTCTGATAGAGCAGGAATTAGTTGGGCAGGGATATGTGGCTCTTCCTAGTTCCGGTAGGGGTGGGCGACTGGCTGCTCGGGGCCGGCGGTGGACCTCGACGACGCCGACCTCCTCCTTGCCCGGGTCGAGGGTGACGACGCTGTACAGGAAGTCTTAGGACGCCATCGCGTCGGTGGCCCGGTGGGAGCGCTTGGCGACGCCGACGATGCCCCAGTCGCCGGGCTCGGCTGCCATGGCAAGGGCGGAGTAGACGGCGGTGTGGGCGCGGTGGGTGCCGATGCCGAAGTGGATGATGCCGCTGGTCTCGGGCGCGCTCGCGCCGATGAGGTGGCCGGCGGGGAGCGTGGAGCGGTTCAGGTGGGTCATGTTCGTCACCAATCCAGGACGGAGCCGTCCATGCGGCGAGCCACCGGAAGGTAGGCCGTCGCATAGGGGTGGGAGTTGAGGAGTTCCTCGTTGATGTCGACGCCGAGGCCGGGGGCGTCCCCGGGCTGCAGGACGCCGTCGGCGTAGCTCCACGCGTGGGGGAAGGCCTCGTGGACGAGGTCGGCGTAGCCCATGTACTCCTGGATGCCGAAGTTGTGGGTCGAGGCGCCCATGTGGATGCTCGCTGCGAGCGCGATGGGCGAGACGTCGGACGGGCCGTGCGGGCCGGCCTTGACGCCGTGGACCTCGGCGAGCGCGTAGATCTTGCGGGAGTGGCTGATGCCGCCCGCGTGGACGACCGCCGTCCGGATGTAGTCGATGAGCCGGTTCTCGATCAGGTACTGGCAGTCCCAGATGGTGTTGAACACTTCGCCGATCGCCAGGGGCGTGGTGGAGGCATTGCGGACGAAGCGCATCGCCTCCTGGTCCTCCGCGGGCGTGACATCCTCCAGCCAGAAGAGGTTGAAGGGCTCGACCGACTTGGCCAGCCGGGCCGCCTGGGTGGGCGTGAGCCGGTGGTGCGCGTCGTGCAGGAGCTGGATGTCGTCGCCCACCTTCTCGCGGACGGCGGCTAGCACCTTGGGCACGTGGCGGATGTAGGCGTCCGCGTCGAAGCGCTCCTCCGACGGCCGGGCCGCGCGTCCGGCCGGCTCGTAGTTCGGGTCCTTGGAAACGCCGTACACCTTGTCGAGACCGGGCACACCGGACTGGACGCGGATGTGCTTGGCGCCCTTGGCCAGGTGGGCGTCCACGGCGTCCAGGAGTGCCGGGATGTCCCAGCCGAACGCGTGGCCGTAGGTGGGGACGGCATCCCGGACGCGGCCGCCGAGCAGCTGGTAGACGGGGAGGTTGGCCCGCTTGCCGAGGATGTCCCACAGGGCGATGTCGATGGCACCGATCGCCGCCATGGTGACCGGCCCACGGCGCCAGTAGGCGCCGCGGTACAGGTACTGCCAGATGTCCTCGATTCGCCCCGGGTCGAGGTCGATCAGCAGCGGCGCTATGTGATCGGCCAGGTAGGACGCCACGGCGAGCTCGCGACCGTTGACGGTGGCGTCACCGAGGCCGATGATGCCGTCGGCGGTGGTGATCCGCAGGGTGATGAAGTTGCGCGTCGGGCTCGAGACGAGCACCTCGGCCTTGACGATTCGATCCGACATTGCTTGCTCCTCAGCGATCCACGCGGGCGTTTCCGCCGCCCGCGAGCTTGATGACTTCGGCCTTCGTGGCCATGGACGTGTCGCCCGGGGTGGTCATGGCGAACGCGCCGTGCGCGGCGCCGTACTCGAGCGCGGTCTGGAGGGGCTCGCCCGCCAGCAGCCCGTACACAATGAACCGCTCTGGGTTTCATAGAGACTCTGGTGTGTCCTGGGTTCCGTGGGGTAGGGGTTTCTTGGATTCTCATGCCACGGTGATGATGCGGTTGCGTTCGAACTCTATCGGCGTGAGCCATCCGCAGAAACCTTGCCAAGCTCCTGCAATCGTTGGCATGAGCAGGCCCAGACGGGCAGGATCTCGAGCAAACGGACACCCGGTCGGCCTGCGATCAGGCCAGGGCCCGGACGCCGCGAGGACTCACTGTCGAGCCCAAGAACTCAGGCCCAACCGTTGGGCCCGAGCAGCAGAAGGGACAAAGATGAAAATTGCTCGCCGTTCCGTCTTCATAGGTGCTTCGGCTGTCATCGGGGTTGCCGCACTCGAGGCCTGCGGGGCGCCCGCCGCGCCCAACGCTGGTCCCACCGCTGATGTCGGCAGCGCAGTCCCCCTCAAGCCGAGCAAGCCGGTCACGCTGAACATCCTGGATGTTGCCGGCGACCTGCAGCTCACGCAGGGGATGATCGACGACTTCAAGGCCAACAACCCCGACATCGTGAGCTCGGTCACCACGTCCTCGGCCAGCGCGCCCGAGCTGGTCGGCAAGATCAAGGCACAGCAGAGCGCCGGCAGGGTTGACATCGCCATGGTGCTGACCGGCACCGACGGCCTGGCCGGTGGACTCTCGCAGAAGATCTGGCAGCCGCTGCTGCCGGCGAATGCCAGCGTTCTGACCGGCATGGCCAACTACCTTCCGGCGGCTGCGAAGATGCAGACACTGGCGGGAGACTACGGCGTGTGCGTCACCTACTACCCCTCGGGCCCGCTGATCGAATACATGCCTGCCAGGGTCTCCGCACCTCCGACCAGTGCCGACGAGTTGCTGGCGTGGGCGAAAGCCCACCCGAACAAG
>Ga0209123_1003698_pt1 | contig 11197 bp, 13 predicted proteins | sample BarGraIncu00431A_FD_184500 | JGI IMG/M metagenome (GOLD analysis project Ga0209123, IMG submission 184500) | Arctic peat soil microbial communities from Barrow, Alaska, USA - Barrow Graham LP Incubations 004-31A (SPAdes) (version 2) | ecosystem: Environmental > Terrestrial > Soil > Wetlands >...
TATGAAGAAGGAGAAGCCTTTGTAAAAGGCGGAAATCGTAGTACTAAATATAATAATAATGTAACTATAATTTGTGAGGATAAGATACATATAGATTCTAAAGGAATAAAGTTAGTAGAGGGGGATACCTACAGCAATTCAGAAATCAAAGAAAAATGTATAATAAATGATTAGCAGAAACAGTGAAAAATTAATTTAATGTATTATATGAACTTTTGATTATACATTTTTTCCCTTAGAATTATTTTGTTTAATATTTAAATCAATACATTATGGGTGTTTTTGCCTATCCCCCCGAAAAGGTATATTAGTATATTGGCGATAAGTATTTGTGCAACCAAGGAGAATATATAAGTTATATTACATAAAAATATTATTTATTAGTATTAAGTAACATTCGATTTAACAATTTTATTCAAAACCCTGAAAACTATTGGTAAGTAACGAACATGAATGTTACACAATGACATTGTGTAACATTCAAAATCAAAAAATAGCCTAAAATAAACACCTTAACCTGTATATTGCAAAATTAAAACTGAATTTCAGGATAGGACAGGGGTTTGTGTAGTAATGGAACGAAAACCTGGAATAGGAAACATAAAATTTACCAATTGAAATTGTAGCTACAAACTACAGTTTTTCGTTGGTATAAGCTGATTATATCATTAATTATCAAAAATCTTGGTATTTGAGGTGTAATATATAGGAACTTAAAAATACTTAAATTTTAAAACTTTAACTTTGATGTTATAATATTCTTAGTAGTTGAGTCGGATTGGTAAGATATTATGGTTATATGAATAAGTTTATTGGGAGGATTGCAATGAAAGTAAAACAAATTTTAAATCGGTTTTATGTACATGATATTGAGCAATCAATATCATTTTATGAAAAAATATTAAATGAAAAATGTAATTTGAGATTTAAATATCCTCAAGCAAATTTAGAATTAGCACAAGTAGGAAATATTTTAATTATAAGTGGTTCTGATGAAGCATTAAGGCCATTTAAAGATACTAAAGCAACATTTTTAGTGGATTCTATTATTGAATTCAAAGATTTTTTGTTAAATAACGGGGCCACAGTTATAAGAGATTTAAAAGTAGTTCCAACCGGAATGAATATGACTGTAAAACATTTAGATGGAGCTATAGTTGAATATGTTGAACATAAAAATAAATCTTGAAGGATTATAAAGTATGTTTCGTAACTTTCAAAAAAGGCGCACTAACAAGGTGATAGCCTTTTTTGTTTTGACTACTTATGATCATCATCATATTTTAGCTACTTTGCCAATTGGACACCATTTAGAGTATAATTTCCGCGTTTTGATGCCTATACCCTTAAATTAAGGGCATCAAGCCCTTTTCGCATATGAATTTTTTTAAAAGTTAATTAATTCCAATTAGTTTGCAGTACACGGTAGTTACCCTGTCACTACCCCATTAATTTGTAAAACGGTACCTATTAACCACTTTTTCATACCCTCAGAATCCGTAATAGTATATTCTCTAAACCCAAATAATTCTCTTATTTGTTTTCTATGATATGTTATTGAGCGACTATCCCAACTATATTTTTCAAATAAAGAACTGTCTACACCTATTTGTTTCCCAATCAAGTTAATGATGTCGTCAGGTATATCACTTTTGTATTGTGGAAAACGGTGTTTAATTTGAAAAAATTTATAAAGTATAGCAAAACCTAATTTTGTTTCATTTCTTTTATCACCCATTAGGTTTATCTCATCTAAATTAAATTTTAAAGAGTTTAAATCAAAAACTTCCATAATATAAACCACTCTCCTTAATAAGTTCCGAGAATCGCAAGAGTAGGAACTTATTTCAAGATTAGCTTACCATATCCCCCTAAAATACTCAATAAAATGCTTTACATATGTCTAAGTTCATTTCCAAAATAAAATTAGGAACTTTTAGTGTTTGAAATGTTTACATTATATCGGTTCTGGTTTGCGGTTGCCAGCAGCTATGTTCTTCATACCCCCTTTAATGAAAAGAGCAAAAAAAGTGTTTGATTTCAGCTTATTTTATTTTTAATTGCTGGATATCTAAAAATATATTTAAAACCCTTATAAAATCCTTATAATTGCTTAGTATTATAAAACTATAGTAAATGAAAGGGTGATAAATATGGATTCTTATATTTTGCAAACAGAAAAATTATGTAAAAAATTCAGAAAACAATATGTAGTTAATAATATTTCACTAATGGTGCAAAAAAATTCTATCTATGGACTACTTGGTCCTAATGGTGCAGGGAAATCAACAACATTAAAAATGATAACAGGGCTTTTACGTCCAACTTCCGGTAATATAATATTTGATGGACATCAATGGAGTAGAAAAAATTTAAAAGATATTGGATCATTGATTGAATCTCCAGCACTCTATGGCAATCTTACTGCTGAAGAAAATCTCAAAGTACACACTAAATTATTAAATCTGCCTGATTCACAAATACATGAGGTACTTGAAATTGTGGATTTAAAGAATACGGGGAAGAAGAGAGCATCACAGTTTTCAATGGGTATGAAACAGCGTTTGGGAATTGCAATTGCACTTTTAACTCATCCAAAACTTCTAATTTTAGATGAACCCACCAACGGACTCGATCCTATAGGAATACAAGAACTTCGGGAATTAATCCGTTCTTTCCCGCCTCAGGGTATTACGGTAATTTTATCAAGCCATATGCTATCAGAAGTAGAGCAAGTTGCCCATCACATTGGCATTATCAGTAATGGAATACTAGGCTATCAGGATGAAATTCACAGAGATGATGATTTAGAACAACTATTTATGAAAATTGTGAAGGAAAGTAGAGAAGAGGTGGAAGCATATAATGATTAATTATTTGCAATCTGAAAATTTAAAATACAAGCGAACATTTTCCAGAAAACTTATTGTCATTGCTCCATTATTTTTTATATTGTATGCATTATTTACTATGGCAAATATGGAAACTGAAAATAATTATTTTATTATTATGATTTTCAATTGGTGGCCACTTATATTTATGCCTCTTGGTTCTGCACTACTTTGTTCTCTTTCTGATGCTAAAGAAAGAAAAGCTGGAAATTATAGAGGACTACGGTCACATAATGTAAAAAGCATAAGATTGTGGCTTAGTAAGAATGCTATTATCGCCTTATATACATTTTTATCATCCATGATTCTCATAGTCGTTATCTTTTTATGTGGTTTTTTAAGCCCAGGCAATGTGGCGCCATTTTCGGAAATTTGTGAAGCAAGTATGGTAATTTGGATTACATCAGTTGGCTTAATTCCGGTTTACTTGTTCCTTGCAACATGGCTGGGTACGGTTGCTTCAATTGGAAGTGCTTTAATTGGACCTGCAGCAGGTGTTATTATGGCGACTGGTCCATCATGGATATTAATGCCCTGGAGCTGGTCATTGCGTTTAATGTGTCCTATTGCTAAGGTACACCCAAATGGTGTTGCTCTTCAAAAGGGGGATTTATTAATGAATCCCTCTGTGATTCCAATTGGTATTATTGTATCGCTCGCATTTTTGATTATAACCTCTTTACTTACATCAATCTGGTTTTCTAAAAGGGAGGTACGTTAACTTTGAATATATTTAAATGTATCTGTACTGATTGGATGAAAACAAAGCGGACTGCAATCAGACTTATTTTCAGGTTTATACCCATTTTTTATTCAATTTTAATGTTGTTGTATTTTTCAAACAATAAAATACAATATATAATTTATGATGGATTTTTTAAGGTGATTTCAGTTTTTCTCCCCTTTCTGGTGGGTTTAATTTCAGGACTTATTGGTATGCAGGAAGAAAGTGCAGGCAACTTTAGCATAATTCTAAGTTCAACTGTTTCTAGAACAACAAGTTATCTCAGCAAACTGTTTCTATATTTTTTTCTACTTCTATGTTTTTACTTGGGATGAAGTTTATTCTGCATATAGAAAACATTCAATATAGTCTATTTTATCAAGGGGCATTGCTAACGATTATTGGTTGTCTATTTTTGTATGTATTTTACCTGTTATTAAGTTTTGCTTTTGGAATGGGAGTTTCAATTGCCTTAGGTGGAGCAGGCTTTCTAGTTGCTGCAGTCATGGGTGCAACTGTAGTAGGTGATAAAATATGGCAGTTCATTCCATGGACATGGTCAGTACGCCTTTCAAACTTCCCAGAATTTCTTATCCCAGGAATACAGCTCCCAATAGGATTAGTTCCATCAGAATTCCTCGCACAGCAGTATGGAATATGTCTACCCATTGTAATTCTAGGTACAATTACGTTGCTAATTGGTAGTCTTGTTTGGTTTAATAGGTGGGAAGGCAGAAAATTCTATGAATAATAATTTTTCTGGGATTATAAATGTGAAATAGAAAATATAAAACAAAAACTTTTACTGCGGTTTAAAAGTTGGGTATACAGCATTAAAAATACAGGTCTAATAAAGCTATAGCTATTGTAGTAAATGAAAAATATTGTTGTTATACTTTTAGTAGAGACTTAGAAAGGGTTGATGTGTTATGGCTAAAATATTGGTGATAGATGATGAACACGATATATTAGTACTTATTAAAAATATTCTCTTAAAAGATAATCATGATGTTATTATCAAAGATAGTGCAATGGGGATTTCACTTAATGAGTATACAAATTTTGATATTATATTATTAGATGTCATGATGCCTGAAATAGATGGGTTTGCAGTATGCAAAAAAATAAGAGATATCGTAGATTGTCCAATCCTGTTTTTAACCGCAAAATCAATGGAAAATGATGTTATGTTTGGACTAGGGATAGGTGCGGATGATTATATTACAAAACCGTTTAGTAATGGTGAACTTCGAGCAAGAATTAATGCTCATCTTCGTAGAGAGAATAGAGAAAAGCGAACTTTTTTCAGTATTTCAGGGGTAAGTTTTAATTTAAATTCAAAAGAGATTTATGTAAATTCAAAGAAAGTTAATCTCACAAAAAGTGAGTATCTTATTTGTGAGTTCCTTGCTCGCAATAAAAGGCAGGTATTTTCTAAAGATAAGATTTATGACATTGTGTATGGTTACGATGGAGAAAGTGATATTTCCGCCATCACAGAACATATTAAAAACATTCGTGGCAAATTAAATAGTTTCGGAGTATCCCCAATTGAAACAGTTTGGGGGATAGGTTATAAATGGATATAAGAAAGGGAAAAACAACCTTAAAAGCTGTTTTTATTAAATATTTACTAGCCCTATGCATTGTATTTGCAATTATATTATCAATATTTGCAGGTATAGTTTATCTGTGTTTCAAGGGAAATATACTTCTTCCCGCGAACTATAGTGAACTTCTTGCTCATCAAGCAAAGCATATAATTGAGACTGCACCAACTATAACAGATGATATAATTCCATTCGGGTGTAGTTATGCCGTATTTGATAAAAAATATAATTTAATCAAAACTAATTTAAATGGCGAAAATTTAACCGAGATAAAAAGTTATGCAAAGAGTAACTATACTAATAATGGTAATATCAAAAATTATTTTGCAATTCAGAGAGGAGACGGTGTTTGTGTCTTACAATACTATCTTACAATGAGCTATCAATCTGAGTTTTTACAGAAGCATTTGCCTAATGTACAAACTATGTTAATTGTTATATTGATTTTTCTATTTATAATAGCTGTTTTTATGACCTCAGTTTTTTATGCAAAAGTATTGAATAAGAGGTTAGAGGTCTTAAATAAGGTAACAAAAAAAATCAAAGATAAGGATTTAGATTTTGATGTAACTTATTCTGGAATTAAGGAATTTGATGATGTAATTGTTTCTCTATCTGAAATGAAAACAGAATTAAAAGTATCTTTACGTCAGCAATGGAATCTTGAGCAGGCCAAAAGAGAGCAGATATCAGCACTAACCCATGATATTAAAACTCCACTTACAATTATAAAAGGGAACGCAGAATTGCTTTCAGATTCAGATTTAAATATGGAGCAGCAACAATATACTAATTTTATTAGTAAGAACATCAATCAGATTGAGCAATATATTAAAATATTAATGGAAATTTCTAATACGTCAAGAATACTTGATATCCAATTACAAAAAACAAATTCTAAGGTTTTTATTGAAAGTATTAAGGATCAGCTTGAAGCATTTGCAAATATTAAAGAATTAGAAATTATATTTATGAAAAATGAATTGCCATTGGAAATTAATATAGACAAAGACCTCCTTTATAGAGGAATTATGAATGTTATTTCTAACGCTATTGATTATTCCCCACATAAGGGAAAAATTTATTTTGAGGTAAAATCATTTAATAACATTATAAGCTTTATTATAGCTGATAGTGCTAAGGGGTTTTCAAGAGAAGATATAAAATTAGCTTCAACACAATTTTATATGAGCGACAATAGTAGAATATCAAAAACACATTATGGGATGGGATTATATATTACCGAAACTATTGTGAAAATGCATAATGGAGCTCTTAATTTCACAAATTCATCAATTACCGGTGGGGCACAAGTAGTAATAAAAATACCTATATAAGATTTCAAAGATAGTATCTATTTTATTTCTTAAACAATCTTTTTTCACTATACTTTAATAATTGTAAATAGCCTCAAATCGAATGTAACGCAACTATAATGAGTTACATTCGATTTGAGGCTGTTTCTCATTCTTTAAGCATTCTACATATACTCAATTTATGGTAATTATGGTATGATTAAATGTATATTATTGGTTGGGATTGTATTATATAATCCCATGAATTGATAGTGTAAACTAACTTATGAAAAAACACGATTTGGTAATATTAGGAATAAGGTTGAATATTGGAAATTGAGAGAATACCTTAAATAATAAAATATTAGTAAATGTGGTTCTTCAAGCATGTCGTGTTTATTAATTTTGCTCTCTTAAAACAAAAAAAATGACAGAAATACACCTGCTCATAGGACTCCTTTTTACGGGCCCTAGCGGGCAAAAAAAAATTTTATTATACTAAAAGGTCATCATAAATCCACTTATACAACTTGATTTTCTAATATAAGTTGTTGTGAAAGTTCAATTAACTTTTGCCATTTTCCAGGCATGTTAGAAATTCTTTCAAGCTCAGGAATAGAGTTTAATGGTCCCCAATAGGCGTATGTATGTGGACGGAGAAAATTGTAGTAGGCTACAAAAAGAGCTAAGTGAGTGTTTGATCCTTCCTCACTACCAAAGCCATTTGTAACCTTGTAGGAGAATTTAAAAGTTCTATTAAGGCGCTCTATTGTTTGCTTAATCCAACGATATTCAGTGGAAACAGGATCATCATTAGTAAGTCCAATTACTTGAATTACGTCGAAGTCATAGCCATTAAGATTAAACTGTTGCTGTGCAAGTTTATATGCTGTGTAACCATCAGCAATAAATTTAAGAGATTTGCCAGGAAATTTTTTAAACTTATTAAATGCCATACGCATGGTTAAAATACAAGGCCCAGTATCACGGGTAAAAGACGCTCGGTACCCTAAAATTGATTTTTTAATGACGTCCATAACGAGCCAGATATATTAATGGACTCCTTTGACTTTAGTATATGTTTCATCAGCAGCGAGATAATTAGTAGGCTTATAGTCATAGTTATCGACAAATGGTTTAACTAAAGCGGCAGCTGTGATAGCATATCTGCTGACCATGACATGAGATATTTTAACACCGTGGATTTCCCAAAGAGCATTCGCCGTACGGCGTGTGGATAATCCTAAATTAACGTTATAGGTTAAACAAAGGCCCATTACATGAGAAGAAAAATTTCTAAATTTGAGGCTAGTAGAGCCCTTGGGCATAGAAGATAAATCTACATCGAAATAATTAGTTGTAAATTCACGATAAATGTAATGCAGTTTAAATTTGTGTTTATCTTTCTTGTATTCTTTAATGTCTTCGAGTGAAAGAGCAGCAAGAGAATTTAAATAAAAACTACACTTTTTATTAACACATTTATGGATATAAAAATTTTTACGATCCTTCTTTTTAGTTAGAGCCTGTCCGCAAAACGGGCAAAGAAAGCTCTCAGTTTTAAAATTAGATTTACTTTTACTGAAATGTTGATCACAAACTTTACACAAAAATTGTCCACGACCGCCTGTGTTATCGTAAATATAAATGTGCGGAGCACCACAGCGAGGGCAGACAATATCAGATGATACTGAGTTCTTACCACGAGAATTTACTGGCTTTTTATCTTTACCATGAGTGTTTTTAAACTCATTTAAAAGTTGCTTGTAGTCTAGTTTTTCGAAAGTTTTGATGATAGGCAATTTATCTACAGTAAGCTTTTTATATTTAGGACTTTTCATATCGTATTTTGGAGCCTTTAAAGGTATATTTTTGGCAATAAAAAGAAGTAATTGATTTATCTGCGAAAGTAATAGTTGATTATATGTAACTAATATTGATATAATTGTACTCACAATGACACCTTCTTTTGGGATTTTTGTTGGGTTCAGATACAACAATTATATCAAATTAGGGGGGGGGGGCATTGTTTTTTGTTTCTAAAAAACTCTGTAACCCTTGATATATAAAGTAAAAACAAAATAAGTAGTGTGAAAAACTCTGCACTACTTATTTAATTAGGGGAGATTTTTAATGAAGAAGAGAATTTTTCAATCTTTTATTTTCACTCTTATGATGGTGATACTTTCATCAAATATAAATGTAGGAGCTTTAAGTTTTAATAATAATTTATTGGTTAATTATGTAACTAAATACAAAGAATTACCATCATTAACAGTAGATAAAAATAAACAATTTACTATAACTTTCAATAAAGATATAAATTATAAAACCATAAATGGAGATACCATAAAGGTCTTTGATTCTGCAAATAAAGAAGTAAATGTTATTGCAGCTACAGGAGTAGATAATAATAAAGCAGCAATAGTAATGCCTCCAAGTGGAGGATATATTGAAGGTGGTATTTATACCCTAATAGTAAAACAGGGAATATTGGATATTACTGGTTTAAATCTATTAGAAGAAGTGTCCATGAAATTTACTGTTAAAGATTCAACAACACCTACTCCAATTGAAACTAAGAGTGCAAATGAATTATTTATAGAAAATCTATATAATACCAATTCACCTTATTGGAACTTTGGAGCATTTTTTGTAAATGGAAACTTAAATATTAATTATTACAACTATACAACTCAAACAAATAACTGGAAAACTTTATCAACTAGTTTCAATACTAATATAAATAATCAAACAATAGATGTGTTTAAGGCTCTCTATATCCCTAAAGAGGGTTATAAAGCTAATATTGAATATAATATTGGAGAAGATAATAGTGGAATTAGCTCAATTAGCTTAAATGGTAAAACCTTGGGAGAGGAATTTATTAAATTTGATCTTTATACTTCGGCAAATGCTACAATTTCAAGTAAAAATGTTGATGCTTGTTTACTTATTCCTCAGCTTTCGTCAGCAATATTTAACGGTAATAAATCTCTAATAAAAAATCCATTATCAGTAATTGTAGGAACAACAAATATAGATGCTATCTATTTGTATATAACAAATGAATATAGTAAATGCATAATAACCAATTCTTATAACATAACAACATATAAGCAATACGATAAAACTTTTGGAAATATAAAAGTCTCAATATGGTCTAATGGCAAAAGAGTTGTTGCTGAATTTACTAAATAGGGGCAATTTTAATTACCTTTTTTAATTTTCTTTATTTGTATGTACCATCGATCAAGTGTCCCATTTGTGCATAAGCAGCTGCTGTCTTAGCACCACAAATTCCATCCACTGTTAATGGTGCTGAAGAGATGCAGCATTATAAAATGTTTGAAATTTTGGGCAATAATAGAGGTACTAAGCACCGTAGCCATTTTATGTCTTAGCGTGGGGTTTTCCGGAAATGTTGGCGCTACCCTCATTAATTAAAAAGGTTAATTAGCTAGTAATATAGGCAAAGTAAGTTATTTATCTTTTTAATGAACTTTTATTTTTGTAAAAAATTTAATCAAAACTATATTAAATTCACATAATTAAGTCCGTTATAAAATATGATATGGTAACTTTTAATGAATAATTAATATAATATATGTATACAATATATATACATTGTATTTACAAAAGAAACTTTTTGTTGTACAATGTATATAATGTAATGTAATGAAAGGAGTGATAATATGGCTCTAAAATCAGTTAATATTCGCATTGATGAAGAATTAAAGAAACAAGCAGAAATCCTTTTTTCGGATTTTGGTATGAATATGACAACCGCATTTACTATTTTTGCAAAAGCAGTTGTCAGAGAACGAAAAATACCTTTTGAAATTACTGCAAGTGAACCGTTTTATAATGAATCTAATATGGAACATTTGAAAAAATCTATCAATCAACTTAATCAAAAAAAAGGCACAATACACGATATTGTTGAGGTAGAAAATGAAGAAAGTATGGTCTGATGAAGCTTGGAGTGATTATGTTGATTGGCAGTCACAGGATAAAAAGACATTAAAGAAAATTAATCAACTTCTTAAAGACAGGGTCCACTTTATAATGATATGGGTTTACTTGTGTCGACATATATGAATATTCCGCAACGTTTTATAGATATGCCTCCCTAAGTGAACAATATTCTACAGTTAATCCTCAATCATATCTTTTGATTTTTTATCCTCTATATAATTTGTTTTCTTTATATCATTATAAAACTCTAGATATGTCATTTGTTTATATGGTTCAACATAAAAGGATGCAATGCCTGCTGTCACAAGAGCCAATAAATCCCATCCTATAAATGAAAACCCTAGCATAAATAAATCCCCTTTATGCCCATCCATTAATCTTTCACTTTCTATCATTGCATCCATTGTTGATATATTAGGTGTGTCATATATTATATAAATAATTTGAGAATATGCTAATGATTTTATTATCCCTGGTATTATTAATAATAACGACCATAAAAATATAAGTAAACTTGATATTATTCTGCTAAGTACTACCACACCAATTTTTTTAGTGTTCAAGCCCTTAAAGGGGTGCAGCCAACAAAACCGATAAAACCCACGTTAAGAAATATGGTTCCACAAACCCTCGTTTTCGAACTTAAATAAAAGTCTTATAAATAGCCACTTTATAAGTGATTTTTAATTCTAAAACTAT
>Ga0209123_1003699_pt1 | contig 11197 bp, 5 predicted proteins | sample BarGraIncu00431A_FD_184500 | JGI IMG/M metagenome (GOLD analysis project Ga0209123, IMG submission 184500) | Arctic peat soil microbial communities from Barrow, Alaska, USA - Barrow Graham LP Incubations 004-31A (SPAdes) (version 2) | ecosystem: Environmental > Terrestrial > Soil > Wetlands >...
CTTTGTAGGATCATTCGGAGTCCTGCCAAAAGAATAATTCACTTGCAAGGCGCCAAATTTGACACTATCAGCCAGTACGCCTAAAGGATTTGTAAGGTAAAGTGATTCCCCATCTGCAGAAAGTTTAAAGTTAGTATGAAATTCACTTATACCGAGTTTTAAAATGTTAATTACCCTGGGAGCCACTGGTCTTTCAGTAGTTTCGACTGATAAAAAGGGAATAGCCGACAAATCGGAAGACGTTGGACTAATGTTATGTATCTGAATGGACAATATATTTTCTCCGGTTTTTAATATAAGAGCCGGATTGGCTACAACGAACTTTTCGGGCATTAGTCCCTGGTACATTAATGCCTCATGCTGACCTGAAGCCACCTCGTCAAATCGTGGCAAGGCGCCTTTATTCAACATTTGGGCACGTGCAATTTCCACACCGTTCAGGTAAGCTACAAAACCATCGTCGTAATCCATATGAAGTATCAATTGTTTTATTGATTCCACATTGGTGATAGTAAATTTTTTTCGCAAGAATATCGATTGCTTAACCGTAACCACTGTTGCATCATCGTTATCGGAAAATCCAAATCCACTTGCACCGGTTCCCCAGCTGGAATCGTCAAAACCGCTCAAACGCCAGTTGGTGGTTGGCTCAGTAGTGGGAACCAGATATTTCCAATCATCACCACTGGAAACAATGGTATTCCAATTAACAGGGGCTTCCCTACGGTCTTTTCCAGAGGCAAAAACAAGCAGATAGTCTCCTGGATTAACAGTGTAATCGGGGAAAATCCATTGATACGGCAGCCCCTTTTTATCCGACAGACCATACCCATTTAAATTGACAGAAGTCGCTCCCGAATTGAAAAATTCTATCCAATCGGAAGATTCGCCATCCATATCAGCAAGTACTCCTCCGTTAGAACTCATTACTTCATTGATACGAAATGGCTGGGAATACAAATTCAAGGCAATGAAAGCCAGACAAATGGCCAAAAGAAAAAGCTTCATGTTCAGAATAATATTAGTATTAGTTTAAGGAACTACAAAATTAACAATCGTACTGAAAGTAATGCTATACTATCCAAAAATGGTTGAATAAAAATATCAATGAACGATCTGGTCTTTTCAATTCCAAATTTTGGATGAAAAAAATTGAATATTTAGTGTATTTCATTAAATTCTTTTTCTAATTCTTCGAGACTTCAACCTTACTAAAAGATGATAAACCTTCTATTTCACCCATTTACACCAAGACGTATCTGGATGTTTTTCAAGCATAAATATAATAATATTAATTTATTATTACAAAAAATCAGGACGATAATATTAAATACATCGCATTTTTGAGGGACAGTCGATGTAGACTCTACATCAGGGTTCTGCCTCGAACAAAACTGTAGTGGGGAATAAATGAAAGTTAATATCAATGAAATCGAGGGAATTGGCCGAACCTTCCCCAAAAATTAGATGAATGTAAAACTAGGGGCCAAATCAAGACATACCATTTGAATGCCTTGTATAATCAACCTACCACAAAAGTTGATCAGGAACAACTGTAAGGAAAAGAAATTTCAATAAAGTGAATGAATATTTCTTGCTTTTTAACTTCAACGCTTGAGTCCACTCCGAAAAGCAATAAAATAAAAATTGCCACTAAGACTCTAAGCCACAAAGGTAAGTAATTGGAACTTTTTATTGTCGCATTTCAATACAAATGAATGTTGATAAGTCGAGTTTAATTTAGGCCAAATAATAGAACGCGGATTTAACCTGATCTAGCGGATTTAAAACGGATTTGCTCTCGATAAATCGGGACGGATTCAAGAGATCTACAAAGGTATAAGGATGATTGAATACTTTCAATAGCCCGACTTAATGATCCGGATACGAAGTATCATAAATCCGTTTTTGATCCGCTAAAACCATGTAAATCCGCGTTCTATTTTTCTTTGTCTTACCATTACAAAATACTACATTATTTAGTTCATATTACTTACATCCCGAGCACTCGGGATTTATTATTAGCTATATACACTTTGTGTCCCGATAACTATCGGGATTGAGTCTTTGTGTCTTTGTGGCATCCCGAGTACTCGGGAAGACTTTTCGGAGTAGACTCAGACTTAGTTTGTGGGACGAGGCAAACGGTCATTTGATACGTTACAGAAAAATAACGGTCCCCAATTAAGTTAAAAGGAATTTATTAAGTGTTCATAGGCAATAAAAGTAGTAATTTATTTATGCATCATTTCGAAGGAGGTTTAATACAAAATTTGTAGCTTTACCAAATAGTATTAACTTTGTAAGCACTAAAAATTTGACTTATGGATATTTCAGTAATACCAATTGGTAACTCTAAGGGAATTCGTTTGCCGAAATCATTGCTTGAAAAGTATAATATTAAGGACAAAGTTGAACTAATTCTTGAGAAAGATTACATCGTATTAAAATCAAAATCAGAACCAAGAAAAGGATGGGAAAAAGTATTTAAAAAGATGCATGAAAACGGTGATGATCAATTGTTAATAAACGATGTCTCTGAAGATGAACATCCTGAAAAATGGATTTAAAACAATATCAAATCGTTTTGGTGAGTCTTGATCCGACATGGGGAAGTGAAATGAAAAAGACACGACCATACATAATTATTTCGCCCAATGAAATGAATAAATATTTGCAAACTATTATTATCGCTCCAATAATAAGCAGTGCAAAAACCTATCCGACAAGAGTGCCCATAAATCAAGATAAGAAAAATAGTTGGATTGTTGTAGATCAAATCAGAACTATTGACAGACAAAGAATAATCAAAGTTTTGGGTGACCTGAATGAAATAGAAATCGGAAAAGTCAAACAAGTTTTGCGCGAATTATTTGTTGATTAACGTACCTTCGATCCAAGAGAAAGTCGGGGCATGAACTGGAAATATATTTAACCTATTTTCTGACCCTTTGGATTATCCCAAGGTAATGAATTTTAAGTTATTATCCTAAACAATCGTGTTTTTTAATTCTTATGATTTGATTTGCATAAATGTCCTTCTTTTTAATCATTCGAAAGCTAGATAACTGATTATTTTAATTAAGAGTCCACTCCGAAAAGGCAATAAAATAATAATTGTCACAAAGACACCAAGCCTCAAAGGTACACAAAGTGTTGTATAATAACAACATACACTTAGTGTAACTTTGAGACTTTGAGTCTTAGTGGCATCCCGAGTACTCGGGAAGACTTTTCGGAGTAGACTCAATTAAGAAATTGGGTATATTTGGAATGAATTGTTTTGTAGGAAGTTCAAAGGGGAAAAGGAATGCTTACTTCAGACTTCCAAGACCTATAGCTGTAAATCAATAATTTAGCTGATATTCATCGTAAATTGATATTGCAATATATTTGAATTTTCACAATGTTATGGTGCATCCTTGCGAGTTTTAAAGTGCTGAATATCAATACTGGCAGACTTGAAATGTACTCAGGGTCGAAGTAGCCTCTGGTGTTACAAGAGAAGGTTTAAAAAAAGCGATTGCAAATCGCTTGACCCCTATTGCCAGACTAAAAGCTTGTATTGGGTGCTTCCTCGCAGGGGATGGTAAAATAAAACGCTGAACCGTTACCAACTTCGCTCTCCACTCCTATTTTGCCTCCATGTTTTTCTATAAATTCTTTGCAAAGCAATAATCCAAAACCACTGCTGGGTTCTCCTTCCGTACCTGGTCTTCCGGTTTGGACATCGGGGCGGAATAAATTTTCAATCATAGATTTATTCATTCCTATTCCTGTATCTGCAATGGATATTTCAATGCTATTGTCACCATTGGTTTTGGCTGAAAGACTTATTTTTCCGCCTTTGGAAGTGAATTTCATGGCATTTGAAACGAGGTTTCGAATGACGGTTTGTAGCATATAGGTGTCCGCATAAACATTTAATTCATCTGGAATAGTATAAGTTAACTCAATTCCTTTGTTTTTAGCAGGTTCCAATGCGATGGCTATACTTTCATCAATCATTGATCGCAAATGGATTGCTTTGGGGTTGAACGGAATTAATCCTCGCTGCAACCTGGCCCATTGCAGCAGGTTTTCGAGTAAACGGTAGAGGTTGGAGGCGGAGTTTCTCAAGCCTTGAGTAAACTGTTGAATTTGATCCCTACTCAGTTCAGTAAATTCTTCGTCCATGATTTGTGTGAGTCTCAAAAAGCTACTTAAAGGATTCCGCAGGTCGTGGGCAATAATGGAAAAGAACTTGTCTTTTTCGGCATGCGCCTGAATAAGCTGCATGTTTTTAAGTGTTATTTCTGTCTCAGCCTTTTTGCGGTCAGTGATGTCATGAACCAATACATGGCGGGCTTTATTGCCATTGTGAGCAACTGAATGGGCCGTTATTTCAACAAATATAACTTCCCCGTTTTTCTTGATATGCTTCCATTCGCCACCAGGGCTTCTGAAAGTATTGATTTCCCGGATATCTTTAATCAGTTTGGGCACATCTTCAGCAGGTCGGATATCTTTGACGGTCATTTGTGAAAATTCCTCTTTTGAATAACCATAATGGGTTATTGCAGCGTGGTTGACTTCCAAAAAGGCCAAGGTTTCAAGATCATAAATCCACATGGGTTGAGGGTTATTGGCAAACATATACCGATATTTCTCCTCACTTTCCCTGAGTGCTTCTTCTGCCAGTTTGCGGTCAGTGATATCATTGATACTAGATAGCATATAGGGTTCGTTATTCAACTGAATGACCTGGGCGGAGTATAATCCGGTTGCTATTTCTCCATTCCTTTTTTTGAATTGAAACTCCTTCCCTTGCACTCCCCTGCCTTCAAGAAGAGTTGAAATGACCCAACTCCGGTCTTCTAAATTGACCCAAAGTTCCATATCAATCGAGGAATGGCCCAGCGCTTCTTCACGAGCAAAACCCGACAGAGTGACAAAGGCATCGTTAATTTCTAATAATTTTCCATCTTTTGCGCTCGAGAGGGTGATGGCGTAAGGAGATAACTGAAAAGCCTTTGAAAACTTTTCTTCACTAACGGTCAAGGCCACTTCCATTCTTTTACGATGGGTGATATCATGCCCTATACCCAGTACTCCAATTAAAGTTCCCATGGAATCGTACATCGGGGTCTTGATGACATCAAACAAAGCATGATGTCCATCATCAATAAAGGTGAGCCATTCTTCATTGCTGGTGGGTTTACCGGCTGCCATGGCCTTCTGGTCATTTTCCCTGAAGAATTGGGCATTTTCACGACTGAACAGGTCATAATCGGTTTTACCGGCAAGATCCTTTGCCCATGTACCAACAAGACGCTCGAACATCGTATTGCATGAAATATAAACACCTGCTGGATCCTTTAGCCAAATCAAATCAGGAATAGTTTTCAGCAAGGTTTGCAGGTGGGCTTCACTCTTGAGTAAAGCTTCCTCGGCTCTCTTGCGTTCGGAGATATCATGTGCAAATCCAAAAGACTGATTTTTATTGATCGGTATGCTAGTGACCAAAGCAATTCTGGTGGTCCCATCTGACCGGAGATATTCAACTTCTCCCAGGTTGATCGTTTCATTCGTGTTTCTTAAACTTGCGAGCCGTTTATCTGCATTTAGGGGTGTTATGTCAGAAGTTTTAAGTTTCTTCAGTTCAGTTACAGCTCTTCCCGTGAGGATTTCTGCAGCCTTGTTTGCATCTAAATAATTACCTGTAGATAAATCCACCATGAAAATGGCGTCATTGGACAGCTCAAATAAGGTTCGGTATCGTTTCTCGCTTTCTTTTATTTCCTGCTCTGCTTGCTTACCTCTGCTTGCCTGAAGATTGAATGGACGAATCACAAAAAAATAAAGGGAAGGAAAAGTCAGCAATAAAAGCATGAATGCATCAACCAGTGCTTCAAAAACGAAAGAATTAATCTTCAATCGACTGACAATCAGAATAACGACAACATCACCAGCGAGGATGGAAGCTGACAATACCAATGCAATACGAAGGCCCAGGTTGAAATCGTTGGTCGCTGTCTCCTCCTTTTTAATGTCATTGTCCTTCATTGTATTTCTTTTTGGCATAGTATTCAGTTAATTTTGACAAACAGTTAATCTATCTTTCCGATTTTTTTCTTCTCTTCCTCAATGGCAGGGAATGGTAAAATAAAACGTTGAGCCTTTACCTGGTTCAGATTCAACCCATAGGGTACCACCCATTAATTCTACCAGGTTTTGGGAAATGGCTAATCCAAGACCATTTCCTCCGTAGGTGCGCGTGCTGGCATCTTCCACTTGACGAAAGCTGTCAAATATCCTGCTATGATATTGTGTCGGAATACCAATACCGGTGTCCCTGACATAAAATTTCAACATTTTATCACAGGGGTAATAGCCAATTTCAATTTGACCATTGGGGGTAAATTTAATTGCATTACTAATCAGGTTATTGAATATTTGACCTAGTCTGTCAATATCTGCAAAAATGACTGTTTCTACCTCTGTATCTGGAAGCGTCAATTTAAGCTCAAGACCTTTTGCTTCAGCATCGAATGTAAATTGATTCTTAATGTGAGAAATAAACTTTTGCGCATTGATTTGGCTTTTACGGATGGTGATTTCACCCGATTCCAACTTCGAGATATCCATGATATCGCTGATAATGGTTAAAAGATGATTCCCGTTGGTAAGGATATTATTGATAAATTCATTTTTCTGTTCAGGATTAAAATCGGGATCTGTAAGTAATTTAGAAAAACCAAGAATACTGTTTAACGGCGTTCTGACTTCATGGCTCATATTGGCCAGGAAAGCCGATTTTAAGCGGTCCGATTCTTCCGCCTTCTCCTTTGCTTTGGTTAATTCAAATTCAGCCAGCTTACTTTCAGTGATATCGCGTATCGTACCTATCATGCTCGTTGGTTGATTGTTGTCATCAAAATTAAGTCTGCCTAATCCATGAACCCAACGCTCCTGATTATCATTCTTCCTTAAAATTCTATACTCTATATCAAATTTGGCTTTCTGTCCAATTACTTTCTGGATAAAATAATCGCTTATCATCTCCTGGGAGTCGGGGTGAACGAGAGATACCCACCCTTCATATGATTTATTGTAGTTGGAAGTAATTCCGAAAATTTTGTTCATAATCTCAGAACTGGTCCATTTACCAGATATCATATCAAAATTATAGGATCCAATCATGGCAATTTCCTGGGTATCCTTTAAATATCTTTCGCTCTCCTGAAGTTCTGCTTCGGCTCGTTTGCGATCACTGATGTCACGCTGAATTCCAAGAAAACCAATAATATTCTTTTGTTCGTCAAAGATGGGGGTCGCGGAACTTTCTATATCAATCATCGCTCCATCCTTCCTTTTATTAATCAATTCACCTCTGACTTCAGTCCCATTAAATAAGGTGAGCCTAAAATGATCATAAACCGACTGATCCAACGTTCCACTCTTGAAAATACGAGGTGTAGATTTACCCACGACCTCATCAGCAGTATAGCCATATAAAGTGGTGAATGCGGGATTGATGAAAGTGAAAATTCCTTCCCGATCGGTAAGAAAAATGGCTTCACCAGAGGTTTCAATGGCCTTTTTCAATTTTAACAATGACTCTTCTGCTTGCTTTTGCCCGGTGATATCCCTGATTGATTCAATGCTTCCAATGCGTTCCCCTTTGCTATTAAATAGAGGAGCCACCAAAATAGAGACATATGCGCCCTTACCGTCTAATAATGCCGGTGCAAAAACCTCGGCCTGAATGAAATTTACTTTCTTAATCACATGGCGATAGTTGGCATCCAGTTCCAAATCATCAACATCTATCAGATCGATCAATAGATTTTGCTTTTTGCCATAAAATGGAATCGCATATTGATGATCTCCCTTCCCAATCATCTCCTGTTTCCTTACACCGGTCATTTCTTCGATCGCTTTGTTCCAGGCAATTACTTTCTTTTCATTATCAATTACAAATGTGGCATCAGGCAGAAAATCAATAATGTCCAGTAACTGCTGCCGCGATTCCATGAGTTCTTTTTCCGCAGCTTTTCGTGTGGTAATATCGCGTACAATGGCCCAGATTCCTTCGTTTTCATCCGCATCATTCTTTATCAGAAAGGCATGAATTTCGACAGGAAATAAGCTGCCATCTTTTCTTCGGTATTCTTTTTCATAAATATCAGAAAATCCTCTGACAAGCACCTGTTCTGTGATAATTTGCTGTTCAAATTCATGCCATTTTTTAGGTGTAATGTCCCTGTAAGAAAGTTGTGAAAGCTCTTCAGCGTTATAACCCAGTAATTTTTCAAACGATTCATTATGGTCCTTGATGAAACCTTGAATATCCATGTAAGCGAACCCGTCAATCATGCTCTCATGCAATTTGCGATATTTTTCCTCGCTTTTAATGAGCGCTTTTTCAAAACGCATGAAATCAGTGATGTCATTGATCATCACGTGCCTGGCTCTGCGGTTATTGAAAGTGATGGCGTGAGAAGTAATTTCCACAAAAATGATTTCACCGTTCTTTTTCAAATGCTGCCATTCACCCGAAAGACTGTAAGTGCCTTGTTTATGTTCTAAATTTTTTATCAAGGCTTTGTGATCCTCCACAGGCCGGATATCCTTTAAGGTCATCGAAAGAAATTCTTCAAGGGTATAACCATAGAGATTGATGGTTGCCTGATTTACTTCGAGAAATGCAAGGGTTTCAAGGTCGTAAATCCACATTGGCTGCGGGTTATTTGCAAACATGAAACGATATTTTGTTTCATTTTCACTCAGAACATCTATATTGAGCTTTGGGTCGGTCTTATCCCTTATTGCCCCCACGACACTAACTGGATTGCTATCAAAGTCATTGATCAATGCAGCAAGGTCGGAAGGATCATTTACCTCCTGAGTATTTTCGAATATACCTCTGTATTTTTGGTTGTTTTCCTTTAACAACTTGATCGAATGATCCCGATCTGCAACTTGATTATTCAATTGCAAAATGCTGTACGCCTTTTCAGATAATTCATTGGCAAAAGCAAACAGCATTTTTGAAATCCTGGTAAACTGCTGTAAAGACATCACCGGGACTTCATTCAACGCATTGATAAATTCGACCCTGTTCGCTTCAATATCATCAGCATATTGAAGCATACCCTGTTCTTCCTGGTCCTCCATGCGCACTGGCCCAATGAACCAGTTAGCAATGTGTCGCTTTCCTAAAGTAATGCTTGCACCCGCATTCCACAATCCCGAGTACTCGGGATCGAAACTTAAACACGACTGTATAACAGGACCTTCAGGAGAATATCTGCCAGGCATTTCATTTGACTGAATACACTTTGCAGGCCCCTTTGCCAATTTACAATAGTTATCACATAGCTTGCAGAAGTTGGTTGGATGGGTAATTGGCTTGCCATTGGAATGAGTAATGATAGAAGCGACTCCAGATGCATACGAAAATAAATCCTGTAAACGTTGAATTTCATTTACATTGATAATTTCACTCAGGGTAAAGTTACTTAGGGATTCATTTGCATTGTTAAAATCGTCTCTCATACCTTTCGTTCAATTCAATTGTAAATAACGCGCACAACAGTTAGTAGAAATCTTTCTACAATAGCTATCAATACTAAATTCATAAAGATATATTATCATTTGTAATGGTTTAATTCAAAAGATAATAGCCTATTTGAACACTACTTTTTTTCAATTTGCACGAAGTAAAAATAATAAAAACATCGATGCTGCCAAATGAATGCAATAAATAAATTTATTGGCTCTCATGGTCTGAAATAAATGGCCGTAAATGGTTGTTTTACTGTGTAATATAAAAAAAGCAAAAGTATAAAAAGTGGAGGGTCCCGTGGTTTTTAACCGCGGAAGGTAGACAAGAGAAGGATAAAAAAGGGAAGTTAAAAAAGCGATTGCAAATCGCTTGACCCCCCAGTTATTGCATTTGGTTCATCCTTTTGCTCTGATAAAACCTGAATTATCATCCTATCAAATTACCCATATTTGAGTAATTGGGTAATATGGGCAATATGAGTAATATGGGTTTTATATGGCAAGATAAACGAGAGCCAACCTCCAGATGTGGATGGAATAAATTCCGTCCCTACAACATGAGCCGAGCCTACGGCTCTTGGTCATCAACCAATAAGAAGACGACGGCACAATCCCGTAGGGATGGGTCATATTGTAGCCACGGATTTTAATCCGTGGAAGGAAATAATAAATATTAAAAAATTCAACTTGTATAGATAATTATATCTACTTTTAAAACGAATTATCCGATAGCAGAAAAAGTACTATAAACATGCCGCTATTTGCAAGTTATGGCCAATTGTAATCGCTCCTTGTAACAGTATCGGTTCTTGAAATATTCGCTTAGTTTGAAACTAGTTAAAATTTAAAATTATGGAATACATTGGGATTGCTATAATTGTAGTTTACATTGTACTGACTCATTTAATTGCAAAACACATTGGAGCAAAGCGAGAAATTGGATATGGAAAATCAGTTTTTTGGTCAATTTCGTTCAGTCCAATAATAGGGCTAATAATAACAAAAATGAGCAAACCAATTGATGTTCAATAAACTGCAAACAACAAATTGTATATGGCAAGCGGGAGTTTTACCTGTCTGACAAATCAGACCTTTTGCCCAATTTCCTGCAGGTCTGACAGGATTTCTTTCCGAAATCCCGCCCGACCATATACAAGTGAACGTTGTATGCGTATTGAAGGCTCCGAGACATATTTGAGAATATTAAAACGATATCATATGAAACGAGCCATGATCAATTCTTCTCACACAAACGGATGATTATGGGCGAGTACTATGTGGCAATTAAAAAACAATTATAAACACATGAAATTTATTAGAAAAAAATTTGGATTACTTTGTTTATTATCTTCAGTAATGCTAATACAAGGATGTCTGTCTGTTGCACGAATAAGTGATTTCCCTAAAAAATCCACATTGATAGATTTTGACAAATATTCTTCTGAATTTGTAAAGCAAAAGCAACCTTTGTGGACATTAGAAACTTCAAATGAATACTATTTTGAGAGAAATCAGATTATTGAAAGGGATACCATATTTAATCTAATTTCTAAAGCATTAATTGACAATGGATACCGGATTTTTTTTATGGACAATGAAAATCAATATGTTATTGGGAAACGTGGACTAAGAGCGAACGAATGGAATG
>Ga0209123_1003701_pt1 | contig 11195 bp, 4 predicted proteins | sample BarGraIncu00431A_FD_184500 | JGI IMG/M metagenome (GOLD analysis project Ga0209123, IMG submission 184500) | Arctic peat soil microbial communities from Barrow, Alaska, USA - Barrow Graham LP Incubations 004-31A (SPAdes) (version 2) | ecosystem: Environmental > Terrestrial > Soil > Wetlands >...
ATATTCTTTTTTTGTACTTTTACGAACTTAATCACCCAACCTACAAAATGAAAAAGATTTTAGTTATATCTTATTGGTTATTAGCAACACTTTCAACCCTATCTGCGCAAAAAGTGGGATTGGTGCTGAGCGGTGGTGGCGCGAAAGGAATTACACATATTGGAGTCATTAAAGCTCTGGAAGAAAACAATATACCTATCGATTATATAGCCGGAACATCAATGGGAGCTATTGTGGGTGGAATGTATGCTATGGGATTAACAACTGACGAAATGATTGCTGTCTTAAAATCTAAAGATTTTAAGAATTGGTCTACAGGCCAAATTGAATCGGGCTATAAATATTATTTCCGGAATGCAGACAAAAAGCCCAAATTAATGGAAGTGAGTTTTAATATAAATAACCTTGATTCTCTGTATTCTAAACAAAATTTCCTTCCCACCAATCTGATTTCATCCCACCAAATGAATTATGCTTTTGTGCCTCTTACTGCACAAGCAAATGCTGTGTCGGGAGGTGATTTTGACAAACTTTTTGTTCCATTTCGTTGTGTAGCATCAGATATCTACGATAAAAAAGCAGTCGTATTTCGGTATGGTGTGGTGGGAGATGCGATTCGTGCTTCGATGACCTATCCATTTATGTTTAAACCAATAACAATTGATAATAAACTATTATTTGATGGCGGTATCTTCAATAACTTTCCAGTGGACGTAATGCGGTCTGATTTTAAGCCTGATTATATAATCGGTAGCGCCGTTTCCAGAAATCCACGCAAACCCAATCAGAACGACATTATTAAGCAGATAGAAAATATGATTATGAACCGGACTGATTACACCATCCAAAAAGAGGAGGGAATTTTGCTTCGGTTCCAAATGGGTAACGTTAAGGCTTTTGATTTCAATAGGGTGGATGAATTTGTGAAAATTGGGTATGACTCAGTTATGAAACATATTGATGAAATTAAATCACACATCGGGCAAAAAAGAAGTCCAGGAGAGGTTGCTCAAAGACGAAAACAATTTACGGCTCGTCTTCCGGAATTAAAATTTCAGCATGTTATAGTAGAGGGAGTTGATAGTTTACAGAAAAGATATGTTGAAAATCTATTTCATTACAAAAACGACGTTTTCAGCCTTACGGATTTCAAAGAATCCTATTTCAAATTGATTTCTGATGATAAAATCCTGGAAGTAATGCCTCATGCAGAGTTTAATTCTGCTACCGGAAACTTCGACTTACGTTTAAATGTGAAAACTCAAGAACATTTGAAGCTGTCAATTGGCGGAAATATCTCTTCATCTACTTCCAATCAGGCGTATTTTGGATTAACCTACCAGAACCTGACCGAATATGCCCAAACCGACTACATCGATGCCCAATTTGGAAAATTGTACAATGGTCTGGGAATTGGAACACGCATTGAAATACCAAGTCAGAAAAGCTGGTACACAAAGCTAGGTGTTGTGGTTCACAAATTCGACTATTTTGATGGTGATCAATTATTTTATGCAGATAACCGCACAGCTGATTTTACACAAACTGAGGTTTATAGCAAGTTGAATATAGGGTTTCCAATCGCAATGAAGGGACTTCTGGAATTTGGCATTGGATATGGATATCTTACTGATTTTTACTTACAAAACAGCACAATACCAACTTCTATCAATCTGGAAGACAGAAGTATATTCTCATTGGGCAGTTTATCCGGACGAATTGAGGGATATACATTAAACAATACGATGTACCCGACAACAGGTTATAATTATTCGGCTAGCACTCAATTAATTGGAGGGGACGAATCATTTAAAGCAATCAACTCAACCGGCAATAACTTATACGAACAAACAGACTTGTGGCTTCAGTTTAGAGCTAAATATGACCAGTATTTCCCTCTGTCAAGTCGATTCACACTTGGAACCTATGGTGAAGTGGCTTATTCGTCCAGAAAACTACTTCAGAACTATACATCAACCATTATTCAGGCATTATCATTTAAACCAACACCCTATAGCAGAACTGTATTTAATCCATATTTTAGTGCAAATCAGTTTGCAGCTATTGGATTAAAACCCATCTATAATCTGACAAAAGATTTTCATCTACGTGGCGAAGCATATTGTTTTATTCCTTATCAAAACATAGAGAGATATACCGATAACTCCGCATATTATTCAACCCCATTTTCGAGCGCACGCTTTATGGGTGAAACATCGGTAGTTTATAATTTCAAAATCGGGTCGGCAGGATTATACCTCAATTATTCCAGTGCTGGAGCAAGTCAGTGGAATTTTGGTTTAAACATTGGAATATTATTGTTCAACAATAAATTTATTGAATAGGTTTAATAGCTAAAACCAAGTTTTGTCAATCCTGACTTCGGTTTTTGATTTTGCAGAATTTAATTTTCCCTATAATACAAAAAAGCCGCAACTGAAAAACAATTGCGGCTTTTTGATTTAAAAATTCATTCAATACTTAAGCTTTTTCAAACTAAATGTACATCGAAAAAATACAAGTAATGCTTCAAGCTACTTTATTTTACTGCAACTTTTACGTTTCCTAAGGTTGTATTTACAATATAAATTCCTTTTTCAATTGAAACTCGAAGTTTTCCATTATTCGCTAACCCTTCACCTACTATTTTTCCAGCTAGGTCAAAAACACGTACATTCCCTTCATAATTAGGAATTTGTATTTCGCCATTTGTATAATATGCCGGAATTGATTTATTGGCACTTGGTGTAAATATTCCTGTTAAAGGAACAGTTATAAAATTAAATTCGTCCAAATACAATATGTGTTCTACGTTATCGGTTAAATTTTGCGAGAAGAATACATCTTTAATAATATCCTTACCAGTGAAAGTTGCATCGACAGCCCATAAATCGGCAAGTGGTATAGTTACTTCAGTCCAGGTATTAGCAGCCAAGTCCGTTGCCAAGTAATTGCTTAATAGCACCTTCCCTGTAACATTGGGTGAACCTCCAGTAGCTTCGAGATGCACCTTAGGTAAAGCTGATTTAGCCAATACAACCGGAGAATTTATCCAAAAATCAAGATGAGTCCTATTTGTCAAATCGAATGGAGGCCATCCAATACCAGCAATCATTCCCATCCAATCGCCTCCAGTGGCAGAAATCCAGTCGAGTTTCAATGCATTTGTACCAGATTTAACAGGCGAAGAAACAACCGGGAATTTGTCTTTTCCGGTAGGAGCATTATCCCAACTTTCGGCAACAACAACACTCGGAGCAGTTTGGTTTATCCAACTAGTATCGTAAAAACGGGCATCTCCGCTATCGTGAAACAAATTAGCAATTGAGACAAATTTGATTTCGTCTAAATACAAGGTATGTTCCACATTGTCGGTTGCATTTTGCGAGAAGAATATATCTTTAATATCACTTTTAACTGAGAATGCAGTATTGGCGGCCCAAAGATCGGCCAGAGGAATAGTTACTTCTGTCCAGGTATTTGCAGCCAAGTCAGTTGTCAGGTAATCTCCTAATTGTATTTTTCCCGTTACATTCGGCGAACCACTGAATGCTTCAAGATGTATCTTAGGTAATGCTGTTTTAGCTAACACAACAGGAGAATTTATCCACAATTTAAGATGAGTCATTGTAGTTAAATCAAAGTGAGTCCATCCAATACCGGCAACCATTCCCATCCAATCGCCACCAGTGGCAGAAGTCCAATCAAGTTTCAATGCATTGGTTCCCGCTTTGACAGGTGAAGTAATAACCGGGAATTTGTCTTTAGATGTTGCAGGTTGTCCATCCCAACTTTCGGCAACTACAGTACTTGGAGCCGTTTGGTTTATCCAACTTGTGTCATAAAAACGATTATCAGTACTATTATCAAACAAAGTAAGGGATGTAGGAATAGTAACAATAACAGACGGATCATAAATAATTTTTATATCGTCAATATAACATTTTGCAGTTACATCCACCGGAGAATAATAATCTGGGAAGAAACTGATAACATTGATGTTTTTAATATTATTTCCATAAAGGTCAAATACCAATGTTTCCCATTCATTTACTTTAGTGGCAGGATTAACCGGATTAAATTCCAATGTCACTGCACCTTCAACTTTCATACGAAGTTGAGATGTAGCTTTTGTACGCATGTATTTTACTTCAATACTTGTGTAACCTTTTGGAATTGGGTTTGTTAATGCCGCCCAGAACCCAGCCCAATTTTGGTTGTCGCCAGTATCAAAGCGATCCCATTCCCATGCCTTATTACTGGTATTGATTCCTGTTTTTACCGGATTATCAACCACCATGTAATCAAAACTTGCCGGCGGATTACCATGGATTTCAGTGGTAAAATTTACCAATCCGTTTTCAAAATCATCGAGCACAAAAGTGGCCAATTGTGCGTACGTGCTGACACTTACTAATAATGCCAATGCAAAAGAAAAGAGTAGCTTTTTCATGATAATAAATTAAAGTATTTGTAATAATAATTGATTAAAAAAATGTTTATATTTATCTCAGTCGAACCACCAACTGATATTCCTTGCTATCGGGAGAAATCATTTTGATGGTGTATTGTTTTCCATTTAATATTTTAGAACTTTTAAATGCGAAAATATTCTCACCCGGAATGGCATTCAATGTAGTATCTATGACTAAAACATTGGAACTATTTGTAATTTTAAATGCTGTGTTACCAGCTGAACTTACTACATAGTTCAGCTCAAATACTTCCCTGTCGGGGTGACGCATCATGTCAAATTCATGGGTTACAGTATTTACTACTGCCAAATTAAACCCTTGTTGATAATTGGGTTTATCCTTGACCCCAGCCAATAATAATCCTGCTTTTACGTGGTCATTTTTCATCATCAAATTCCAGATAAGCCCTGATCGATAATTTTCCATCATTGCTACAATAGGTCCCTGATCAATTGCCAATTCTTTCTTTTCCGAAGTATTGGTTTGTGGGCAGTAGGCATCGGCAAATCCGTAAGTTCCTTGTACAAGTGTATTTTTTGCTAATTGTAAAAGAACCTGAGTACTGTAAAATGGCGTGTAGGGATATGAACTTAACGCTGCTGTTGGTGCAATTACGCCATCATCGTTCAACGGTGAACGGGCAAGATAATTCCATGCCGGTGGTTTTGCACCGTAACAAGCCGTCAAACCCCAGTTGTTTTCATCATACTTATAAATTGCAGGTGCTTCCACCAGGCAGTAATTGCGATTTATCATGGTATGCGCCACATTTTGTTTCCAATAATTTACAGACTGGTCTTCAATTTTTCGGGGATCGAGACCTAGAAAAGAATATTGAGCGAAAAAGAGTGGTCCACCTTTATCTTCCCCCAACGGAAGTAAATAGCCATAATCAGATCTGTTTAGATTATAAATCCCATTATTGTTAAGCCAACCTTGTGTATACGTATCGGAAGAAATATTGTGTGTTGACGGAGCTGCCAAAGCCATTATATAACAAATCCATGCCTCATTCCAACCGCCAAACTGAAAAGCCAACCGGTTTTCCTGCGAATACCAGATCCAGTTTAATCCGGTACCAGTACCCGCATAGAATTTCCAATTAATTGTATTCCAAAATGATGCTACAGAATCGCGTATTTCAGTTTCTACAGTTGAATTGGCTGAATAATACTCCGAAGCAGTTAGCAGACCGGCTATCATAAACGAAGTTTCTACCAAATCACCTGCTTTCACCTGATCGCCAAAAGGTGTTGAAAGTCCATCGGGCGTGTACCAATGCGACCAAACTCCTTTAAAACGCTCTGCTTTTCCCAAAAACCGGACTATTTTCTGTGTGCGTTCAGCAGCTTGTGTGCGGATTATCCACCCACGTTCAGAACCCACAATGATAGCCATCAATCCAAATCCACTTCCACCAATAGTCACTACTCCACCATCATTGCGATTGTTTCCTTCTAAAGCCAGTCCGCAAGGACTCGCACCATCCCAAAAGTAATTGAATGTTTTATGTTGCCATTCTTCCAATACTGGTCGTACTTTAGCTGGTGAAAAAGTTTCATCGTTCTTGACAACTACAATAGTTGGTACTTCAGGTTCCTTGCATGATGAAAAAAGGAATAAAAAGAAAAGAACCCCTAACCCCTGAAGGGGGAGACCCCTAACCCCTAAAGGGGAATTGAAGCTAGTTTTGATTCTAAATATTGTGTTAGAAACATTTTTCATAAATGCAAAATAAGTAAACGTTACATTTCTAATTCCCCTTTAGGGGCTAGGGGTAGTTAGCTGTGATTTGTATTTAATATCCTGGGTTTTGAGTAATTACTCCGCTCGATCTATCAATTTCGGTTTGTGGAATAGGGAAAAGTTCGTGTTTGCCAACCACAAAACCTGTAATGGCTGTTTTTGCTTCATCCCAACGCACTAAATCATAAAATCGTTCCCATTCCATAGCTAGTTCAATCCTTCGTTCCTGATGTATCTTAGCCCTGAGTTCAGTAACATCTGTAGTCGTTATTATAGGTAAAATGCTTGCATTTCCTCCACGGGCACGGGCACGAACCATTTCGAGTTTATCTAATGCTTCGGTGGTATTTCCCAATTCACAGGCCGCTTCGGCATGCATTAACACAACATCAGCATAACGGATTACCCTAATATTCAGCCAATATGCCTGAGGATCCGTTGTACGCCCGAACAAACTTCTTTCGGCAAGACTTACATACGCTTTTTTATTGAAGAATTTATTGTAACAAGCCTGATCTGCTTTTACAGTTCTACCGTCAAGTATATCGCCGGAAGCTATCACCGTTGCGGCTTTTCGAGGGTCGCCGGTTTCATAGGCACTCATCAATAACTGACTGGGTGAGTTCATTCCCCAACCTAAATTTGGAATACCCCTTATACCCTGAATGGACCCAAATTGACTGCTCATAAATATTTTCAAAGATGGTTTTTGTTCGCAATATACTTCAAAAACGGATTCAGGTCCATATTCATTGGCTTCCGTAAAAATGGTGGCATACGAAGTACTCAGATCATTATCGCCCGAAGTAATAATGGCAGTTGTTTGAGCTAAAGCATCCGACCATTTCTTTTGATATAAATAAACTTTTGCCAATACTGCCCGTGCTGCATTTTGAGTTGCACGACCCTGATTTCCACTGGCATTCAATATTACGCGTGTTGGTAAATAGGGAATTGCATACGTTAAGTCTTTCTCAATATTGCTCCAAATTTCGCCTCTGGTAGAACGAGCCGGCGATTTTTCAGTCTTTCCCAATACTTTATTTACATATGGAACTCCTCCATAGGCCTGTGCAAGACGGAAATACATTACCGAACGCAAAAATAAAGCTTCGGCTGCGTATGTATTTCTTTTAGCCAATGGAACAGTATCTGCAAGTGAAGCAACAAGCGCAACAGCTTCATTTGTAAAATAGATTGTATTATAACAACTTTCATAAAACTCTCTAATTCGATCATTACTAGCCGTATAACTTAATGATTTAAATGGAGGTAATTGGTCTCCATCGCTGGGTGTACTTCCTTTCTCGGCATCGGGTGCGGTAAAATTATTCATTGCAAGACCGCCCATTTGAAATGCATAATCCCTTAAAGTTCCATACGCCTGCATTAATTTAGATTCCACTAAAAGTGCTTTATCTAAATGTGTGGTATCTGTAAAAGTGCTAGAATTTTCATACCCTTTGGGTGTTAAATTTAAAAATGTATCTCTACATCCCAACGTACCAAAGAGAACTGCTGCTAATAATAAAAATATAGTCTTTTTCATTGTATTTAAGATTAAAAATTAACTGATAAGCCTGCAGTAAATGTACTTGGAATAGGATAGGTACTGCCATTGTCAACACTTCCGTTTAGAATATCTCCGCCAATTTCGGGAGTATAGCCACTATTACTTTTGAAGGTAAATGGGTTTTGAGCATTTGCAAAGATGCGCAGTTTACCTATACCCATAGATTTTAAAATGTTGGCAGGAAAATTATATCCAATTTGAATGGAACGAATTCGCAAATATGCACCACTTTCGAGTAAATTGGTCGAAGATGAAATGTTCTGATCACGGGTAGCATCCAAAATCGGTTCAAAATCGGATGTCCCTTCGCCATGCCAACGATTAAGTGCAGTGGAGTAATAATTATAGGGAGTCATAGAAGCACGCTTCTTACTATTCACAATACTATTTCCATAAACGCCATTTAAATCGATACTAATATCAAAATTCTGATAACCAGCGTTCACACTGAATCCGTAAGTAAAAGTCGGAATGGTTGTCCCAATAAATGTACGGTCTTTGTCAGAAATTTTACCGTCACCATTCAAATCTTTGAACTTAATATCACCCGGTTTTGAAGTCCATGGAGCTGGTATATAATTGTCTATTTCCGTTTGATTTTGGAAAATGCCGTCCTGCACATAACCATAAATAGCACCAATGGAATGACCAACCGAAGTACGATGGTAACTATCAGAAACAATATCCGAATTATCATTCCCCAACGCCAATACTTCGTTTTGAAGCGTTGCCCCGTTTACACTGACCCCATAAGTAAATTTTTCAATCTTATCACGCCACGAAAGAATAAATTCCACGCCACTATTTTTTACCGACCCTGCATTCGTTACTTTTAATGTGTTTCCGTTCGATGCAGGTGGAATTACGTGGGCTAACAGATCCGAAGTCGTTTTGGTGAAATATCCTAAATCCAATGATAAACGATTGTCGAAGAGTTGACTTTCAAATCCGGCATCCAATCCGGTTACAACCTCCCAATGTAAATTTTCATCTACCAAATAATCAAAGGTCGGCAAATAATAAGTTTTTCCATCCACCATAACTTGTTGACCTTTCGGATCAATTCTCGGATAATTCAGGAAACTTCCTATTTTATCATTACCAAGCATACCCCACGAACTCTTTATTTTCATGTAATTAAGTACATCTTTCGTTCCACTCATAAAATTTTCATCGGTAATTACCCAACCCAATCCAATGGACGGGAAATAGCCCCAACGATGTTTTGGTGCAAATTTAGATGAACCATCTGCACGAAATGTAAGCGCTGCCAGGTATTTATCAGCATACGAGTAATTTACCCGACCTAAATACGAAATAAAGGACTCTCCATCATACGAATCTGAATTAGCTGCAAGATTCGGATTACCCTGAGTTATCATTTGGAGATCTGTTGGAATAATATGTGGATGAACATCACTTTCTAAAGAATCGGCATAAGCACTGAATCCAAGGCTTTCCTGAATCCGGGCAGTATAACCAACCATTGCATTAATTTTTTGTGATCCGATTTTTTTGTTGTAATTTAAAATTAAATCTGTCTGATATTTACTATATTCAGTCTCACTGCGACTAAATTTATTAAAATCATTTTTGTAAGATGAAATTGAGGTGGAGTTGTTAATGTTGTATTGTGGCGTAAATACACTGCCCAGATTAATGCCAATATCTCCGTATCCTGTTGCTTTGAAAGTGAAATCTTTTAGAAATGAAATTTCGGCATATACATTTCCTACAGCACGATAACCATAATTATTGGTGTTTCCTTTGCTTATTTCCATAACTGCCACCGGATTTGGTACATCTTTCTGAATTCCCGGATTAGGTGTGTAATAGGATGCTATATTATTCGGATTATGATCTTCAATCAGTGAATAAGGTGAGTATGTAGGCAATGCCTGTACGGTGTTAATTACACTTGCCGAGGCAGGGCTTGAATTCCAACGGCTCAAGTTTACATTTCCACCAATCTTTAATGCTTTTGAAACAATGTAATCACCGGCCCAGCGTCCATTAAAACGTTGGTAATCATTATATTTTACAACTCCGTCTTGTTTAAAATAGCCTATTGAGAAAACAGTACTTGCTTTATCGGTAGAATTGCTTACTGTAATGCCATGATTCATAATCATTGCCGGACGGAATATGTATGATTGCCAGTCGGTACCGCCACCCAATAAATCTCCTGCCCATTGAGTGTATGGATTAGTTGAAGTAGCCATGTTTCTTAGTTGCTCATTGTAAAGCATGGTAAAATCATCGGCATTTGTCAGTTTTACCTTATCGTTTGGAAGTAATACTTGTGTTCCAACATAACCATCATAACTTACGCTTAATTTGCCCTTTTCAGCACGTTTGGTGGTAATAATTATAACACCATTGGCTCCCTGCACGCCAAAAATTGCAAGTGAAGAGGGGTCTTTTAATACTTCGATAGAAGTTATGTCATTCGGATTGACAAAGTCAATATTGTCGATAAACATTCCATCAACGACATACAATGGATTTGTTCCGGAAAGTACTGTGGCCACACCACGGAGATGTACTGTTGGGCTGGCACCGGCTTCACCGCTATTTGTGACCATTAATCCGGGGACTTTCCCCTGTAATGATTTCACCGGATTATAGTCCGGCGAATTTTTCAAACTTTCGCCACTAATTGAAACAATAGAGCCCGTCAGGTCGCGTTTACGTGCTGTACCATAACCTACCACAACGACTTCATCCAGTGATTCGGTATTCGAAATAAGTTGAATGCGTAATTTACTGTTGTCTTTTACTACAACTTCCTGACCAATATAGCCAATATACGAAACAGTTAATATTGCATCTACCGGAACTGAAAGTGTGAAAGCACCATCTAAGTTTGTTATAGTTCCCGTAGTTGTTCCTTTTTGAAAAACAGAAGCTCCAATTAATGTTTCGCCCGTTTTTTTGTCGGTAACTACACCTGTAATGCTCATGTTTTGAGCCAGTAGTAGACTTGTACCAACAAGCGAAACGAATAAAAATAAAATAAATCTCTTTCTCATGATATTGTGATTTTTCGGTTATTTTTCTTCTTTGAATCCAAGTTTATCTAATCCTTTGTGAATTTCGGGATTACTCATAAATAGTTTCCAAAGCAACCCGCTACGGTAATTCTCAATCATTACGGCTATTGGTCCCTGGTCGATTGCCAAATAGCTGTGTACCACCTGCTGACCTTCTACTAAACCGGGATTAAATGCGTCGTAGAACCCATATTTACCAAACAATTGTTTTCCTTTGTCGAAATAGAAATGATGTAATGCCTCCATGGAAGCTTCAGGTGTATACACAATTGACGAAAGTGCAGCCGTTGGTGAGATGGTACCATTTTCATCGTTGGTACCCGGTTGGTGAGATGTATAGCCTACAAT
>Ga0209123_1003703_pt1 | contig 11193 bp, 9 predicted proteins | sample BarGraIncu00431A_FD_184500 | JGI IMG/M metagenome (GOLD analysis project Ga0209123, IMG submission 184500) | Arctic peat soil microbial communities from Barrow, Alaska, USA - Barrow Graham LP Incubations 004-31A (SPAdes) (version 2) | ecosystem: Environmental > Terrestrial > Soil > Wetlands >...
CGGTTCGTTTGGCCAAAAGTTCACCAGCAATGTGGACGCCTATTTTCAAACAAAACAACAAAGAGGTTGTGAAAACATTGGAAGAATATATTTCCAATTTATCCAAGTTCAAAGAGTTATTGGAGAATGAAGATTACGATGCGATTTATAACGAAATGCAAAGTGTGAACAAAATAAAAGAAATATTAAACGGAATGAATAGTAAAAAGTAGGCAGTATTCAGTTTACAGTTAAAAAGAACAACACGATCAAATAATAATACAATAAAAAAATAAATAATTAGAAAAGATGGAAAACAAGAAAGAAATGAGAAATTGGTTGAACGAATTCAATTTGACTCATCCATTTGTAATTGCAGGACCTTGTAGTGCTGAAACAGAAGAACAAGTATTGAAAATTGCTCACGCATTGAAAGATTCTGATGTTAGCGTTTTTAGAGCTGGAATATGGAAACCAAGAACGCGTCCGGGAGGATTTGAAGGTGTTGGAGAAATAGGTTTGAAATGGTTAAAAAAAGCAAAAGCAGAAACAGGTTTGCTAATGGGAACTGAGGTTGCCACCGCTGCACACTGTAAATTGGCTTTAGAAAATGATATCGACGTTTTATGGGTTGGTGCTCGTACAACTGCAAATCCGTTTGCGGTTCAAGAGATTGCCGATACTTTGAAAGGGACGGATAAAATCGTATTGATTAAAAACCCGGTGAATCCAGATATGGCTTTGTGGTTGGGTGGTGTTGAACGTTTGTATGCTGCCGGAATCAAGAATTTAGGAGTGATTCACAGAGGTTTTTCTACTTACGAAAAAACAAAATACAGAAACATTCCAGAATGGCAAATTGCTATCGAATTGCAAAATAAATTCCCTGATTTGCCTTTGATTATTGATCCATCACATATTACAGGAAACCGTGACATGATTCTTGAAGTGACTCAAGAAGCCTTGGATTTGAATTATGACGGTATGATTATCGAAACGCACAATGATCCGGATAATGCTTGGAGTGATGCTGCACAACAAGTAACTCCTGAAGCTTTGCTGCAAATTTTCAAAGATTTGAAAGTGAGAAAAGTGAGCGGAGACACTCCTGATTTTACAACCAAAATAACGAAATTGAGAGCGAATATCGATATTTTAGATGCTAATTTATTGGATTTATTAGGAAAACGTATGAAAGTAGCTGACGAAATTGGTCAAGTGAAAAAAGATAATAATGTGGCTGTTTTGCAAAGCAATCGTTGGAATGAAATCCAAGAAAAAATGATTGCTGAAGGGGCTAAAAAAGGATTGACAGAAGACTTTATCGTTAAATTATTCAAAGATATTCACCAAGAAAGTATCGAGCACCAAGAAAAAATATTGAATGCGTAATTTGTATTTTTTATAAAATGAATCTCCACAGTTGTAATAAATTGTGGGGATTTTTTATTTTTGGAAAGTACGAGTTGGCAAAAACTTCACACTTTAAACTTTAAAAGAAAAACAATCAATTATCTTTGCAAAGTCTGGGATTTTAAATCCAAAATCTAACGTCACCCTGAGCGCAGTCGAAGGGCTAAATCGTAAATCAAAAAATGACAGGAACCGTTTATAAATCCACAGGAAGTTGGTACACCGTAAAATCCGAGCAAGGCGATTTTATCGAATGTCGCATGAAAGGTAAATTCCGAATTAAAGGAATCAAAAGCACCAATCCTATTGCGGTGGGCGATATCGTGGATTATGAACTCGAAGAAACTTCGGATACTGTTACGGGAACCATTCACAAAATTCACGAAAGAAAGAATTATATCGTTCGAAAATCGGTGAACTTATCGCATCAAATGCATATTATCGCATCGAATATCGACCAGGTTTTTCTTTTGGTCACCATCAATAACCCGCCAACGACTCCCAATTTTATCGACCGTTTTTTGGTTACTGCCGAAGCGTATGGAATAGAAACCGTTTTGGTTTTCAATAAAATTGACACTTTTGATGAGACTACTTTGGACGAACAATTGTATTTGCAGCATATTTACGAAACTATTGGATACAAATGCCTTCGTGTTTCTGCCAAAGAAAGTAAAGGAATAGATAAATTGAAGGAAATGATGATTGGCAAAGTGAGTATGTTTTCCGGGCATTCTGGCGTGGGAAAATCGACTTTGGTCAATGCCTTGGAACCTGCTTTGGATCTAAAAACCAAGACGATTTCCGAAGCAAGCAAGCAAGGACAGCACACGACTACTTTTGCCGAAATGTATGATTTGAGTTTTGGCGCCCAAATAATCGACACGCCCGGAATAAAAGGTTTCGGTATTGTCGATATGGAAAAAGAAGAAATCAGCGGTTATTTTCCGGAGTTTTTCAAGTTGAAGGGTCAATGCAAATTCAACAATTGTTTGCACAAAGACGAACCGAATTGCGCCGTAAAACAGGCATTGGAAAAAGACGAAATTGCCTGGTCACGCTACAATAGTTACCTAAAAATTCTGGAAGGCGACGATGAAAATTATCGCACGGATTCCTTCGATGAAGATCGAAAAGCAAGTGATGAAACGAGGAAATCTTAATTTATTTAATTTATAAGTTATAAAGTGCTATTTTTGAATATAAAATTCTAAATAAATGATTACTTATCTAAAAATAAATGGTTTTAAATCCTTTCATAATTTTGAAATGGAGTTTACTCCTTTTACAGTAATTGCAGGGGCAAATGCATCTGGGAAAAGTAATTTATTTGATGCCTTAACTTTGATTTCTAGATTAGCTGAAACTGATAATTTAAAAAGGGCATTCAGCGAACAAAGAGGCGAATTTATAGAGTTATTTACCCAATATGGTGATGATAATTTTGCGAATCAGATCGATTTTGAAATTGAAATGTTAGTGAATAATAAGGTAAAAGATGCTTGGGGAAATGAGGGTAAATTAAAGTACACCCGCTTAAGATATGAATTATCAATAAAAAGGGATGAAATTCCGTCAGGAATCCAAGATTTAATAGTTGTTAAAGAAAATCTTGTAAAACTGAACCATGAAGATGATAAATGGGTAAATCTAATTCCGAAAAAAGCTTTAGAATATTGGAGACCTAAAGTAAAAACAGGAAAGAGAGGCATTCCATATATTCAAACTACTACTGAAAACAATTTGCCAACAATATTAGTGCCTCAGGACGGAACAACTGGAAACAAAAGAAGATTTCCATTGAGTAATGCTACAAGAACTGTTTTAAGCAGTTTTGACACAATTGACTTTCCTCATGTTTTAGCCGCCAAAGAAGAGATGAAAAGTTGGAAATTTCTTCAACTCAACCCTGAAGATTTACGCCAAGCAACAAGTAAAAATAATGGGGAAGACACTATTTCTGTAAGCGGGAAAAATCTTGCAGCCGCTTTATACCGCATAAAGCAAGAAGATGACTATAATCTAAAAGAAATTTCCAGAAAATTAAATAAGTTTTTACCAAATTTTATTGAAGTTGACGTTATTGATGACAATGAAAATAAACAATATCTTATTAAACTAAAAGACGTTGACAAAAAAGAATTTTCCTCAAGAGTTCTTTCAGAAGGTACGTTGAGAATATTGGCATTGTGCATTTTAGAATATGATGACAAACATACGGGATTGCTTTGCTTTGAAGAGCCTGAAAATGGCATCCATCCCTTTAGGATTAAAGCGATGGCCGAATTGTTAAAAGATTTAAGTGTCGACTTTAATGATATTGACTTGCCTCTACGCCAAGTTATAGTGAATACACATTCTCCTGTTTTAGTAGGAAATATGATGAAATGGCAAAATGATTTGAATGTTAGTATTTGGTATGCCCAAATGCGTACTACAATTTCAGAAATTAACGGATCTAGAATTAAATTAAACACCACAAAAATAAGCCGGGTAATAAAAGATGACAGTCAACAGCAACTGAATTTAATTTTTTCTGAACAAGACAGAAAATTGACATTGGCAATAGTCAAAGATTATTTGCAGACATCTGACTTTGAAAATAATCTTATATAAGTTAAGGCTATGGCTAATTTTATTCTTACGGGTTTATTTACAGAAGGCACCACAGATATTCGTTTTCTTGAAAGTATTGTAAAAAAAACATTAGTTGATATTGCATTTGAATGTAACGGAGAAATTGAAACCGAACTTGAAATCATAAACATCAATAAAACAGGATTAAATTTTAATCAACAAGTTTTTGCAGCTTCTAAAAAGGCTAAAGATGATTTAGGTGTCTTAATATTATTTGTTCATACTGATGCAGATGGAATTAATGATGAAACAATTTTTAGAACAAAGATTATTCCTTCAAAAACTTTTTTAGATATACAAGATGACAACCTTGTTTGTAAAAATATAGTTGCAATTGTTCCAATTCAAATGACAGAATCTTGGATGCTTGCCGATAAAGAACTTTTGAAAAGTGAAATTGGAATTGAGGGAACAGATTTTGATTTAGGCATACATAGAAGCCCAGAAGGAATAGGCAATCCTAAAGTTGTCATAGAAAATATAATCCGTTTGTCTAAGGAAAATCAAACAAAACGAAAAAGAAATCGAGGTTTAGATATTTCAGATTTATATCAAATCATTGGACAGAAAATAGAACTTTCAGAACTTGAAAAACTAACTTCTTACAATAAGTTTAAATCTAGTTTAAGAGATATGTTCAAAGAGTTAAATTTTCTACACGATTAAATGAAAGCAGTAATCCAAAGAGTTTATTCCGCATCGGTAACTATCGATTCTAAAATCGTAGCCGAAATACAAAAAGGACTTCTTGTTTTAGTTGGAATTGAAGATGCTGATGTGCAAGAAGATATTGATTGGTTGACTTCGAAAATCGCCAATATTCGAATTTTTGGCGATGAAAATGACGTGATGAATTTGTCAGTCAAAGAAACCAATGGCGATATTATCGTGGTAAGCCAGTTTACGCTTCACGCCTTAACCAAAAAAGGGAATCGCCCATCCTATATCAAAGCTGCAAAACCCGAAATTGCCATCCCGCTTTATGAGAATTTTGTAAAAAAACTGGAAAACGAATTGGGCAAGAAAGTGCAGACTGGAATATTTGGTGCCGATATGAAAGTGGCATTGCTCAACGATGGACCGGTGACCATAATAATTGACAGTAAAAATAAATAATAATGAACCTAAAAAACTCCCAACTCGAAGTAGATAATTGGATTAAAGAACACGGTGTTCGTTACTTCAATGAACTCACAAATATGGCCCAACTTACCGAAGAAGTAGGTGAAGTAGCCCGAATTATAGCCCGTCGTTACGGAGAACAATCCGAAAAAGAAAGCGACAAAAACAAAGACCTTGGCGAAGAACTTGCCGATGTGGTTTTTGTAGTTTTGTGTCTCGCTAACCAAACCGGAATCGATTTGCAAGCTGCTTTTGATAAGAAAATGGATTTAAAATCAGTCCGAGATAAAGACAGACACAAAAACAACGAAAAGCTTGCCCCCCAACCCACAAAGGAGGAGCAAAAGTAGTGCTCTCTAAAAACACAAAAACTCAAAAAAACTGGTTTAATGAAACTTAATTTCTTAATGGTTTAAATTTTTGTTTTTCTCTACTTATATTTGCGCTTCTTTGTGAAATAATTAAAAAATGAATTTACTACTACAACCTTCGATTTGTAATCCAAAATCAACCATTTCAATAACTGGCTCAAAATCCGAAAGCAACAGGTTACTGTTGTTGCAGGCTTTATTCCCCAATATTACAATAGAAAACATATCAAATTCGGATGACAGCGAAGTGATGCAAAAAGCATTGTCTGGCAGCGAGGAAATCATCGACATTCATCACGCAGGCACGGCAATGCGATTTTTGACCGCTTTTTTTGCCATACAAGAACACAGAACAGTGACTTTGACGGGATCTTCTCGTATGAAAGAACGACCAATCAAGATTTTGGTTGATGCTTTACGACAATTGGGAGCCAAAATAGAATATATAGAAAATGAAGGTTTTCCGCCAATAAAAATCACGGGTCAAAAACTCTCGCAAAATAAAGTTTCTCTGCCGGCAAGCGTGAGTAGCCAATATATTTCGGCACTTTTGCTAATAGCGCCAAAACTTGAAAACGGAATAGAATTGAGGTTAGAAGGCGAAATCACATCTGTTCCCTATATCAAAATGACATTGGCCTTGCTGAACGAAATTGGTGTTGAAACATCTTTCGAGGAAAATAAAATTATTGTCACGCCGAGCGCATTCGAGGCGCCAAGACCTCAAACTTTGACTGTAGAAAGTGACTGGTCTTCAGCCTCTTATTTTTATTCTATCGCGGCTTTGGCCAATGAAGGAACAACAATTGCATTGTCAAGTTACAAAGAAAACAGTTTACAAGGCGATTCAGATTTAGTGGAAATCTACATGAATCTTGGGGTTGAAACTATTTTTGAAAATAATCAAATTATTCTCAAAAAACAGAGCGGATTTGAACTTGCAACTTTAAATTTGGAACTAAACAAAACCCCCGACATCGCCCAAACCGTTGTTGTAACCTGTTTAGGATTGGGAATTGGTTGCCATTTAACCGGTTTGCATACCTTGAAAATTAAAGAGACTGACAGGCTAGAAGCCTTAAAAACAGAAATGACGAAACTCGGAGCCAATATATCAGTCACCAATGACAGTCTAACGCTTCAGCCTTCGAGTCCAATCAATTCGAACGTGAAAATTGCCACTTATAACGACCACCGTATGGCAATGGCATTTGCGCCTTTGGCATTAAAAGTGCCAATAATTATCGAAAATGCCGAAGTAGTTTCGAAATCCTATCCTGATTTTTGGAATGATTTAAAAAGTTTGGGTTTTGAGATATTGCAAAAATAAAATCCGAGCAAATCTGCGTTGGCACATCCGTTTTATCTGTGTTCCAAAAAAATAAACATCGAAACACTTGACAACGCCTATCTTACAATCGTATATTTGCACACGATTTAAAATTATGAAAGAGAAAACGCATAATTTATAATTCATAACTCATAACTTTCTCAAATGAAATTATCACATTTTCAATTCAATTTACCAAAAGAACTCCTTGCTGAATATCCAGCCGAAAACAGGGACGAATCTCGTTTAATGGTTATTGATCGCCAAAAACAAACTATTGAACATAAAACCTTCAAAGATATTATCAATTATTTTGATGAAGGCGATGTGTTAATTCTGAACAATACCAAAGTTTTTCCGGCACGTTTATACGGAAATAAAGAAAAAACAGGAGCAAGAATCGAAGTTTTTTTATTGAGAGAACTAAATGCCGAACAACGCCTTTGGGATGTATTGGTTGATCCAGCTCGTAAAATACGTATTGGAAATAAATTGTATTTTGGTAATGACGATTCTTTAGTTGCCGAAGTTATCGATAATACAACTTCACGCGGTAGAACATTGCGTTTCCTTTATGATGGTTCCTATGAAGAATTTAGAAACAAATTGACCGAACTTGGAGAAACTCCAATTCCAAAATACATTAGCAGGGACGTAACTCCAGAAGATGCGGAGCGTTACCAAACTATTTATGCCAAAGAGGAAGGAGCCGTTGCGGCGCCAACTGCTGGATTGCATTTTTCGAAGCATTTAATGAAAAAATTAGAAATCAAGGGAGTGAAATTTGCCGAAGTTACCCTTCACGTTGGTTTAGGAACCTTCAATCCTGTTGAGGTTGAGGATTTGTCAAAACACAAAATGGATTCCGAAGAATTGAAAATCACTCAAGAAGCCTGTGATATTGTCAATGAAGCTAAAGCAAAAAAGAAACGTATTTGCACGGTGGGAACTACTTCAATGCGTGCTGTTGAAAGTTCTGTTTCATCACAAAGAACATTGAATCCTTTTGATGGTTGGACAAACAAATTTGTTTTTCCACCGCATGATTTTAGCTTGGCAACGTGTATGATTACTAATTTCCATACGCCAAAATCAACTTTATTGATGATGGTTTCTGCTTTCTGCGGACATGATTTGATGAAAAGAGCTTATGAAGAAGCTATCAAAGAAGGATATAAATTTTATTCTTACGGTGACGCAATGTTGATTATCTAAAAGCCTAAAGTATTAATTCACTAAATCTCGGTCGCCTTTGCGGACGAGATTTTTTTTGTTTTTTTGTTTTTGAAATTATTTTTTTTGAAATTCATTTATTAGCATAAATTCAAAAACAATCAAATAAATAATGCAGAATATCAATTTTTATTCTAAATTTCGGATGTTTTAGCAGCAATGTTGATTCAATTGGGTCATTACTATATTCTTTTTAAATGAAAAATCTAAAAAAATTCCTTCTGGCCATTCTATTATTGGTAGTTATTCTTGCAATTGCCTTGGTTGGTTATGGATTTTACCTGAAACCTACTTACGAGGGAGAGCAAAAACTCAAAAATATTCAACAGGAAACTACCGTGTATTTTGATGATTTTGGGGTTCCGCATATTTATGCCAATTCCCAGAAAGACGCTATGACAACTTTAGGGTATGTCCATGCGCAAGATCGTTTGTGGCAAATGGAATTGATGCGGCGAATTGCTCCGGGAAGATTATCGGAAATTTTTGGTTCGAAAGTATTAAAAACCGACAAGTTTTTCGCGGGTTTGGGCATCAATGAAAATTCAGAAAAAACGATTGCCAAACTAGATAAAAGCTCCGAAACGTATCAACTCGCTTTAGCTTATATTGATGGAGTAAATCAATATATGGAAGAAGGAAAAACACCTATCGAATTTAAAATATTGGGAATAAAAAAAGAAAAATTCACGATAAAGGATGTCTATAATATTTTTGGATATATGTCTTTTAGTTTTGCCATGGCTCAAAAAAGCGATCCATTAATGACCGATATTCGGGATAAATTGGGCTCGAATTATTTAGAAGATTTTGGGCTGGATGGTTCATTGGGAACTACCCAAATCAAAAATTTTGATGGAAAAACAATTGAATATGCCGAAATTTCCAAAGCAGTGACCAGTTTGCTGGATAATTCAATTGTGCCGGCTTTTATAGGCAGCAACAGTTGGGTTATTGCACCGAAAAAAACCAAAAACGGCGAAGTCATTTTTGCCAATGACCCACACATTATTTTTTCGCAACCTTGCACTTGGTATGAAGCCCATATTGTTGTACCTAATTATGAAATTTACGGATATTATTTGGCCGGGACACCATTCCCTCTTTTGGCACATAACCACGATTATGCTTATGGATTAACGATGTTCGAAAATGATGATGTCGATATGTTTCAGGAAGAAGAAAATCCAAATAACAAAAACCAATATAAAACGGCGAATGGATTTCAGGATTATAAAATTCTAAGAAAAACCATTAAAGTAAAAGACAGCTCTGACGTAGTTTTAGAACTACGAGAAACGCAACATGGTCCGGTAATGAATGATTTATTAGATGGAATTAAGGGTGCGGAGCCAGTAACAATGTCCTGGATTTATACCCAACAGCAAAATCACATGCTGGAAGCGGTTTATTCGCTTTCGCATTCGAGGAATCTTGATGATTTCAGAAAAGGAGTTTCCTTAATTGCCGCGCCAGGATTGAATGTAATGTATGGTGACGCGAAGGGAAACATCGCTTGGAACACATCTGGGAAGTTATATAAATTGGACAAATCCGTCAATCCAAATTTTATTCTGAATGGAACCAATGGCATCGATGACAAGAAAGAATTTTTGGATTTTTCCAAAAATCCCCATGCCATAAACCCAAGCTGGAATTATGTATATTCTGCCAATAATCAACCCGAAGCAGTTGATGGTTATTTGTATCCAGGATATTATTTGCCGCAAGATCGCGCTAAAAGAATTTCAGGATTATTAGGACCAAAAAACAATTGGACAAAAGAAGAAGTGGGTCAAATGATGAATGACAATTTTTCAAATGGAGCAACTGACATTGTGCGTAATTTAATTCCGACCTTGGAATTAAAATCGCTTTCAGCAAATGAAAATCAAGCATTGTCTATTCTTAAAAAATGGAATGGTTCCAATAATTTGAAAGATATTGCGCCAACAATTTACAATAAATGGATTTATGATTATTTAAAAAACACTTTTCGAGATGAGTTGGGAGAAGCCAATTTCAAAATGCTTTTAAGCACGCATATTATCAAACAGGTGATTGCCAGTCAAAGCAAAAATGAAAACTCGATTTGGTGGGACGATAAGGATACAAAAAACAAGATAGAAACCAGAACTGAGATCCTAAACAAATCATTTCATCAGGCCATTTCAGGGCTTGAAAATCAACTAGGTAAAGATGTCAATTCGTGGACCTGGGGCAAAGTGCATACGCTGGAACATCAGCATCCTTTGGGGAAAGTGGCGTTGCTGAGAAGATTTTTCAATGTTGGGCCTTTTGAAGTTACAGGTTCAAACGAGGTAATCAATAACCTAATGTTCGATTTTACCGATAGCGGGAAATATGCCGTAAAAGCTGGGCCATCAACCAGAAGAATTATCGATTTTTCGGATGTAGAAAATAGTATGAGTATTTTGCCAACAGGTCAATCTGGAAATCCTTTTAGTAAACACTACAACGATCAGGCAGAAATGTACAATTCCGGCAAGTTCCGAAAAATGAAATTGAACAAGGAAGAAATTATCAAGACTTCGACAAAATTGATTTTTGTTCCAATGAAATAGTTTTTTTTATCCCTGTCGGGCTTCAATACTTTGGAAGGGTTTTGATTTGTTTCTCCTAATATACTTTTGTGAAATAAGAAGCAGGAATACAATTCACGCCATATTCGCAAATTTCATCAAATGGATTCGAATATTGAACCCGTGTATTTTTATCGATTTTTATGGATTGTCCAGACTCAAGAAAAATACTTTTTCCTCTTGAAAGATAATCATTTGTAATGGGTTGTATGGAGTCTTCTTGTTCTACTTATGATAAGTTTGGATAGAAATTAATTGTAAAATATTGTTTTTTACATTCATAATTACAACCTTTTTTGTCTATCAAAGGCTTTTTTTCTGTCTAATAAAAAAAGATATATTTAAAAAATCCACAACTTATATAATGTTATTGGGGGAATGTAGCATTAAAACCCCCGTATTATTTTAAAAAACAATTAATTTCCGTAATATTTTACGAAATCGTTATAAATCATAAAAATATATATATATTTATTTAGGATAAAATTAACTGTAATAAAATTAA
>Ga0209123_1003705_pt1 | contig 11190 bp, 8 predicted proteins | sample BarGraIncu00431A_FD_184500 | JGI IMG/M metagenome (GOLD analysis project Ga0209123, IMG submission 184500) | Arctic peat soil microbial communities from Barrow, Alaska, USA - Barrow Graham LP Incubations 004-31A (SPAdes) (version 2) | ecosystem: Environmental > Terrestrial > Soil > Wetlands >...
AACGCAACTAAAATCCTTAACATCTTGTGTAATTACAACAATTGGAACGTTAATACTTTTCAAACTTTTAAAGTATTTATCCTTTGCATTACTTGGTACTATTAGTATTCCATCCACTTTATAGCTTTTCAGTATATTTATATATTTCTTTTCGTTTTCCAAATCTCCATCCGAATTACATAATATAATACTATAACCATAGTTAGCAGTTTCATTTTCTATAGCTTTAATTATATCGGCAAAAAACGAATTTGAGATGTCTGTAATTATTACGCCTATGAGTAAAGTCTTATTTCCAACTAAACTTTGAGCAATAATATTGGGTTGATAACCAAGTTTACGTATACATGACATGACTTTAGCCTTAATTTCAGGATTTACGGAGGTATTTCCGTTAATAACTCTTGAAACTGTAGGTTGAGACACTGCTGACATTTTTGCAACATCTTTCATTGTAACCATATTAACATCATCCTCTATTTCCAATGTTCTTCTATTTTTTTAACTATAAATACTTAAATTATAAGTTATATGCTAAAGAATTAATGTGCGAGAGTTGAGTTATTATTAATAACCCCAACAATTTTAGTTGTTAATTTACCGGTTTCCCTAAAAGCATGTTCTCCATCAGGCACGGTTACCCCTTCGGTATGTACATTAACAGTCTTTTCACTCTATAATATTGGTACTAAAGCATCCTTCGTGCCATGGATTATAAGGACATTTATTAAAATTTACTTATTGATGTATTATAATCCCTAATTATCTAGGCTATTTTTCCTTTTTACTCATCAATGGCATAAAGGTGTAGGTTTATATTTCCTTGATTACATTAATTATTTGCCACTACGCAGAAATGTACAATGTGCACTAAATAGGGGCGAGAGTTATCACAAATTGCGAAGAGCTGTATCCCACGCAAATTTCGGTAAATTGCGTTTTAAAACAGAACAAGACCAACAGATAGGGGGTGAATGTAGTCGTTTGTTAGCAAATTTCATCATTTATTATAATGCCATCATATTAATCTCTATGGTCGATATGAGTTTAATAAAAACCCTGAACCTATCAATATGGATGTATTAATTAAGGAACTGACTCAGTTTCATGTATTACCTGAATAATAATTTGCTTATTCCTCCTTTTCGGGGGGATGGGCAAAAATATCCATTATGTCACATGATAAGAACGGTGTGGTAACCGTTCTCTATTTTTTTGCAAAAACGAGGATGCCCCTCAAGTCATCTCATGACTTTTGGGACACCTTCTTCTAAATAGTCATCCGTCAAAAACTAATGCTGTTCCTTATTAAAATCACTTGCGTTTCCATAAACACATAGTTAAATACACTATTTATGCTCCTATAGTTGGAGTGGCTCTAAATGCATTTACAGTCTTGTCCATAAGAACCTGTACGTCACTTCCCGAATCAAGAATCGTATTTTGAAGCGCTTCTCTTTCTACCAATACTGTTGTCACGTCAAGTACCTCCAATTTATCGGCAGTCAGCAAAGCTCCCACTTGCGTAGAGAAACAAGAACCAGTTACCACGGCTTGTGCCTCCGATGCTTCGGTAGTGGCGACAATATGATTATTAGAAATATAATTTCCCTTACCCGAAACAACATGTATTATTACAGGTGTTGCACCAGACGGCGTGATATACTGAGTATCTATTGTTTCTGAAATGTGATTAGCAATTACAGAATTATTATTACCGCTAATATACATGATGCCATACAAATCATCTAAACCATTGTCGTATGCCTGCATAGGAGGCCAAGGTTCATGGTCACGTAAAAAATGATTTGAAGAAACCAAATTTTCCGAGCAGTTTTCTTGGAATACCAGCATTCCCGGATAAAATGAATGAAATCTATTACTTGTGATAGTGGAACGTACCACGCCAGCAAAATGGACACTGCTTGCACCTCGTGGAAAAATATTGTTTGACGAAATTAAAAGTCCTCCAAATTTTTGAGCATAAATTGAATATCCTTTATAACCAGCTCCTATCAAGTTATCGGTTATTTTCGAAGCCTGTCCCCAACCCCGTAGTTCTATACAGTTGCCACATTCAGCTATGAAATTATCATGTATAGCTAGTGCATCTGCATTATAAATAGTAATTCCATGCTCTAAATACACTATCCCCATGCCTGTAATCCGGAATGAGTCTTGAGTACTTGCAATATAAATACCCGTTTTTCCGTTAGTATATGTATTTTCTGGATCTGTTTCTCCTGAACCATCGTCCAAAAAATGTAAACCATCAATACAAAAGTCAGCAAACTCTACCGAACTTATTCGTGGATCCCCACTCCGCTTAACATAAAACGCTGCACCTACATATTCCTCATCGTCAACCTTCGGGGAAATATCTACAAGTATGCGGCTTCCTCCCGGCCACACTTCGTGCCAATCTGCCAATTCACTCTCCGGAGTATTAAAACGAATACTTGAAGATGTAAAACCATGACCAGAACCCACAATTTTTAGATAGCTGATGTCTATAACTACTTGAGTGACAAGATGATAATCACCTGCCGGGATATAGATAACTGCGCCTGGTTTTCCTCCTTCATTAATATCAGTGTCCGTTTGCCTTCTTTTAATATCCGCAATGATGCTATTGATTACCTCCCCAATATCCTCATACGGATTACCAACATTCCACTCTGTTATGTCATAATAATTTTTACTAAACATTAATAAAACCTCCAATAAAATTAACACTAAATAAAATTTTACGCTGCTACATCGTTAAACCATAAGTATGAACACTATTGTAATATCTCTTTCTCAGAGGATGCCAATAGACACTCTTTACGAAATAAAATTTAGAATTTCTTTTTTAGAAGGCATAGATCTAATAGCACCTCTTCTAGTTGTTATAATTGACGCTGCTACATTTGCGAAAGTTATCATATCAATTAAAGAAGATTCTGTTAAATACTCTAAGCCATGCTCTAACACAAAATTTAAAATACACCCACAAAAAGTGTCTCCAGCTCCAGTTGTATCTATTGTATTTTTTTGAATTATACCTTCTTTTTCAACAGATATTCCTCTATAAAAAGCCTTACTGCCGCGGTTACCCATTGTTACTAAAATTAAATCAATATTGTAATTTTTTAGAAGATATTTCACTCCATCTTCAATGGTTTTGCATTCTGTCACAAATTCCAATTCCTCATCTGCAATTTTCAAAATATCACATTGACCCAAACCAAATTTAATACATTTCTTCGCTTCGTTTAAAGATTTCCAAAGAGGTGGACGTAAATTAGGATCAAAAGAAATTAGTAGATTATTATCTTTTGCAATTTTTAAAGCCTTTTCTGTAGCTTTCTTTACACATTCATCCGTCATAGATAAGGTTCCAAAATGAAATATTTTAGCTTTTTTAATAATATCTTCTCTAATTTCAGATTCATTGAGCATCATATCTGCTCCTGGTTTTCTATAAAAGGAAAAACTTCTATCTCCATCCTGTGCAGTATGAACAAAAGCTAATGTTGTATTTACTTCATTATCTATTACTAGATTATCTGTTCCAATTCCGATTTCTTCTAAAGCTTTTTTCAATAAAAAACCAAACTGATCCTTCCCAACCTTACCTATAAAGGAGGTCTTTTTCCCTAAGTTATGCAACATAGACAGTACATTGCAAGGCGCACCTCCAGGATTCGCCTCAAATAGCTGGTTTCCTTGTTCACTTACTCCATTCAATGTAAAGTCAATGAGTAATTCTCCTAGCGATACTACATCTAATTCTTTGTTGACAATCATTTTTATACCTCCAAAAGTGAATATACCTTATTTCATAGATGTCTCCATTCCCCAAGTACACAATTTTTTAATAGCTACTGTTCCATCTTTTGCAGCTATATAATTCTTATTTTGATTATTTGCTGCAAACACATTTGAAGAGTGAACTGTTTGATAATTATCAGTAAATATTTCAATGGAACTCTGATCAACAAAAATATGAACATCTAAAGTGTTCTTATCCTTAAGTTTCAATGTACTTCTAGAGACACCATTACTCCATCCATCCGAATTATTTCTATCAAAAGTCAATTCTGATTTTTTCAAATCAAATGTAATGACAGTTTCCATTGTATCTGAACACCTCAGCAACAGTGCAAAACTGTCTGCGGTTGTCCTTCTTAAGTCAATTTCCATTTTTATTTCATATGCGACTCCATCTCCAGCATATATTTCATATTTTTTATTATTTATTTCTATATTTTCTAGTTTACTCTCATCATAACGAAGCTTCTCAATCTCTTCAACTGGAATAAACATTAATGTATTATCTTCAAGAATTTTCACTTCTCTTGGAATACCAAAAGATCCACACCAATTTTCTTTAAAGGAAGGACCCCAATCCTTCCACCCAGGCATCCACTCCCATGCATTTGCCCATCCTACAATCAATCTTCTACCTTTATCATCCAAAAAAGATTGCGGTGCATAATAATCAAATCCCCAATCAATTTCCCCTATTGTACAGTAATTAAATTTTCCGGTTTTATAATCCATATCCCCTACCAAGTATACTGTTTTACGTTCATGTAATCCCATTGGAGAAAACATTAGTACATATTTATCACCTAAGGGATAGAAATCAGGACACTCCCACATATGTCCAAGCTCTCCACGACTCTCTGCTAATACATTGACAAACTCCCACTCTTTTAAATTTGACGATTTAAATAAAAGTGCTTTTGCTAAATTGTCTTTTTTTGCTCCACATACTATATAAAAATAATTTTCATGTTTCCACACTTTTGGATCTCTAAAGTTTGCCTCATCATACCCTTCTGGAACAACTATTATTGGGTTTTTTTCATATTTATCAAAATGAACACCATCTTCGCTAGAAGCTAAGCACTGTGTCTGTACAAATCCTTCACCATAGTTGGTTGTTCCTGTATACAATAAATATAGTTTTCCTTCATGTTCAATGGCACTTCCAGAAAAGCAGCCTCCCAGTTCATGATTATCGTAATTTTCACTAGGTGCCAATGCAATAGGGAGATACTTCCAATGAAACATGTCATTACTTACTGCATGCCCCCAGTACATAGCACCCCACGAAGAATTATATGGGTTATATTGATAGAAAAAATGATATTGATTATTAAAAAATATCAAACCATTTGGATCATTTATCCATCCCGCCTCAGCCATAAAATGATACCTTTGTCTCATGTTCGCATTTTTAACTGTAAATTTTACTGCTTCGATAGCTTTATGAGCCTTTTCAATATTTATTTGTTGTCTTGAAATCATTAGTTAGTCTCTCCTCTTCTATTATATATACAATAAATGTAATTTATCCCTTTATAGAACCAGCTGTCATCCCTCGTATAATATATTTCTGAGCAACTATTGACAAAATTATAACAGGGAAGCTAAAAATAAATGCACCTGCACACATAGGTCCTAAATCCATACTATAAGCAGACAAAAATTCTGATAGACCTACAGTAAATGTTTTTGCATTAATACTTGTTAATAACAAAGAAATTAAGAAATCATTCCAAGATAAAAGCAGAGTAAAAATAGCAGATGTTGCAATGCCAGGCAAGCAAATAGGCAAAATTATTTTTCTAAATGTATAGAAATTACTTGCTCCATCTACACAAGCTGCTTCATCTAACGATATAGGTATTCCTTTGTAGAAACTTATCATAATCCACATAACAAAGGGTATATTTATTGCTGCATAAACTACGATCAATGCAATCCTCGTATCATATAATCCCATATTTGTGATAATTTCATAAATTGGTACCGCAATACTTGATGTAGGAATCATTTTTAAACATAAAACTAAAACAACTAACAGTACAGATAATTTAGCTCCAGAACGTGATATTGCATAGGAAGCTAAAGATCCTAAAATCACAGCTATGATTGTACTCAAAACTGCAGTTATAAAGCTATTTCCCATATATTTAAATACTTGAATTCTATCAAATAAGTCTGAAAAATTCTCTACAGATAAGTGAGTAGGAAAAAATTTTGCAGGTATTGATATTACTTCTGATCCAGGTTTAAATGCTGAACTTATTAAATATAAATATGGAAATAACCAAAATAACATAAATGCTAACGATAAAATTACTACAATAAATGTACCCATTTTATTCCTTATATTTCCCATAGTTCTTTTCCCTCCTCTTATTCACTTTTAGGTTTCCATAGACTTTTCATAAACACTAAAGTAAAGATAACAAGAATGATAATAAAAATAACAGCCATAGCACTTGCATATCCAGCTTTATTGTATCTTGTAAGTGTTCTATAAATTACAACACTGATTACTTCCGAAGAACTATTTGGACCTCCTTGAGTCATAACCCAAATGATATCAAAAGTTCTTGCAGCATCAATAATTCTGATAGACAATGCAGTAAGTAAAACAGGTTTTATATTTGGAATTTTGATTGAGAAAATTTGCTGTAGTTTATTTGCTCCATCTATTTTTGCCGCTTCAATAATACTTGTATCAACGCCCTGCAATCCGGCCAAAATCATTAACATCATAAAAGGTGTTGTTAACCAAATATCAGCAAATGTGCAAGCAAGTAATGCCCATTTTTCATCAGCAAGCCATAAGATACTATTTGTATCTTTAATAATATGTAAATTTTGTAGGATCTGATTTACAATACCAAATTGGGAACTTAACATTAGTTTCCAAATTAAACCTGCAACAAGTGGTGCAATCATCAAAGGTATCAATATAAATGATCGAATTATTTTATTTCCTTTAAATTGATGTTCAAACAATAATGCCATAATTAGTCCGAAAAACAATTCAGTAGTAACAGCAATAACCATATATTTGGCTGTATTTTTTAATGGTAGTAAAAAACTTGTTGTTGTAAATGCTTTTATATAATTGTCAAATCCTACAAATGATTTTATTCCAGTTATATCAAATGTATATAAACTATCACTGATCATTTTTAAGATAGGATATACTAAAAATATACCCATGAAAATAGCACAAGGTAAAAAAAACATAATTAGTGTTTTCCTTGAAATAATTCTCACAGCAAAATCACCTCTCTTTTTAATATAGGTTATTGGAAATTCAGCAATAACCTATATCTTAATTAAATAATATCTTTAAATGTTTGTTATTTCACAATCTCTTCAATTTTCGTTTTAGCATCATCTAAAGCTTCCTGCGGAGTAGATTTACCGGACAAAGCATTTTGAATTGTACCATATAGTACTCCTTCTATTTCTGTCCAATAAGGTGTTGCTGGTCTGTTTTGAGATTGTTTAGCATCCAGTGTAGTTAAGACTGCGTTAATATGCTCAAAACCTTTTTGTGTGCCATATTTTTCATATACAGATATTCTACCCGCAATCTTCAACGGTGCCTTAATATACTCTTCATTATTATCATACATAAATTTTAAGTATTTTTTTGCAATATCTTGATTTTTAGAAGTTTTGAGTATAGATTGATACCAAGGTCCGGTTGTTGCTGCAATACCTGCTGAACCACCAATCATAGGAGCAACTCCAACTTTTCCTTTCTGCGCTGCATAAGCATCAGGATATTGATGGCTCCAGTTTAACTGCATAGCTAATTTACCGCCTTTAAACATTTCTTCAGCTTCTGAACTCGCAACAGAAAGGGTTTCTTTTGGTGCATATCCTTTTTTGTATAAATCACAAATATATTGTAATGCTTCTACATATGGAGCTTGATTCACTAATACTTTATTAGATTTATCCAATACAAGTGGATTAGCTCCTGCTTGTGCAACATGGTCTAACCAGCTACATACAGTATCTCCAGATGCAGCTCCGAATACTGCTGTTCCATACATACCATCTTTTGTAAAGAATTCTGAAGCATCTTTATATTGTTGCCATGTTGTAGGAACTATTAAATCATAACCATATTTTGATTTAAATGCGGATTTATTTGCTGTATCATTAAATAAGTCAGTCCTGTAGATCAATACTTTAGTATTAATCCACATCGGAAAACCATATAAAGAACTGTCTAATGTTCCACCTTCTACTAAAGTAGGTAAAAAGTCTGACTTAATATCATTCGTTGCCAAATCATTAAGTGGTAATAAACCATTTTTGAATGCTGGTAACCAAAGAACATCTAATGTAGCAACATCATGAACTGACGATTTAGATTTGATTTCTGTTGATAATTTATCATATATGCCAGTATAAGGCACCGCATCTATGACAATTTTGTATCCAGTCTGTTTTTCAAACTCTGCTGCCGTTGATTTTGCTACACTCTCTCCTGGACTACCACTCTCTACAAGTATATTTAGTTCTTTTTTCCCTGTAGAACCTTTTGCTCCATCATTACTTCCAGACGTAGATTTTCCACAACCTGCTACTAAAGTAGCTACCATTGTTGCACTTAATAATAAGGTTAAAATTCTCTTTTTCATTTAGTTTCCCCCCTCATAATAAAATAAAATTAACGATTCCACAATCCATGTTCCGGCAAGCTTTTAGGTAATCTAGAATTAACTTCTGTAATTTTGGAAGATCCTTATGTAGCTCTAATTGATACCAATATCCTACACTTAAATAATCATTTGCGTGTCCATGTTCGATAGTTACTCTAATTGATTTTGTAAATCTTACTGGATCTTCAATATGGAATCTATACAATGATCATTTTCCAAAATGCTCTTGAACATCACTTGCAAGAGAGATACCATGATAAGGTGCTGAGTATTCTCCGCTTGGGAATCGACATGAACAAACAAAATTATTTTTACCATTTATAAACCTTGTTATTCGCTGTGCGGATTTTTTTGAAAATTGATCAATTAGCTGAAAAATTGATGGTAACATTAGTTTCGTAATATACGCTCCGTCAAAAGTAACGACTTTTAAATCTTCTTGTATGTGGTGTGTTTGGTTGTCAAAAAATCATATTCCCCCCTCCTTCAACAATATGGAACGCGTTCCATACCTGGTATTTTTTAAGGAACGCGTTCCATGTCTAATATTTTTTTAAGGAAATTAATCCTTTATTTAGGGAACCCGTTCCTTATTAAATTTACTTTATATATCGTTTACAAATTCATTGTATATCTTTTTTTTCTAAATGTCAATACCATATTTCATAATTATAACTAGGTGTAGATTGTAACTAAGTAGTTTCCCCTTCTCGAAGCTCCACATCTAATATAACCCTTTTATTTTTGTATTTTTTCCCATTTATCAAATCACATATAAGCTTTGTAGATTCCTTTGCAAGTTGATCAATTGGCTGTACAATTGATGTTATTGATGGGGACACTATTTCTGTTACATACGTTCCATCATAAGCGACTATTTTTATATCTTCCGGTATCTTTTTATTTTGTTTAACTGCCTCTTTAAAATAACCAATCGCCAATAAGTCCGATCCGAAAACACCATCAGTTTCAGGATGTATTTCAAACATGTGATGAACTACTTTCTTGAAATAAGAATTATCAAATCTATTCCACTCTAATTCATAAGTATAAACCAGAATGTTATTTTCTTCCATGACACGCCTAAATGAAGTGTGCCTATCGTGTGAAGGAGACTTAACAGCTAATGAACCTTGAAATTGAACAACACATTTGCAACCACATTCAATTAATTTCTTTGCAGCCATTTCGCCACCTAGTTTGTGATTCACTCCTACAATTGGGATATTATCACCTAAATATCGGTCCAATGCCACAATTGGCTTGTTAATTTTTAAATATTCTTCAATTCCTAACGAGTGGACTCCTGTAATAATTCCATCCACGATATGGCGATTCAGCATGTCTAAGTATTCCAACTCACAATTATGCACTTTTATTGTATTACAGATCATTGTTTTAAAACCTGCTTCGTAAAGCTCTATTTCTACATATTTTACAAATTCAGAAAAAAACGGATGAGCAACATCAGGAACTAAAACTGCAATAATTCCTGTTTTTGTTCGAAATAAATTTCGTGCTAATTCATTAGGTGTATAATTTAATTCTTTCATGGCTTTAACTACCTTGGATTTAGTCTCATCCGATACATATCCTGTATCGTTTAAAACTCTTGAAACTGTAGTTGAGCCAACATTAGCTTTTTTAGCTACATCTCTAATACTTGTCACTGTTTCTCCCCCTTTAATAAAATTTAAAACATACTTCTACTGATATATCTTAATAATAAATTTAGTAACATTTGTAATAAGTTGCTAAACCCAATTTTTCGAAACACTTTTTTTATACTCTGCAAGTAGGACAACAAAATCCTCCCATTTAAAAATAAGCAGCGCCATTAACATTACTATGATATTACATAATAGTAGCATAAATAATGAATTATTTCTCGTATGTTTTTTAAATTCTCTAAAAATAGATTTTACTGTTATAGAAAGAATAAAACTACAGGAAACACTTTTACACTTATTATATTGAATCGTTCGCTTAAAGTCCATATATTACATGAACGGTTTATATGTATATTCACCACCATATAATGCGACTTTCAAGCCTATTATTCTCGTTCGCCTACGGTATACTCCAAACGAACACTTTCTATACAACCAATGGGATTCCGAGTAGAGTTTATCTTTCTTAAAAAAGCTTTCCACATTTTAATTGTATTCTCGTCATTCATAAACTCTTCTGTAAAAATAACATTTTCTCTTTCAATTACCGTGTGCCTTGTTTGCAAGGTTTCATTTACAGCCTCCTGCAGTTTCCTACCATCAAAATTATTACTATTATCGGAATATGATTCAAATTCAACAAAATTATCTAATTCATTTTTAATCGTTAGAAATATTGTACCACCTTTAAGATATACGGTAAGGTTGTAATATTTTTTTTTAATCTATTGACAATTATTATAGATGTAACTATAATAGTTACATGGAGGAGTTGTAACCAATACAGTTACACAAATTTAGCACCTATAAAAATAGTTTTGAATTAAACGGTCAAGGAAATTAATATAATCATGTAAAAAATATTATATAAAGGTAATAAGCTTTAACAAACAATAGACCACAATAAATAGTCTTTTAGAGGTCTAGCTGGAATGTCCTTAGATTGTGTGAATAAAATTTATGGACGTATAATAATAAAATAAAATTAGTTGCAACTATAATGGTTGCAAAGGGAGGCTAACAATATGAAAATAGGTATT
>Ga0209123_1003706_pt1 | contig 11181 bp, 11 predicted proteins | sample BarGraIncu00431A_FD_184500 | JGI IMG/M metagenome (GOLD analysis project Ga0209123, IMG submission 184500) | Arctic peat soil microbial communities from Barrow, Alaska, USA - Barrow Graham LP Incubations 004-31A (SPAdes) (version 2) | ecosystem: Environmental > Terrestrial > Soil > Wetlands >...
CTACTTCCTTCATTGGTAGAAATTAATGTACCTGCATTTCCAAGTGTAACGGCTACAACTTTTGCACCTAAGCTATGAAACAACTTAACACCTTCATCTATATTTTCTTTACCTGAAATTATTTTTATTTCTTCATCACTTACTTTAACAAAATCTGAATATTTAAGACATTGTTTTGATATTTCTACAAAGTCACTCAATCTATTTTTCCACAAATCTATTCTATAATTAGGATCAAAAGAAATAAAAACTTCATTTTCAAAAGCAAGCTCCATAGCTTTTAAATAAGTTTCCTTTGAAGGCCCACCTAAAAGTGCAGTTGCAGAACCAAAATGCATTATTTTAAAAGATTTTAGTTTATCACCATCTAGCTCATCTAAAGTTAATAATTCATCTGCACCTCTATTAAAAATAAAATCTCTTTCTCCATCTTCATTTAACGAAACAAACGCTAAAGTAGTTTTAGAATTTTTATCAAGTATAAGCATAGAAGTATCTACTCCGGCTTCATCTAATGTTTCTTTCAAGAACATACCAAAGTTATCATTACCAACTTTCCCTGCAAAATATGCTTGGCCTCCTAACTTTGATATAGCTGCTGATACGTTAGCTGGTGCACCTCCTGCTTTTTTTACAAAATTTTCTCCTTTAGTTAAATCACTATTAATATCTGAACAAATAAAATCAATTAACAATTCACCAATGCATAGTATTTTATTCAAAAATACGCCTCCTAATTCTAATTCTAATTATTATCCATTTGTTTTATTACAATTTAAGCTCTTAAAGACACACTTTCTTCATTTTCTATTTCATCTTCGGTTTTATTTTTAACAATAACATTTACAAACTTTTCTCCATATGGAAGACAAAATTGTATGAATGGACCTATTAACAATGCAGATATTATTGTACCTATTCCCAATACTCCGCCGAGTGCAAAGCCCATTATTAAAAAACTAGCATCTAATCCCATACGAATCCAACGATATTGTAAATTAGTTTTATCTTTTATAATAAATGGGATAATATCATTTGGTGCAACACCTAAATCACTTGCTTTAAGTATAGAAAAGCCAATTGCAATTAAAGCACAACCAATTACAACTAAAAGTATTTTTATACCAACATTTAAAGATGTTATTGGTAAAAATGAAACAGCCTTTACTCCAAGGTCAATAATGGGTCCTACTCCAATAACACATATAATTGTTCCTATCTTTATACGACATCTTTCAGCTACAAGTATTATACAAAACAATACAAATAAAATAATCATATTAGAATTTCCGGGTGTTTTATTCAATAAAAATGCTAATCCTTGAGTGAACAAAGTAAATGGATCAGAACCAATATTAGTTTTTAAAAACAAGGCCACTCCAATCTGTATAATACTCATTCCTACAAAAAATATAATAAGTCTTTTAATTAGATTTATTTTTTTGGTCATATTTTCCATCCCTTTTTTATAATATTTTAGAAACCAAGGTTTATCTATGTTCGTTTACGTTCGTTTTTATTTCATTTGATTTCGATTGTTCTCAGTTTACTATACTTTGGTAAACGGTGTCAACAGTTTAACCTATTAAATATTGTTTACATTACAATTGTATACAAAATTCTACCAATGACACCTCTAAAAATTTACAGTAAAAAGCATCACTAATATATGCTAACATTAGTGATGCTTTTTATGTTAAATATACCTAATACAGGCTAGGTATTATTTTATTTTAGCATTTACAATGATATTACACAATTCTATATATGAAATACCATTAGCTAAAGCTTCCTTAGGAATTAGACTTGTAGGTGTCATTCCTGGAAGTGTATTAGCTTCAAGACATATAAATTCATTTTTCTCATTTAAAATAAAATCAATTCTAGAATATGTTCCAAGTCGTAAAGTTTCACATATTCTTAATGCTAGATTTTGAACTCGCTTTGTATCGTATTTTGAAAGATTTGCAGGGCATATATCTTGAGTCAATCCTGCTTGGTATTTATTCTTGTAATCATAAAATCCTTCTTTAGGTATTATTTCAATAACAGGTAATGCTTTGCCTTGTAATAAACCTACAGAAAACTCTCTACCTACTACCATTTTCTCAATAAGTAGACTTGATTCAATTTTATTAGCTATAGTAATTGCTGTTTCAAGTTCCTCAATATTACAAACAATTGATACCCCTATACTTGACCCAGCACTACAAGGTTTTACTACACACGGTATACCGATCGTTTTTATTATATATTCTGTTGATAGTGGATTTTTACTGAAAGTTAACCATTTAGCGGTAGGAATACCTGCTTGTTGCAGCAGTTTCTTTGTTAAATCCTTATCCATTGCAAGAAGGCTTCCAATGTAGCCAGTTCCAGTATATTTAATTCCCATTGAATCAAAAGTTGCCTGTATTTGACCATTTTCGCCCATTGAACCGTGTAGTGCTATAAAAACTATATCAGCAAATAGGCAAAGAGGTAATACGTTTTCCCCTATAAGAGAGTCACCATTGTTGCTTTTTCTCTTTATTTCATTTAAATCAGGTTCAGTACCTATAACCTTATAGTAATATGGTTTTCCAGTAATGTTATCTTTAAATAAACTTTCAAATTCACTTTCATTTGATCTTAAACCTTCATATACATCTAACAATACTACATGATGACCAGCCTTTCTAAGAGCATTAGCAATTTGACCTCCAGAAGATAATGAAACATCTCTTTCTGGACTTAATCCCCCTGCAAGTACAACAATTTTCATAATTTCACCCCATAATTTTTTATTTCCAATGGTAAAATAATACAATTATTCTAAAAATGTATTAGCCTACAATATCTAATAGATATTGATAATAATTTAATATTTTTTAAATATCACTTTAACAAATTAATGTTTCCTGATTGAATATATTTAATATTTGCTTGGATTTTTTCATAAGTCCAATCCCACCACTTAAGTTTAAGCAATTTAGAAATTGTGTCATCATTATACCTTTTCTTTATAACTTTTGCGGGTACTCCTCCAACAATAGTATATGGAGGAACATCCTTGGTAACTACAGCTCTAGTTCCAATAATTGCACCATTACCAATTTTTACACCTGACATGATTATAGCTTCATATCCTATCCATACATCATTTCCAATTTCAATATCACCTTTATTATCCCATGCTTCTTTTGGATTTAATGTTTCGTTCCACTCTTCACTAAAAACAGGAAATGTATAAGTAGATAGTGACTTCATTGCATGGTTTCCACTAGTCATAAGAAATTTCGCTCTGCATGCAATTGAACAAAACTTTCCAATTATCAATTTATCATTATTAATGGGATAATGATACAATACATTATTTTTCTCGAAATTTCTAGGATCATCGTAAAAATCATTATATATTGTATAATCTCCAACTTTTATATTATTTTTTGTAATTACATTTTTAAGGTACACTATTTGGTAATCATTACTTCTTGGATATATTTTATTTGAATTTGGAATAGTCATATTTGAATCTCTCCTTTGTAGTTTCAACTAATACTCATTTTCTAGCTCAAGGCTAAATCATCTTATCAAATACACTGCAATTCCTATTAATCCTGGCCCTACATGGACTCCTAATACTGGACTTATCTGTCCTCCTATTTTTACTTTACAATTAGTAATTAACTGTTCCAATTTATCTTTAATCTTTTCTAGTTCTGGTACATGCCCGGTATACATAATTATAATCTCTGATTTTTTTCCAAGGTCTGCAAATTCCTTTGCTAACATAATCGCTTTCCTAACACACTTTATTGAACCACGCTCTTTTCCTGCAATGCAATATGTACCATCTTCACCACAGGTGATAATTGGCTTTATACCTAGTGCTGCCCCTATCAAAGAAGCTACGTGGCCAATTCTACCGCCTTTTCTTAAGTATTCTAAGGTTTCAAGACAGAAAAAAACTTTTGAATTACCATACTCCGACTTTAATAAGCTTATAGTTTCCTCATAGCTTTTCCCTTCATCTAAGTGATTAGTTACTGATATTGCATACATTCCACTCGCAATAGCTATATTTTTTGTATCAAATTGATATGTCTGTATACCTTTTAGTATAAATTCTTCACTAACTAATCTAATAAGATTGAAAGTTCCACTTAAATTACTTGAAATACTAATTGATATGATTTTATTGTAACCATCGTTAATTATATTTTCAAATACCTCTTGCGCATCACCGTATTCTGGTAATGATGTTGTTGGAATTTCCAACTTCAACTTTTCATATATTTCTTCAGGTGAAATATCAATTCTATCTCTATAGGATACCTCTTTATAATTTATTCTAAGAGGCACTACATAAATTGGGTATTTTTCTAGAAACTCTTCAGGAACATCACAACAAGAATCAACTAAAATTGCAAACTCATAAGGTTTACTTTGCACCCCAATTTCATTAACTTTACTATGCATAATTCCAGCATCCCTTTCACTTTTAGCATAGAAACTTTCTACTAGTGTATTTTCTTTTAATTATAATGAATAAATCAAGTATTTTCTACTAATTTAACAATTGTTCACAAATTTCTACAATATTAATCTCCAAGCTGTGTTTCAAGGTTTTCTCTGTCTTTTATTATTTTATTGACAACCGTATGAATAGGTAATTGCTCAAGAAAAGGATGCTTTAAAGTATGCACTGCGACCTCATGTCCTGCATTGGTTAAGGTTTCTGTAATCTGCTTTTCGCTCATTCTACGGTGTATTTTCCCTTTTGAATATACCGTAACATTATTTATTTAAAAGTTTTCTTTAACTGTTCTTTTAAATCCAATATCAAGATTGTCACACTCATTGAGAATTACGGCCTGTGCTACAATGACATCTTGCCCATTAAAAGTACATGAAGGAGATTCATATAATTTATAACCTTCATCAAGTAATTCAGAGATTCTCTTGCAAAAATTCGCATCATCTTTTCCTGTAATTAACCGATATTTAAGTTTGTTTTCCATAATTTTATCTTTAGTGAGAAAGTGTGATAAGTACACAAACCCACTAAATATCCACTTCCTTTCCTATTTTGAATTTTTATATGTAGAATCTTAGTACATATATTGATAGTTCTTCTTATAATGAATGTTATGAATTAACATAAGTTATTATTTCATCTATATTCTTTCTTCTTGTAAAATCTACTGGTTTGTCATACATGGCTAACATACCTCTTGCTTCAGGTGTTAATTCTTTTTTTATCTTAATCTTCCATTTTAGTAATGTCATAAGTACTTTATCAAAAGGCTTTAATTTACTATAATCAAATCCACCTCTTAAATAAAAGAACTGTACATGTTTCTGTTCCTCGGGAGAAAAATTTTTTTCTCTTACTTCACTTATCACCTCCTCACTAGATGGAGATGCTCCAGTTGCAAAAACAATAACTTTTTTACCTTTAAGTTTATCGATGTTTTGTGTTATATATTTTATTCCAATTATCCCAACAGCATACAAACTACCACCGTAAATCACGGTATCATAGGCTGTAACTATATTTACATCAACCTTTGAGACATCAAAAATATCCGCTGATAACGCCTCAGAAATCCATTCTGCATATTTTGTTGTAAAACCTGTTTTCGACTTATATATAACTACTGTCCTCATTATTTGCCCCCTCTTATTTGTAACAATTAAAGCTCACTATTTCATTATTGTGATGCAGTATATGAATTATATAAAGTTAACATATTACCCTTTATAACACGCTATCTTTACATAATTCAATAAACATTCATAATTTTCCTTTATATTCTGTATAAAAAAAATAAAACCTCCACGGATCATATATAAAATACTATTGAATTTCGTGGAATAATCATTTCCATTTTCTTTCAGATTTAAAAAGCTCTTGCAAATATCCCCATACGGAAACTGGTGACATAATCATTTGATAGAATAATACGAAAAAAATAAATCCTAACATATTTTTTCTAGGTTTCAAATTTAGTTTTTTGAACACATGCATTTGATATTTGTATAGTATGGCATAACTTATAAAAGTTAATGGAAGCACCAGTAATGTCATGGGTCCTACAACCCAATATATATCCCCAAAAGCTAGAATTAATCCTGGGATCCAACAGAATGTATAGACAAAATCGAGATATGGCATAATTAAATTCACACTTGTCAGATACTTAATGTATATTTTCGGTTGTTCCCATGGTTTTATTTTTTTTAATGCCTCAATCATGCCTCTTGCCCATCTTGAGCGTTGACTTGAAAAAGAGCGTAAACTAGTTGGAACATCAGTAAAGGCTACTGATAATGGTTCAAAACAAGTTATCAAGCCCTTATTCAATAGGTTCCATGTTAAAACAATGTCCTCACCAATTGCATTTGGCCACCCATCTACCTCTTTAACATTTTTTGTTTTATAAATACTAAAGGCACCCTGAGCAACAAGTACTCCTTGATATAATCCTTGCATTCTTTTAATTGATGCAATACCAAGAAAATAATCCCATGACTGCATTTTTGTCAACAAATTATCACGACTATTGCGTGCAAGCATACAACCTGCAACTGCACAAACCTCACTTGGCGCACTTTTAATTCGTGCTACGAGATATCTTACAGCAGATTTGTGTAAAAGTGTATCCGCATCTAATGTAATGACAAGGTCAGTAGTAGCATATTCAAGACCAGTATTTAAAGCGTTATATTTCCCTTGATTATCTTCTGTAATTACTATTACATCAATATCTAATTTAGCTGACGCTTTTATAGCATTAGATGCAGTTTCATCAATAGATCCATTGTCAATAACTAGTATTTTACACTTACCAGTATAGTCTTGACGCGCAATGTAACTTAAAGTATTAGCAATTATATCTCCTTCATTCCTTGCTGCAATAAGGATAGTAATATCCTCTGTTGGATATTTGTTTTTAAGTGGTGGCTGCTTGTCTATTATTAAACTAACAATTAAAAAGACATTAAAATAACCAGGTATATATGCAATTCCTGTAATAATGATAATTGCAACTGGAAGTGTTATTATTTTAGATAAATCATTAATCCAGTGTATTGAAATATAAATTGCAAAAAGTGTCCATATTAATGCGAAAATGTGACAGATTAAAAATTTATATGATACGGATATATAATTTTCTCTGTATTTTACCTGTTTATTTAATTTATTATTTTTATTATTCATCGTAAATACCTTCTTTTAAAAAAATAGGATTTAAACTCATCATAATATATGTATGGATTTAGTTATATGTTCTAACTACTTTTACTTATCCTCACCTTAACTTATCTAATAAAGTGTAACTATTATAAATGTAAATCATATAGTAATTATAGAAGTTTTGATATTATAGGAGGGAGTATGGAATGCTAGGAGCGAATAATATTAAAATTATGTTGTTTTCAATATTATGTATATGTTTCATTTTTTATTTGTTTTTGGGTATTTATGGTTATAAAAAGGACAAAAAATCAAAAATAAACATAACGTTTTTAATTTTAAGTATCTCAGCTAGCATTTGGGCGATGGGATATGCACTTATGCTAATCTCTCCCAATATAGAAATCGCAAACACATGGAGAATAGTTGCTGCCCTGGGTTGGTGTTTTTTTAATGGAATATGGATCTCCTTCATATTTTCTCTTAATGATACAAACAAAAAAAAATCCACCTTGAAAATACAATCTGTAGTATATATATCTGCAACAATATTTTTCATAAGTAACTTAATAGGTGAACCCTCCAAAGTAGTAAATAGTGAAAATTATGGTTTTGTAGATAATTTATATATTAATACAGCTATTGGTAATGCTTTTAGTATATATATTACAGTTTTGTTTATAGTAGGTATCGCAATGATATATTTTCAAATTAAAAACACAAAAAAGAATTGAGTTAGAAAACAGATGAAAACTATTTTTATTACCAGTTTAATAACCTTCTGTTTAGCAGCAACAATAGATTTGGTTTTTCCAACATTTGGTATTGAAGTTTTTCCATCTGCAATTATAATAATGTCTATTTCAATGGGTGGAATGTGGCACGCAATTAATAAATATAAAATGATGTCAATTTCTTATGAACTTGTATCAGAATATATTTTTGAAGCTGTAAATGAACCGATTTTCATATTAGGTGAAGATTTTCTTGTGAAAAATTGTAATGAAGCGGTACTAAATATAACTGGCTACAGTCATAAGGACTTAGATCAAAATTCATTTGATACAATAATAAATTTTAGAAATTTTATTTTTAATACTATAATGCAAGCAGGATATATTATTAATATTGAAATTGATTTATTCAGAAGAAATAAAGAAGCTCTTGTATGTGAACTATTCGCAACAGTTATATATGATGAATATAAAGATGTTTTAGGAATCCTTATTCTATTACATGATGTTTCTATAATGAAAAAGATAGATGAACTACAAAGGGAATATACTTTTAAATTAGAAGAATCTGTATATTGTGATGCCCTTACAAAACTTTCTAACAGAAAAAAGATGCGGGTAGATGTTGATATATTGCTAGATAACAAAAATGAAAAATTTGCGTTTCTTTTTATAGATTTGGACAAGTTTAAGAGCATTAATGATAATTATGGTCATCTAGCTGGAGATAGTCTTCTTAAAACTGTGGCTATAAGATTAAAAAGCATTATTCGGTCAACGGATACAGTTTATAGAATTGGTGGTGATGAATTCATAATAATACTAAAAAATTTGAAAGAAATTGCAGATGCTGAAAAAATTGCAATAGCAGTTCTGAAAACATTAAGTTCAGCTTTTACCTATAATGAAAATCAATTATTTGTTGGAGCGTGTATAGGCATTAGTATATTCCCTGAACATGGAATTGATGAAGACACATTAAGTAAGGAGGCTGATTTAGCTATGTATAAAGTTAAGCAAAGGGGTGGAAATGGATATAAGATATATTCAAATAGTTAATATTTACGTTAATCATTGGATCAGATTTAATAGGTGCTAGAATTATTATAGATACATCAAAACCAATCGTAATTATACTGTTTATCTTAACTTATTTATCTACGGTACTCTTTGAAGAGACTCTATGCCGCGGTATATAGAAATTCTTAATGTAGTTTATTAAATATTTTTTCATATCAATAATTTAGTTCATCTTTAAACAAAAATAAAATATTAGTTAAAGTAACTGGCATGAAAGCTGGCAAATATTATCTTATAGTAAATAATGTATAAATCGTTGATAAACATATTGTTGGAAAGCATTTACTAGCATTCCTTTTGAATTATTTATTACCTCATATTTACTTTAACTCATAACTTACAAATGCAAATTTTCTACTATCTGGTGACCAGGAATTCACATTGAATGTTCCTTGTCCACCAAATAAATTTGCTACTGTCTGATTTTCACTTCCTTCATAATTCATGATATGAAGTTCTACATTTTTATTGGCTGGATGATCGCCCGGTTCTACATCGCCCTTCTTGTAAGATATATAGGCTGCTTTTTTATTGTCAGGCGAAACGTGAGGAAACCAATTATTTCGTTCGTCCTTAGTTATTTGCTGCTGATTACTCCCATCATTATCCATACGCCAAATTTGCATCAATCCCGATTGTACTGAGTTAAACCATATTTGCTTCCCATCGGCTGAATACTCTGGCCCGTCACTCAGACCTTCAGTATTCGTCAATCTGGTTTCTTCTCCACCTTCAACTGGGATAGTATATATATCCCCTTTTTTCTCATCACGCATTGCACAATAGGCTAAAATTTTACCATCGGTTGACCAACCATGAAGGAAACTTGGTGAAAGCGGAGTAACCTTTCTGGGTATACCTCCAAATAATGGAATGATATAAACATAGGAATTATAGCCACTTACAGCCATATCGGTTCCAGGCGCCATGCTGCTGACTGCAATTTTCATACCATCTGGTGATAGAACATGGTCATTATTACAGTCCGTTATATCACCGGTATCTATTTTTCTATGGTCTCCGCTTTCTATGTCATACTGCCAAATAAGTCCCTCAGAATTATAAATAATATATTTCCCATCCTTAGTCCAGTTTGGGGCTTCCAAATGTTTATCTAATTTAAAGATAATAGAGCGTTCATTAGTTATCACATCATAGGTCTCTAAAATTGAATATACATCCATCGTATTTCCTCCTTATGTTTTAATTGAACTTTACATTAATCAAACTTTAAGATATGAGATAGTTCCTTTTTTACATTCTCACTAGTATTTCATTTATATCTTTACTAACCTTTACTCTTTCATCATAAACCCAATCTACATCAAATCCTAATCCAAACTTTTTAGAAAATGAATAATACATATTTATTTTTTGATAATATATTTCCAAATTGTCTAAATTACTCTTTAAACATTGTGGTTTAAATAAACTATCATGTTTATAAATAAATAGTTCTTCTACATAAAGCACAAATGTATTCATTAATTCTTCTCTAGAGATATCAAATGGAACTTTTAATAAATCCCATTGAACATCTTGCTTTAACTTGTAATTCTTTATTCTATCTAAAATTATTATATAATCGTTAATATCCATCTTAGTATAATAGTCTAATTTCTCTTCTCTAGTACTCCATAAAACTAGTTTTTCAATTAAAGGTAACCCTTTAATTTTCACTATTGCATCCGATGGTCCAATAACTGCTTTCTTTATTTCTTCATCTTTAACCTCTAATCTAGATTTAATGAAATCTTGAGTATCTCCAGCGCTTGCCACATACCCCACATCATAGATACCTCTTCGGCCTGCACGTCCACTAACCTGTTTTACCTCTTGCGATGTTAGTTCTCGTATTTCTTCACCGTCAAACTTTCTTATACTCATAAAAATAATTCTTCTAATAGGCAAATTAACTCCCATGCCAATTGCATCTGTAGTTACTAAAACTTTTGTCTCTTTTTTTATAAATTGTTCATACTGCATTTTTCTAACTTCTGGTGGTAAATCTCCATATATTATGCTAGTTTTAATACCTATACTAGAATACCTTTCTGCTATCTCTAATACCTTCTTTTTAGAAAACACTACAATTGCATCGCCCTCTTGAATATCATTATAATTAAAATCTATATTTTCAGCTATTAAAGGAATATCCCTAGTATACTTTTTTATATCATATTT
>Ga0209123_1003707_pt1 | contig 11180 bp, 14 predicted proteins | sample BarGraIncu00431A_FD_184500 | JGI IMG/M metagenome (GOLD analysis project Ga0209123, IMG submission 184500) | Arctic peat soil microbial communities from Barrow, Alaska, USA - Barrow Graham LP Incubations 004-31A (SPAdes) (version 2) | ecosystem: Environmental > Terrestrial > Soil > Wetlands >...
ACTTTTGTATTTACGAAAGAAAAAAGAGCCATCTCATAATAGAAATTACTTTCTATTGTGAGACAGCCCCTTCTTTTGTCGTAAAGGCTTATTTAAATAAATATATCAAAAGTGAAAGATTATAAGTAAAAAACAATGTAAGTTAACAAAAATAATATAAAAATAACATAATCATTTGATAGTTGATACATAATTGTCTGTTAGTATAAATACATACAAACTAAATAAATTTATTATTATCTTTAATTAAATAGAAATATGTTAAGCGATTGTTCACATTTCTCTTAGATGATTCTTAGCAAATTTTAATGTTAATCTAATTTTATTACTATATTATAGAAATTGTAAGGTTAATTAATTTTTATATTAAGCTATTATAAGGAGGTTAAACAGGTATGTTGCTTATTGTTGATAATGCATTAATTATAATGGTTTTATTAATATTCATTATTTTAATATTAATATTTATAACTGGAAATAATAAAAAATCTTATATTGTTAGAGAATTTTATTCGCTTGGAACTTCTAACCAATTAAAAGCATATGGGAAAAATGCAATAAAAGCTATTAATCAATCAATTAAAAAGGTCTATGAGATAGATAATAAGATGTCAGTTTTCAAAATTAATAGCGAAATTTCAAAAATAAATAAAAATGCAGGAAGTCAGTCGCAAATAGTTGGTGATGATACTTATTATGTTATTCATAAGGCTATAAAGTATTGTTTGCTTTCTAAAGGAGCTTTTGATATAACGGTTAGGCCTTTAGTTTCTTTATGGGGTATTGGAAAAGAAGGACAACAGATCCCGAGTAGTAATGAAATTAAGGATAAGCTTAAAATCATAAACTACAAGGATATAGTAATAGATAAAAATGATAATTCTATATTTTTGAAAAATAAGAAACAAGAAATTGATGTTGGAGGCATTGCTAAAGGATATGCAGCAGATGAAGTTAAAAACATAATGATTAAAAAAGGCATTAAGAGTGCACTCATAAATCTTGGAGGAAACATATTAGTTATTGGAACAAAAAGCGATGGAACCCCATGGAACGTTGGTATTCAAGATCCATTCAGAACTCGTGGTGAATTCGCGTTAACAATAAGCGTTCTTAATAAATCTGTAGTTACTTCAGGAAATTATGAAAGATATTTTGAAGTAGAAGGTAAAAGATTTCACCATATAATAAATCCCAGTACTGGGTATCCATCAGAAAGTGATATTGTAAGTGCTACAATAATATCTAACAACTCTATTGATGGCGATGGACTATCTACAGGGGTGTATATTATGGGAGTGCAAAAGGCTATTAAGCTAATAGAAGAAATAGAGGACGTAGATGCCATATTAATAACTAAAAGTAAGGAAGTATATGTTACATCGGGTATGATGGAAAAATTTACAATTACAAGTGACGAGTTTGTGTATAAAAATGCTGTTTAATAGGAGATGTAAAAATGATAAAAAAGATAAAGAAAATACAAATATTTAGACATATAGTACAATTAGTTATGTTTATTTTATCACCAGGATTGTTCATATTAGCTTTTTCAGAGCTTAAAAGTATTTATACAATGATTATTAAAGGTAAATTCAATTTTATAACAGCATTTCCTAGTTTAATCGAGTTTACAACAGTTATAATTATAACTATTGTGCTTGGTAGATTCTTCTGCGGGTGGGTTTGTGCTTTTGGAACTTATAATGATTTTATTCATATATTATCAAAAAAAGTTTTTAAGATTAATTTTAAGGTAAATGAACAAGTAGATAAAATTTTAAAATATATGAAATATGTAGTGCTGTTATTACTTGTAGTTGTTGTTTGGACCATGGGAAGTAAAGTGTTTGATATGACTAGTCCTTGGGATGCTTTTGCACAAATAACAAATTTCCCTCAGGTATTATCTGATTACACTATTGGAGTGGCATTTTTACTGTTAATAACAATAGGTGCCCTCTTTGTAGAAAGATTTTTCTGTAGATATTTATGTCCTTTAGGAGCTATTTTTAATATATTCTCAAAGATAGGAATACTTAAAATTAAAAAACCAACTGATAAATGTGGAAAGTGTAGATTGTGCAGCAATAATTGTTCAATGGGATTATCACTTTACAAGGCCCAGAGTGTATGTGGGGGAGATTGCATTAATTGTTTCAAATGTATTGAAGCATGTCCTAGAGGAAATACTAAGGTAAATGTTCTTGGTGAGAATGTAAACCCAGAACTTGCAAGCAGTGTAGCCATAGCTGCAATGGTAGGACTTTATGCTGTTAATAATTTAGGGGCACAGGCACTAACAAATAGTGGATTAACTGCTACAAATAGTACTGTTGTAAGTGCCAGTACAAGTAACACTTCTCAAAAATATAAAGATGGAACATATACAGGAACTGGTACTGGGTTCCAAGGTGGTACAACTGAAATGTCAGTTACAATAAAAGACAATAAAATAACTAAAGTTGAAACAGTATCAAATGGAGATACTCCAGATTTTTATCAAAGAGCGGAAGGTACAATAACTTCTGAAATAATATCGAATCAATCAACATCTGTTGACACAGTTTCTGGTGCTACTTATAGTAGTAATGGTATTATGAGTGCCACTGAGAATGCATTAAAGAAAGCGGAAGTAAGTTCTTCAGCAACAACAGCAACAACAACTACACCAACTACACCAACTACACCAACTACAACTACTGATTCAAGTTCAACAACAGCTAGTAGTACTGATGTAAGTACAACACCTAGTACTGATGATACAAGTACAACCGCAAATACAGCAAGCACAGCAACTACTCTAAGTACCTATAAAGATGGAACTTATACAGGAACGGGAAGTGGGTTTCGTGGTGGTACAACAGAAATGTCAGTTACAATAAAAGACAATAAAATAACTAAAGTTGAAACAGTATCAAATGGAGATACTCCAGATTTTTATCAAAGAGCAGAAAGTACGATGATTTCTGAAATAGTATCAACTCAATCAACATCAGTTGATACAGTTTCTGGTGCAACTTATAGTAGTGAAGGAATTCTTGGTGCAACTAAGGATGCTCTAAGTCAAGCTAAAGCATAGGTGAATTGTATGGTTATAATGAAATATTGCTGGTTTATCTGATTTTTTATCATAAACAAAATTGATAATATACCAATATTATGGTATATTGTTAATGTAACGCTATTGATGCAAAATTAATGTATCGTAAGTAATGGTGTTTTATATTTGGAGGTTTATTAATGAAAATCGGAACAGTTAAATGGTTTAACACAGTAAAAGGCTTTGGATTTATTGAAGTTGAAGGTGAAAAAGATATTTTTGTTCATATATCTGCAATTCAAGGGAATGAATCAGAAAAAAGTCTAGAAGAGGGTCAAAAAGTTCAATTTGAAACAGAAGAAGGACCTAAGGGACTTCAAGCAATTGAAGTTACTGCAATATAAATAATTTATATTTATAGTACAAAAGCCACCTAATTAGGTGGCTTTTGTACGTTCATTATTGATTTCTTATTCATACTCATATAAATAGACAGAATTAAAAAAATTATAATAATATTAAATCGTATAAATGAATAAAAACTTTATTTTTAAAAATACTAACTGTACCTATATAAGATAGATACCGAAATTATTATAATGTATTTTGATTATTTATTTTATAAAATTATATGAGGAGGTAGTAAAATGAGTAGAAGAACATTAGTACCAGAAGCAATGGGAAAACTCCAAAAGTTTAAGATGGAAGTAGCAAATGATATGGCCCTGGATAATATTGAAAGTAGAAATGCATATATGGGTGATGTTCCTAGTAATGAAGTAAATAGAATAAAAAATTCAGGTAATGTTGGTGGAGAAATGGTAAGGCGAATGGTAGAATCAGCAGAAAAAAATATGGTAGACAAGATATAAAAAAATAGTGGCTATTATAAAATAGCCACTATTTTTTATACTTTAAATTAGAATATATATTGCTGACCAGGTTTTCTACAGAATAATGTAACATCACTAATCTCAGGCTGCTGAGTAATAAATCTAGTTATTCTTTCAACACCGAAACCAGCTCCAGCAGTTTTGAATATTTCACCTTGTTTTGCAAGTTCAATATAATATCTAAATGCAGTTTCATCAGTTCCGAGTTCTCTCATTCTTAGAAGAATTCTGTCTAGTGTAAATTCTCTTTCTCCTCCACTTAACCCTTCGCCAAATCCTAATGGCCAAATAAGATCATAGTTTCTATAAGTTCCTAAGTTATCTAGATCTTCAGCATCATAGAATTCTCTCTTATGGTTTGTTAAGAAGAAAGGCTGCGTTGCAGCTTTTGATGCTTCTGCTTCAAAATCATCACCATATTTTGCTTGCATTTCATCAGTTGTATATTTTTTAAATTGTCCAGTTATGTTTAAATGGTCTGTACCTACTCCAAGTCTTGTTAACTCTGGAATACAGTTTTCTTTAACAAATTTAAATATAGAAGTTATGATTTCTTCTATGAATTTAAGTACATCTTCCATAGTTTTTTCTTTGAATTCAAAATCTACTTGAGTAAATTCAAATAAATGTCTTGAATCACCTCTAGTTGCCATTTCAAGTCTTATGTTAGGAGATACGATATAAAGACTATCAATATCTTCGTTTAACATGGTCATTTGTTTGTGGAATATCATTGATTTCATAACATTGAAGGTTTGTTTGTTATAGTTTATTTCGCATTCTTCAACGCTATGGTTTAGAGTATCTGTAATTGGAGACATCATAAGAGGTAATATTCTAGTTATTCTTCTCTTATACATAAACTCATCTACAGCTTTTAAAACTGACTGTTGTACAAATAATATATCCTTAATTTTCTTATTTTTGATTTTAGCCACCGCTACATCCAATAATTTCTTTTCTTCTTTTATTAATTCTGTCATTTTAATTCCCCCTAATAAATTTTTGTTTTTGTTTGATCCATTGATAATATAATAATACATTTAGCTACTTATTGCAATATATTTAATGAATATTTATTATATTTGCCAATTTTAAGATTTATAGCAAGTTTTATTATTGTTATGTTAAAAAAGCTATTTTATTTACTGCTTTTTTGCTAAACTGTTAAATGATTTGATATAATGATATAAAGTATAAACTATTGTTGAATATATTAATTTATTAGGAGCTGATGGTATGGATTTAAGTGTTCCCGGTTTAGATGAATTAGACTATCAAATATTAGAAACATTAATTAAAGACTCTAGAATACCGTACCTTGAAATTGCAAGGCATTGTCATGTAAGTGGTGGTACAATTCATGTTAGAATGAATAAAATGCAAGAAATGGGATTAATTAAAGGTGCTAGACTTATATTGGATACAAACAAACTTGGGTATGATGTATGTTGCTTTATTGGGATTTATCTTAACAAGGCATCCTCATATCCTGATGTATTAGAACAGTTGAAGGAAATAAAAGAAATAGTAGAGCTACATTACACAACAGGAGCATATTCTATTTTTATTAAAGTAATGTGCAAGAGCATTTCTAATCTACAGGATTTACTTATGAATAGGCTTCAGGTAATTTCAGGGGTTCAAAGTACAGATACCTTTATAACCTTGTCACAACCTATAGATAGAAATATATCTTTTTGATATATTTCTATCTATATATTTTCTAATAAAAATTTTAGTAACCATAAAATGAAAAGTATTAATTTAAGGCATCCCAAAGGGTGTCTTTTGTTATTAAAAGCTTTAGGAGAAAAAATATTAATTTAAGAATGTAGTTTTAATCGTAAACGCAGATAGATTAATAAATTTTTAACAATAATCATATCAAATCACTTGATACACTTTCATAATGATGATATATTAGTACAATAAGGTAATTGTACTAATATAAATCCGTGTAGCATGCGTTACATGAGATATTTTAAGGGGTGATGGGAATGGAATTTAATTTTAATGAAGGTTTGAAATCCGTTATGGAGCAGGTCGTAGGAAAAAGTGATACAGCAAATTCTTATGGATCTGGAGATTTAGATGTTTATGCTACTCCAGCTATGACTGCCCTTATGGAGAATGCAGCTAAAAATGGTGTTAAGAAAGAATTACCTATTGAATATACAACAGTTGGTATAGAGATTAGTGTTAAGCATATAAAGCCAACACCTGTTGGAGTTAAGGTTAGAGCTGAGGCAATACTCGAAAAGGCAGAAGGTAAAAAATTAACTTTTAAGGTAGAAGCATTTGATGACATGGGCAAAATAGGTGAAGGAACTCATATAAGGTATATAGTAAAATCAGAAGACTTTATTAAAAAAATAGTTCGTTAAATATCTTATTCATTATATAACCATCTATTGGGATAACTTACTTGTTATGGACTAATCGTAGGCAAACAGAGGTAAGGTGGCATAAGCATTCTTCTAACTTAAGGGTTAGAAGAGTGCTTATATAATTTTTTTGATCATATAATTATGAAATTATATTTAATAATTAATAGCAAAAATGTGATTAAAAAACCAAATTCATAACCGAAGTGGCTACTTCTGAGCCGTTAATAAGTATAACAATTCGATGTTCACCAGGGTAATGTTTTCTTGTAGTAAGATCTGCCCATTTATGAATTTTGGTTCCAGTAAGATACTGTCCTCCATTAACTATTTTATCAGAGAGCAAAAACAATTTACGTGATGTTTTTCCTCTTGCTCGTACAAAATAAATTCCATATTCTATTCGTATATGTATAGGGTCGCCTTCACGAATACAAAGTTCATAGTTAAGGGTACAACTCTCGCCAATTTTTAGCATAGGTGGATCTATTGTTAAGGAAGCACTTGTGGTAATAGGTCTATCTATAGATTCTCCATAGCCAAATAGTTTCATTATTTCTGGATTTGCTTTTCGAATTAATGTTCGAGAGCCATGTCTTAGTATCCAGTCAGTGTATTGATTTACTCCTTTTAAACGTCTTACTGTATCCACAATGACTAAAGGATTATCTTTTGAAATGTCATTTAAATTGTTAGCAACACTCTTACGCACATAAATAGAAGGGTCCTCTTTTAGTTGCTCAAGTACAGATAGCACCATAGTTGGATCACACTTAAACATAGTAAGTGCAATTCCCCATGGTAGACGTGGACGACATCCTTCACTTGCAAGTCTTCTTACATGTTCATTATTGTCCTTTGACCATTCTAGAATTTTAACTATCATTCGCTCTGGATCATGCATAATAAATGGCCTTACTGCGAATTCGGAGGAGGATCTAGTAGTAAATCGCTTAAGCGCTAACATTGATAGTTTCCAATCCTTATCTGCTTGACCATATATTGCAACAAAATTCGGAAAAAATAGATATGGAAATCCAACGCAAGACTCATCAATTTGAAATAGTATATTGAGTGCTTCATCATAGCTTTTGGGTAAATGAGCCCTAAGGGTTATAGTAATTCGATTCATCCTCTCCATTAATTTTAGTTCAACCCAAGTATCATCTATTACAGTAGCTATAAATTCATTAATATCAAAAGAATTATAGACATTATATATTTTCTCTCCAAATTGCTGTAAAAATTCCTTATTATACATGTTTTTTAAAGCTTCTGCCATGTTTTAATCCCCCTTTTAACTATATGTAATTATTATTATAACAATTATAAGTTGACAACTGTGAGTCATTTTAATATTTTTTAATATTAATTGGATTAAAATTAGGCAGATTAGGTAAACTATTTTATATGAGGCTTAATAAATAAAGGAGGTTCCTATGACTGTTGGATCTAAAGTAAAACAAACATTAGCTGCCCTTAAAGGATCTGAAGCTATTTTAAGATTGTATTCTTTGAAAGAGAGAGATAAAGAAGCTAGGGTTATTTATACAGAAGCATTTGAAGAAATAAGTAAAATAAAAATAGATTTAGAAAAAAGGGTAAGCTATATAGAATTTGAGGAGCCACAATACAAAGGGAATTGAGTGAGGTGAAGTAATGAATAGTTGGCTTATAATATTATTCAATTCAATATTATTATTTTTTTTAACATTAGTTGTTACAAGATTTATGAAAAAAAGGAATTTATCTAAAGTTACACCATTTGAGTTTATTTCATATGTAGTTGTTGCTCTAATTGTAACCTTAATTTCATTAGACATTATTGCAAACATCTATTTTGGATTAATATCATTAGCTGTTTGGTCACTGATGCCTATCATTTTAGATTATGCTTCCATGAAAAGTAAATGGATTTACAACATAATAAATGGTAAAGAAAGAGTATTAATTAAAGAAGGCAAGGTTATGGAAGATAACTTAGCTAAAGAGAGAATGACTGGGCAAGAGTTTTTAGAAGAGTTACGTTCAAAAAAAATATTTAATTTAGCGGATGCTGAGTTTGCTGTTATGGAAACAACGGGAGATATAAATGTTAGTTTAAAAGCTGATAAAAAGCCTGTTACCTCTTATGACTTAGGAATTAAGGTTGCATCAAGGGCAGAACCACAGACAGTTATCTTAGATGGGAATATATTAAATGAAGGTCTTACTAATAGTGGACTTAATCGAAATTGGCTTAAAACTGAACTAGAAAATAAGGGAGTAGTACTTGAAAATGTATTTATTGGTGAGGTAGATTCCTCAGGTGATTTATATTTGGACCTTTTTGATGACGTGATAAAAGTCCCAAAAACGCAGGTTAAAGAGATGTTATATGCTAGCATTCAAAAGAGTCAGGCAGAACTTATGACTTTTGCATTAGAAACAAAAAATGAATCATCAAAATCTATGTATTTAAGAAATGCTGAAGAATTAGAACATGTCATGAAAAAATTAGAACCATATTTATTACGTTAGAAGGTGAAATAATGTCCAATATGAAAAAGAAAAAACTAACCCCAACTGAGCAGAAATATGCTGAGCTTGTAAAAAGTATAGAACCCAAAAGACCTATTTTAAAAAATTGTATTAAAGCTTTTTTTGTAGGTGGGATTATATGCACTATTGGCCAAGGTTTGCAGTTGGTTTTTATTACATACTTTAATTTTAATGAAAAAACGTCAGTTGGACCAACTTTAGTTGTTTTAATCTTTGTTGCGGCTCTACTTACTGGACTTGGGATTTATGACCATCTTGGACAATGGGCTGGTGCTGGATCTGCTGTTCCAATTACAGGATTTGCAAATTCAATAGCATCTGCTTCAATTGAGCATAGAAGTGAAGGATTTGTACTTGGGGTAGCTGGAAATATGTTTAGGCTTGCTGGAGCAATAATAGTTTTTGGAGTATTTTCTGCTTTTGTGGTTGCTACTATAAAAATTACAATAAAATGGTTGGGGGTGATGTAGGTGCTTAAAGGACATCAATCATGGATATATAATTCTAAACCTACAATATTAGGTTCAGCAGCAGTTGGGGGCCCATTTGAGGGCAATGGGGCCTTAGCAAGTGATTTTGATATAATTCACGAGGATCTATGGGTTGGACAGGATAGCTTTGAAAAAGCTGAAAAGGTTATGCTTGAACACGCTTGTGCAAGAGCAATAGAAAAATCAAGTATAAAAAAAGAAGATATAAATTTTTTTATAAGTGGTGATTTGATGAATCAGATTACATCTAGTAGTTTCGCGGCGAGGAGTTTGGGGATACCGTATTTAGGAATTTTTGGTGCTTGTTCTAGTTCAATGGAAGGGTTAGCATTAGCTGCTCAATTAATAGATAGTAAGTCGGCTAAATATGTTATGGCATCTGCAAGCAGTCATAATGCAACTGCAGAAAAACAATATAGATATCCTACAGAATATGGTGGACAGAAACCTCCTACTGCTCAATGGACAGTAACTGGGGCTGGAGCTGCAGTACTTGGAGTCGATGGAATTGGGCCGAAAGTCACTTCTGCTACCATGGGAAGAGTGATAGATATGGGAATATCAGACCCATTTAACATGGGAGCTGCTATGGCACCTGCGGCCGTAGATACCATAGAGGCACATTTTCGAGATCTAAATATTGATGCCTCCTATTATGATTTAATTGCTACTGGTGATTTAGGAAAGGTCGGGCATGAAATTGCAATTAATTTATTAAAAGATCATGGCATAGATATGCCGTCTAATATATTTACCGACTGCGGGCTTTTAATATATAAAAAAGATCAACCAGTTTTTTCAGGTGGTAGTGGTTGTGGATGCTCGGCTACAGTAACTTATGGGCATTTTCTTAACCGTATGCGTAGAGGGGAATTGAAGAGAATATTAATTGTTGCAACTGGTGCTTTAATGTCCCCCATATCCTATCAACAAAAGGAAAGCATACCTTGCGTTGCTCATGCAGTTTCTATAGAAATGTAAAAAAAGAGGTGCGAGTTTATTTATGGAAAAATTTATCTTAGCTTTTGTAGTAGGTGGTCTAATTTGTGTTATTGGCCAACTTATAATGGACATTTTAAAAATTACGCCTGCACATACTACATGTACATTAGTTGTAATTGGGGCAATTTTAGGAGGATTAGGTTTATATGATCCTTTGGTTAAATTTGCAGGAGCAGGTGCATTTGTGCCTATAAGTAGTTTTGGAAATACGCTTGTATCAGGAGCTCTAATAGATGCTGAGCAAACAGGTTTTATTGGAGTATTTACTGGCATTTTTAAGGCTGCCAGTTCTGGAATATCTGCTGCAATAATTTTCGGATTTATTGGTGCCATACTATTTAAACCAAAGGGCTAAATAGTATTGTGTAGATACAAATTTAAAAAGAAAATTATATTTATATTACGTATAGACGTAGGGGTTTTTCCTTTTTAAATGTTTTTAAATATATTTAAAGGAGGTGAAAACAATGACCGTAGGAACTCAAATGCAACAAGCAATTGCTGGAATACAAAGCGCTTCTGCTACAATGAAGACTTTTTCTCTAGAAACAGAGGATGTGACAGCAAAAAATGATTTTGAACAAATAGCAGTACAACTTGATTCTGTTATGGATATTTTAAAAGGAAGACAAAAATATATTCAAAGTCAAGAACCTCAATATTAATAGAACCTTAATATTAATAATAATTTTTACATATGTATAGTAAAAATTTTTATGAAATTAAAATTATAAAAATATAAAATTGTAGGGTTAACAACAAATTAAGATGGAGTAAAAGGCTAGGACGTTATGTCCTGGCCTTTTGTTCTATGATTTTAAAT